>Ga0208299_1002889_pt1 | contig 11232 bp, 10 predicted proteins | sample 15_taG_FD_184089 | JGI IMG/M metagenome (GOLD analysis project Ga0208299, IMG submission 184089) | Marine viral communities from the Subarctic Pacific Ocean - 15_ETSP_OMZ_AT15312 metaG (SPAdes) (version 2) | ecosystem: Environmental > Aquatic > Marine > Oceanic | place: Pacific Ocean | collected...
ACATTAATAAGCCTTTAAATAAACTCTTGGCGATGTTGCTGCATCATTAATAGTCTCAAAGATATTAGTAGAGATTCTCATTGTGTCATACTCAGTCCATTCATATTCTGGATAAAACCGTTGATGCCCAGGACTTGATATTCCATCTATGTCATCAACTACGTAAAAAAACATCCAGTTAACATCATTTGGTGTTGCACCACCTGTTCCGTCGTTATTAACAGAGAGGCTATTACTAGTTACATCTATATCTACATACTTCTGGTCTGTATTATCCCCAGTGGGTGTCCAATTACCTGTAGCAGCCGCAGTAGAAAAAGGAGTTTTTGTTATAGTATGACTAATTATTTCTGAGTCTCTGCCTTGATGTGTATGGTTAGACATTCTTTCCATGAAATCTTCTAAGACTTGGAAAACATCCGAACCTGAATCCTTTGCAGAAGGTTTACTATAAGCTCCTCCTGTATATCCTGCTGTTCCATCTATATTCTCTGGCATCTTGCCCTCCTAATTATTTTTAATCCCAATCTGTTGTTTCTGTATAATTGTGTAATTCTTCTAGTTGTATATATGTATTTTCAGGGTAAATATCAATGTTTGGGCCGGATAATTGAATCACCCCCTTAATATAAGTTGTAAAGTTCGGGGTTTTAAAAACCATTGTATTCATTGAACCCAGAGATCTATTATATAAATGAAAATCCGTGCCAGCTCCGCCGTATTCATATATTAGTTTACTTTTTGATCTAGTCGTCATTTGTATATACCTTGTTGATGCACCAGGGTTGGTAGTGAAAGCATCATTTGCTCCAGCATCAGTAGAAGAATTATAAGCAGTAGCTACCATGTAAGCATATGAGGCATCCCACCCGGTTGAAGCACCGTCCCAAGGCGAATGAATGTTAGCAAAAAAGTCACATGTCATTCTGAATACTGTATTTGCTGGAAGGTTTTCAAAATATGTATCAGTAATGGTTTCTGTTTCATCCATCTCTATAGTGTCGTAGTTACCATTAACTTCACCCATGGTCTTGCATCTGAACTTAGTAACTGTTTCTGAAGCTATTCTTGCATCTGCTCTTGTATTTGTGTAATAAAGATTTGAACCTTCACTGAGATCACCTGTATCATGGTTAGCAATACTGCTTGTTGTTCCTGTTACATTACCTTGTACATTACCTGTTACATTACCTTGTACATTCCCAACGTATTCTGCGGCGGTTGAACCATCATTACAATCAAGGATCTTAGAAGTTCCGTCAGTCGCATAAATTTCATTTGCAGGAATCCAAGCTGTCCCATTATAAATTAACAATTGCTTTATAGTAACATCGTAGACAACCCTACCTCTAACTTTATCGCCTAGAGCATTTATTTGTGTTGTCGTCAAACATTCAATTTGCGCATTCTTTAATTGGCTACCTACTAGCATATCATCCTCTCTTATTTATATCTTATCATGTTACCACTTTTCTGTTTCATAAGGAACTGGTGAATATTATCCACTTTGACCTCTATTCTTTTAAGCGAAGCCTTTGTAGACCTATCTCTTTCACCTAATTTACCTATCTCTGAATAGTTAGCTCCCACTACAGAAACCATAGCTATAATCGCTGCTGTAACTAAACTTGTAATAATCGCTTTAGTATTCATAGTTTGCCTAATCTATATGTTTAAATAAAGTTAAATACTTCCTCACATCACTTGTTAGTACGTACCTTTCTTCAATTTTATCATTTTCTGTATCAATAATAATACCTAACGCAACCGCCTTATCTATAAATATCTGCATTTTATCATAGAAGTCTTTGTGGTTATTCCTAAGCAGGAAACTGCTCATAGGTTCTTCACAGCCACATGCCTTAACAGGGCTATCTTTTATATCTAAGTATTCCTTGAATACTTGTCTTAATGTATCTCTTGATAAAGCAATTTCTTCATTATTCATTATAACTCCTATGGGATATACACATCACCATCTGCTAATGCCGTTAATGTCACTACCTCATTTCCTGCACCGTTTTTAATTGTTAGAGTAGGTGTTACTGTTCTTGCCGGGTCTGATGCTACATAACCCTCTGATCCCGCTGTATTATCCCAATCATATAATGGAATTGATCCGGCCAATGATTCTATTGTTGTATTGTCGTCGTTATCACCGTCGAACATTCTAAGCCAACATAGAAGATTTGATGTTGACCACGTTCCTGCCGTCCAAGATGCATCCTCTAAACTTATAGGAGTACCACTATTATAAAGTTCGCCTACTTGAGTTGACGTTAATACAATATTATGGAAACTAAACTCGTCAACACTAGAAACTAGAGTAGTATGATTGTAGGAACCATACATATATCCAAACCCCCATCCATAATTCTCGGGTGTTGTTGCTGCTTCATAACTATTCGATAATGTAACTCTTTTTGCAAAATTTCTCTTAATAGGTCCTAGTACAGCGGCTTGCCAATCCCCATAACCTCTTAGAGTGCTAATATTATAATCAGTATTAGCATGGTAAGCACAGACCTCGCCATCTATATATACTTTTAGATTAGCATCCCCTGTTGATCCAAGATGTTTAGCGGTGCCTGTTTGAGTAGTTGCTGTTGACGTGCATTCAATTAAACTATTAAGAGAACCATCCCATGTTAGAACGAAGTGATGCCATTCACCATCAGCAACATTAACCGATGATGCAGGAGTATGCCATATGGTTCCGTTCCCATATTGTGCACCTACTTTAAAAGTTCCATCATTATCTTTATTAGGCCCAACGGTGGCATATTTATTGCTTATAAAAAGAGGACCTGATGCAGAGGCATAGTTTGCAGCACTTTGAAATAAACCGTATATTGTACTAGAATCCGGTGTACCTGTTACTTTAAACCACATTGAAACAGAATACGAGTCTGTTGCTCTTGTTCGTTGTGTATACCAATCATTAAGGTAGAAATTCCCTGATCCTGAATTAAAAACGCTCGATGGCTGACCATAGTTAAAATAGACTACATCAGCATTTGTAGATGTTCTCGACAATGCCTTTGTGTTAACAAATCCAGAAGCAACCGAAATAGTAAAAGCCTCATCGTAAGTTTGTCCTACTGTATCTGTTGCTCTAATTGTCAAAGAGTAAGAACCCGCTACTGAGGTAATGCCTCCTGTGTCGGCTTCCAATGTTGCAGTAGAACTTCCTGTGTCTGTAATTTTAATATTTGCTAAACTACTAGGGTTTGCTTGAATTGAAAAAGCTACATCCCCAACACCGCCAGTGCGTGTTAAGTTCCCTATATCCTCTCCACTAGCAGCACCATTTGTTGCAAGTAAAGCAGATAAAGCTATATCCGTGATAGCTGTACTAGCAACTGTAATTGTAAAATCTTCATAATAAGTTTGAGGCGACGGAGAAAGTGAATCGGTTGCCGTGATCCTTACAGTGTAAGTACCTGCAGCAGTATTCATATAAGAAGGACCCACCTCTAATATATTTCCATCTAACCTAAGATTAGTCATACCTCCATTAGAAGTAATCGTAGGAGTTATTGTACCAACCCCACCGGTATAACTTAATGTTCCTATTGCTGTGTCTGCGGCATCACCGTAGTTAACACTCGCAGCACTTAATGCTATATCTGTAATATCGTTTGAGTTTATCGTTATTGTAAACGTTTCTTCTCTGTAACCACCTAGTTCATCAGTTCCTTTTATAACTGCATTATAGGTTCCTGCATCAGCCGAGCCTATTTGATTTGGCCCTACTTCTAGTTTATCCCCATCTATTCTTAACTTGTCACCTGATAATGTTGTCGATGTTAATGTCCAAGTAATCGTGCCATGTCCAGGATTCGAGCCAGCTCCTGCTAATGTTCCTATGTCTGCTCCAACAATTTGATCTTCTACTGTAACCGCAGCACTTAAAGTGATATCACTTATAGCCGGTATCGCAATAGTTTCCATTGCTGAAGACCATGTTCCTAATACATCTATCTTAGAGACAATTACACTAGAATCAATATGATGTATTCTTTGTAAGCATTGTTCACCTGCTGCCGTAGTTGGTAATGCATAGTGAAATATTTGTTTTATTGATGTGGCTGTTCCTATATGAGTCTTAGTTAGTTTTCCATCATTCTCTAAACCTAACCAATATTCCACACCCGAAGATTCTGTTGATGATGAATCTATTGTTTCCTGAGTAGATGTCCACTCAACTATACTTTTATTTTCTGATATGATATTCCCTGAGGAGTCATATATATATTCTATTTTTAAACAAGGACTACCAACAACTAGATCGTGTTTACCTTTGTATTCTACTGAAACTAAATTGGCAGTATTGTATGTACGAGCAATCTTCGTCAATAGACCACTATTATTTAGGCCTATCCAGTTTGTAAGTTTATGTGCTTTAACGTCAAAAGCCATTCTTGCTCCAAAGAAGGGGGCCGAAGCCCCCTGTAATTAACTACCTATTAAGCTATAACAGGTACGTCATGAATAATTGCATTAGAGCTTGGCTTGCTACAAACAAGGTCACCATAGAATCTATGATCAACAATGTAAGAGTAACCAGTACTTGCTCTTGTTTCAAAAAATTGCTTCCCATCTGGAGCCGTTCTTCTTTCAACAAATCCATTACTATGTAATTTCATTGAATCGAAATCAACGATCATGATGTTAGCGTCATCTAATTCAGGAACAGCTACTAATTTCAATGCACCTTTAACACCAACAACTTGGATTTCACTCCATCCATACTTGCTAGCTTTAGAGATGTCAGCTTGGTATTGTCTGTTACCCTCTAATTCTTTCATACACTGACCGAAGTTTCTGTAACTCATAAGAGCTTCACCAGGATTACCTCTTCCTAATCTTCTAACAGTTGTTTGAGCATCAAAGATTTTCTCTAAGTGAGAATTTGCTGCACTTGAAGAATCAAAATCAAGAGTTGAACCATCTACATTTAATGCTTGTAAATGCTTATAGCTTGTTTTCGGTTGACCAAACAAGTTAGTAGAACCAGTTGCTGATCCAGAAACCTGATCTTTAGCTAGTAGTTGAGAAGGTAATGAAGTAAATACTTCATCAATAATAGTGTTACCTGCAGCTATAACTCCTGGATGATAAATAAAATCATTATCAGAAAGTTCAGTGTTAAGATCTGCAGAACTAACTAAACCTGTTACTGTTTGAGCAGATGTATCAGATAGTTCTAATATCCCTGTTCCATCAGACTGAACACTTACTTTACTTACGTAATAAGTAAGTGGTTGTCCACCCGTTGCCGCAGCGACAACAATCTTTTGATTGATTTCAAATCTCTCAGGTCTTTCAACTTCAATGGTATCAACTGTACCATTGTTAATGTCTCTGATCTTGTCGATTGCAGAACCATTAAGTAATTGACCAGAAAGTGCTTCTTTCATTGTTTGTGCGAACACATCAATTCTATCAGGAAGAATCTTCAAGAATGAATTCTCTACACTTCCACTATGTTGATCAAGGTCTTTTTGATTGAAAACCATTGCTCCCCAAAGCTCAGCGTAATTACCTACTTCACCCCTAACGAAAGTATCAGCCCCGATTTCTCCTGAGTCAGTTAAAGAACCAATTGATAGTGATGTTGCATTTGCACCAACAAAAGGAACTTGTAAAGCTCCACCTTTCCAGTTTTGGTCTTTTGATACTCTCTGTAGAAAGTAATCTCTTTTTATAATCTCATCAGATAATAATTTGTAAGGCATATACCTTTTTAACATACTATTAAATGACTCTGTAGTCGTTAAACTTGCCATTTCTATCTCCTATTTAAACTCCGCTTAATACTCGGTTTGCCATTTCCCTGAGTTCATCTAGTGATGAAAACTCTTTTTCTACAGCGGCAACATTGTTACCTTTAACAGTAGGAAGGATAGGCTTGTTTCCAATATCCGGCGCAGTCGTTGTTTGTTGTTGTTGTTTAGTTCTTAGTTCACGTAACTCTAAGAGGTGACGATTATCATCAACCAATCTCATTGCTACGTCGTTGAATGACGGCCTTAAACCTGCACTCTCCATTCTTTGATTTAGACTAGCATATTCTTGAAAGAAATCCTTTTTAAGCTCACTCATAACACCTTTAAGCTCTTCAGCTTCAGGGTGATTTTGTAAAGATGCATTCATACCTTGAATATAGTCCTGCTGTTGTCTTTCAGCGGACTGATTATCAAACTCGCTCATTCTGCTTTCGACATTCCTAAGCTTATCATTTAAGGCCCTATTTTCGTCTAGTAACCTTCTTTGATCTTCAGGTAGTTGTTCTTCTTCAACAAGTTTAGCGGCATAGTTAATTAAAGATTTTTCATCAAGTCCTAATGTTTTAGCAATCTCTCTGTAATCACCAGAAGTATTAGCAGCATCAACATGCTCTTTTAGCTTTTTAAAACCATTAGCATATTTACCTGCTTCAGAAACAACTTGCTCATACTCGTGCTCTTTAGTACTTAACTTATCTTTGTAACCATCTAGTCCTCTAGACTTTGTATAAAGATCTCTTAATGCTTCTTCTTGCTCTTTAGAGGTAAGTCCACCTCTAAGGAATTCATCAAACTCGTACTCTTCGTCTTTTACTTTATAAGTAAAGTTCGGTTCATACGCAGGTGCTTCTTCCACTTCAGGTGCAGCTTCCGCTGTCTGTTCTGGGTTTTCCTCCTCAGAAACAGTTTCTAAAACATCCTCATTCAAATTCTCTTCTAAATCATTTTCCATCTATACTCCTTGGCTTACGGCCTCAGTTGTTGGGGCCTCAGTTTGCGACTGAGATTCTTCTAAAGGCATGACTCCGCCCGCTGCAATGTTTGCTTGCGATTGCATTGGTAAAGCACCTGTTTGTGCTGCTAAAGCTCCTTGCCCGTTTAACTTGTCTACTAACCACTTAACAGCTTCCGATGGTACTTTGATTCTTTCAACCCTACCAGTAGTAGGATTCATCCAAGAGGCATTAACCGTAGTTAAAAATCCTCCGGCAGGAATCATTCCCATGTTTTGCTGTTCTATGGCTTGCTGTTGCTGTTGGAAAACAGCTTCATGCTGAGCAAGCTTTTGAAAATAAATTTGTTGCACTTGCGGTGGCAAAAACTTAAAATCTGATTTCTTCATTCTGTGAGTTAGTGATTGGATATAGAATTGGTGGTTATCGTATTGGTTAACACCAACTAACTCACCTCTATCCATTGCCAATATATCATTTTTTATATTATCACTGTCTGCTGTCAGTGTAGAAAACGCTTGCTCTTTATTGCCAGTAGGTAGCTCTCTAATGATGTTACCTAACTGATCTGGGGAAAGTGAACTTCCCGCATATTGCATAACCTGAGTAAGTGAAAGTATTTTCCCAAACTTGGTTTCCACGTCACCAGATTGAGGTATAACCTTAACCTGAAATCCATGATCACTCATTCTTCTAAATTCTGCGACATTAACAGCTTCGCTTCTACCTGCAACCTTTATTAAGTGACCATCATCTAAATAATGTTTGGCCATAGCAAGTATCTTCTTAAAGATATCTACTTCAAACCTTTCGTATTTAGAAACGTATTTAACAAATTTCTTCTTCTCTTTCATCGACCTGAACAGTAGTTGGTATGGATCTCCTGAAGTTGGTGCTTTATCTTCTAATACCGACGATAATCCACACGCTTCATACATTTCCGCAACCTGTGCTTGCGCATAAGGAGCAAAATGCTCACCAGTACGGCCAGGCTGAATAATAGGCACTTGGCCAGAATACTGTATTGCCCTAACTCCATTTAACAATCCCCCAGAACTTAGCTTCGTTCCCTTTTGAACAAAAACTTTATCATCTCCTAACTGAACTTGATGCTCAGCCATTTTACTAGATGCTCTATTTATTTCTACCTGATATGGTCTACATACCTTAATGATAGAAGTAGATCTTGGGGAAGTAGTCATTTCATCAAAACCTTCTCCTACTAAAGGGAAGATTCCAAAAGGTAACTCACCTTCCGTTATAATAAACTCATCTACAAACATCGCATAATAACCATTCGGATATTTTGGACTAGGCTTATAGAATAATTCCTTAACAGCAGCTTGTTCTTTCACATCTGAATAAGAACCAGTATTACCATCAAAGATCTGATAGTTAGACTGTGCCGTAGCAGGAGTTATCTTCTCTGTGTTTTCAGGAGAATGTTGTTTTACAGTATCTTTTAATTCTTCAATATTAACCATCTGCTCATGCATCCACCATTCACATTCCGATGCTTCTCTTGCAGTTGGATCTCTTTTTAAATCAAAGGCAAATACTCGATCAACTACAAATTCTCCTGATCGAACTGGATTACCTTTCTTATCTTGTGCAACAATAGGTCCTTTACTATAATCAAACCGGATTTTACCCCAGCATTCTCCGATTACAATAAAGTCATGAACAAATTTTTCTTGCTTTCTTTCCCAGTTATTTGTTTCTTTAACCCAAGAAAGAACACCATTACGCATTTCCGCGCCTTTCACATCTGATAATTCATTCTCATTAAACGGTATAGCTTGGACAGAAGGGTTACCTTCTATAATAGAATTTATAAATAGATTTGTTATTCTGTGAATATGGTTCTTAACCAAACGAATTTTATTTTGAGTTGCTATAGTCGCTTTAGATCTTAAGTTATCAAATGATCCTTTCGCTTTTTTATTGTAATGGTCACCTGCTCTTAATAATATATTTGTTCTTTGCTCAGCGAATGTTTTTTCGTCACATCTTTTGCCACTCTCGTGCATTCGTCTAAGCTTATCAATAGTAAAATTAGGCATGGGTCATGTCCCCTTCTTGTAAGAATTTTTCGTAGCCCAAAGGATCCGTTATTTTTAATTCTTCTAAGTTGTGAACCAACTGCTCCGCTGATTCTATTTCATCTGTATAATCTGTAATATTATCACCTATTTCTTCTTGGTGTGCAACTATTACCGGTTGACTGGAAGAAAGTTCCATATGAGGTTTTCTATTACTAAAGCTTAGCTCTAGACCATTAAAAGAAAATGTAGCAACACCTGAATCTTTACAGGCCTTTATGATCTTACAGATATCACTCGCTGTACAGATCCCCCCAGAAGCTAAGCTCGTCTTCGATTTCGTTTTCGTTTTCTTTCCTGAATTCTTCGCTGTCCCAGTATTCATACATCGCTCTCCTATCTGTTGGGTCTGGTAAAGTATTTTTCTTACTAATTTTTATCTCTCCGTTCTCTAAAACTTCTTCCCAGTCTATAGGGATTTCCATTAAGGCATACCTTAAAGCATCGATAAAATCGTCTTTTGACTTGTTTTTTGCAGTAGTTAGGAGCAAAGTCTCTAGTTCTCGCACTAATTTAATCATTTCTTCGCCATCTCGATATATCTTTAATATACCGGATTTGAAGGCAGTATTGAGTGCCATCTCCCCAATTGCGTGATCTTTCTTTGCTTTTTTGAAGGGTAAGCCCATTCTTGAGCTTATTGTACCAAAATCTTTAGCTGCAGAGTCGTATGCTTCAACAGTAACACTCATTGCACCTTTATCTGTAGTATAAAACTTAAGGATATCACCGGCAGTTGTTTCTATACCATCTAGTCTTCTGCCTTTAAACGCACGAATCTTAGTATGTTCCTGATTAACAGCAAGAAAAATGTAAGCAGCAGGGTGATTATGTTTGCCACCGCTACCAACGTCAACAGCCGAATATACGTTCCAACCCTTAGGAGCACCAGTAAAAACTTTCCCAGACTTGCTTTTGGGCCTATCAACATAATTTCTCTCCCTCTCGAAGCCTGGATACTTTAATCCTGCATCCACAACAAACTTACCGTAAACTCTTCTCTTTACTTCACTAGGGCTTTTACATCCTCTAATGATTTGTTCAATCCTATCTTTAGTCCAAGGAGTATCAGACCCATCGGAATATTCTAAACAATCAAACATACTAATCTGTTTCTTCCAGGCATCAGGATAAATCTCTTCTTCTCCTTCGCCCTCTATTGCTTTCCTCCAAATCTCCTGTCCAAGTGTTGCTGTAAACGCCATAGAGAAATAACCATCAGTAGCAAACAGCCTAGCTTCAAGTTCCGATAAAAGATCCTCAGGTAATTCCTCATCACAGTCAATCGCCCATACCGTTCCTGACTGGAGATCTTGTACGTTCTGTCCGTATGTTTTGAAATAGATCCTCCAACCACTATTAAAAGTAATATGCTTAAGAACCTTGTTAGTTATTTGTTCTTTCCAACCAAAAACTGGATGATCCTTAAACTCCCCTCTAGGAAGGTAGTAAGGAACCCACTTCTCAACAAACTCGGACATAACTGTGTCCTGGTTAGGATAGAGATACCAACTAAAAGGTTTTACCGCAGTCCCATACTTAAACTGTCTAGGCCATAGCTTAGGCCAAAGATCAGGCGAAGTAGCAACATCAATTCTATCACAAATTTGAATTGTAGACTTACCAATCTGATTAGCGGCACATATTAAACGGTGTCTTGATTTTTTGGAACTACAATAACTACTTTGCCATTTATATTTCTTGAACCCATACTTAAAAGGTAAACCTTCTTTTAAACGAATCCGTTCTTCCATAAGCTTAACTTTCTCAAGTTTAAGCTCAAGCAAATCTTCCTTGTTGATAGTTCCCCCTATCTACTCTATGGCAGGTAAGACAGTAACCTTCGTCTCACCTAATTTTTCCTCGAGTTCTTTAAGTCTAATGTTAACTTTATCCATATCTAGTTCTGCCTGTTCACCATCTAAAGTGCTTGGCTCATTAACATTTAAAGTAACCTGCTTTGAAACAGCAAGTCCCATATGTCTATCGGATAAAAGTTTTATTACTGAAACTAGTACTGTTGCCTTCTTTGGACAAACTTCAGAAACTGCAGTCCACACTCCATCAATCTTTACATTCTTGGTTGTGTTGATATCCATATTAACTAACTCTTCAAAACGGTCAGTCACTAAAGATAAAGCAGCTTGAATCTTTAATTCCAAATCAATTACAGGAGTTGTGATCCATGCAAGCAATAAGTGGTCATATAATACATTTTCGTAGAAAAAATCTTTCTTGTAGATATTAGCAAATACTCTTTTCATTACCATTTTCTTTTTACTGTTCTTGGCACGTTTCATTTCTTCGTGAAACTGATTCTTAAGTTGTACTTGCTCTATATTGGGTTTTAATTTGTTGCGGAGAGTTTTCTCGGGTAAACGTCTG
>Ga0208299_1002890_pt1 | contig 11231 bp, 8 predicted proteins | sample 15_taG_FD_184089 | JGI IMG/M metagenome (GOLD analysis project Ga0208299, IMG submission 184089) | Marine viral communities from the Subarctic Pacific Ocean - 15_ETSP_OMZ_AT15312 metaG (SPAdes) (version 2) | ecosystem: Environmental > Aquatic > Marine > Oceanic | place: Pacific Ocean | collected...
AACAGAGGTGATGTGTCACTTTTCCCTTTGCTTCGTCTCCATGTTGTAACCCAACAACAATGTCTGCAATCATTTTTTTCCTTTTGTGTGGTCGGCCCGCCGGGACTTGAACCCGGGACTCCCACTTTATAAGAATGGTGCTCTAACCTCTGAGCTACGGGCCATTAATTATACTATAATAATAAGCTCGTTTTATAAAATGTAAATAAAAGACCCCCCAAAGATATTAACCATTGGGGGGTCATACAAAATTAGCTAAAGAATATTTTTTAAAGAACATTCTTTTTAGCTAATACCCAGCCTACAACAGCGCCTACGGCGCCTACGCAAACAAGGACTACTAAGCTTTCCATAGAAAACCTCCTTTTTAATCCAACAAAAGTTGAATTTGTTTATTTGACTCTTCATTCAACTGAGATTCCTCATTTAATTCTTCGTATTGAAGACTAGCTAAGTGAGGATACTTCTCAAACACTTGAGGAAGCGTCAAACATTCTTGTGTCTGGATTTTTTTTATTTCTCTTGCGATTTTTCCCACTTTTCTTTTCCTCTTCTTTTTTTACTTCAAAATCAGGATGCAATCTAGTTTTAACTGCAAATTTATTCTTGGAAGACATATATTTTATTTTAACTTGCATTCCTTCATGCTTTTGATCTGCCTCCCAAATTCTAAGTAATTTAAATCTAATAGAGTCGGCTTCTTCAAAAGTAGAATGAAAACTTTCATTTTTCCATAGTTTATTATTTACATTCAATTTATATTCCTTATAATAATAATTAAGAAGTTTATATTTTACATTAACTATTATACTAACAATATATAATATTTTAAATACTTTTTTTAAATTATTTAATATTAAGGAGACATTATAGAATTAATTTCAATTTTAAAATTTTATTTTCAGATACCATTGGTTGAGATACTGTACCAGGATCTGTCTGTTGCGCTTGTTTTAAAACAATTTTTAAAGACTTAGGATTCTTATTTTCGTATAGCCAATCTCCGGGAGGTTGATCAACAGCTGGAGGATTGCCCATCTCTTTCTGCATCGTGTTAATTAGTGATGGAGAAATTGGCATGTAATTTCTTTTTACATGATTCCAGACTCCAAGCTCATCCCAATCTAGATCTGCCGCTTGTACATCTCCCCCAGCAGCGGTAATTTTTTTCTGAGCGGATTTATTAATTTCAGCAAATATACTCAACATTGCATCGCCCATACTAAAACCCCATAAAAGCTGAAGGCCTGGATCATTTTCGATCATCAGTACGCATGCTAAAGCAAATTCTTCTCCAACATATACCCTTAACCTATCATAATATTCTACATATGTAGCCCATGTAAGAGATCCTATAAAAATAGCACCAAGTATACGTAACATTATTACTGGTTTCCTCATCGTTCTGCCTTTTTGTGGAGTTTTCCAAAGAGTAGTAAGAAATATCGTTTTCATTATAGTTTTAACTACTTTAGCAGTGTCCATTATCCGTACGCCGCGGCGGGCCCATTTATGAGTATCTCTTAATTCATGTGCAATTTTACGATATATTTTTGCAGACATTCTTTGAGTTTCTAATTTAATTTCTAGAAGACGTCTTTGTGTAGGATCAGTAACTTTGCCCGTGGGGCCCAGCAGCGCTTCCGTAGCGTCTCCTAACTCATCTAAATGTTTGGCTTCACTATAAAACAAAGTACTTTGTTTTCTAATCGCATCATCACCATGGAATTTTGTTCTTCTTTGATGAGATCTTGGATCATCGTAATGTACACCTCCTGCTCTTTCGCGGCCTCTTCCAGTCCTTGTCCCTAATCTGCGACTTCCAGGATCGATCGGAACTTGACTATATGGCGCCATTCGATGCCATATCAGTCGAGCAATTTCGTCCCCGGTACCCATAATGACACGGAAAATTACATTGAATGGAAGTTTTATTGGCCCAAACCCCCAACTAACTGCTCGTCGCATTGCCCCCCGCGCATTTTTGGTTACTTCTGAAGCTCTTAATACTGCATTCCATCTAGTACTATATCTAAAAGCTTTTCTATCTAATTTTTTAGACAATCGTGCTAATATTTTTTGTGATTTTGCCAAAGCTTTGGCTATCTTTCGTCCAGATTTAGCCTCAGCACTCATATAAGTTTTAATTGCTTTGTAAGTTCTATTATAACGATTAGCTGCATCAGCCCATTGCTGTTTTAAACCAATAAATGTCATATATCTTGCTCTAAATTGACTTAATAATTTTCTGAGATTTTTTTTTGGTAATTCTCCACCTTGGATCCATTGATCCGAAAATTTGGCTGCCTCTTGTATTGTATCTATAGATTTAGCAACGTCTTCTGCTGCATTAACAACTTTTTTATCGATCCCATCTGCAACATGTAAGTGTTCTAAAAGATCATCAACTAAATCAGGATGTTGGCTGGTACCCCAGTCCGGACCTCCGCCGCTGAACTCGTCTCCAAGACCCTCACGAAGGGTTCCAGGAAACTTGCGTTCAATATCCTGGACGTGTCGTAATTTAGGAAGAGTTTTTACCGTTACAGGAGATCCTTGAAACGGGATCTCTTTATCGGCCCTCGCCGTCACCGGCGTGCCTCGTTCTCCACGAGCGCGATCTATCTCGCGCGCCATTTGCCCGCCGATCGCCCCAGGAGTTTCTACACCACGATCAGGATCACCTGTTATTATTTTAATTATTTCTGAAGGGACATGAAATTTTGGATGTGGGCCTAGATCTACGGCATCAACCTGTTCTGGAAAATCAGAATCAGGAGATAACCTCCACATTGAATGATCAGTCTTAATAAATAAATGGTCAGATATACCATTATCATTTTCTAATATAAAAGTAGTGCGATCGGTCGACCGCGCAATATCATTAGAAAAATCTCTTATTATCCCTAAAATATCCATTATTAAATCTTTTTCGCGTGCTTCTTTCCCCGCCGGTCGCTCCGGCTCTGGTTGATTGGCCAGATATTCATCATCGACTACTGGATCACCAAATTGTTCAGTAACAATATCATTATGAGAGCGCCAATTTTCGAAAAGCATTTTCATTTCTTTTGTATTCTTAGAATGCATAAATAATATCCTTATATTATATATAGTTTTAAAAGTCTAAACTAAACTTCTTCTTGAGGTCACGACTCATCAATATACCCAGCGACAGCGCCATCGCGAACCACGCGGCCTTCCCCGGGCCCAACTGCAGTATCTTCTTTCTTTACTTTTTTCTCATGCGCGTCGGGCCCACATCCTTTGCCACCATGTTTAATAACAACTTCTTCTAAGTCTTTATGGTATTGACATGCCATACCATTGGGGTCACCTTTCCCTGGATCACATGCAGGCCAGTCGACTAAAAGATGCTCAAGATCTTGTATTAATGTTCTAGATTCTTCCTTATCGTCTTCGTTAACATAACCTCTAAAATTTTCAAATAATTTTTTCATTAATCTGTATCTCCGTATATATTATCTTCATAAGAATAAAATTCTTCTTGCTCTTGGTCTTCTTTATTCCATATAAGTTTCAATACTTCATGAATATGTTCTTTATCCATTGTAGTATACAATTCTCCTAGATTACGTCGTGCCTCTAGGACTGTTAATTTATCTTGTTTCAATTCTGCACATATTAAACACATTTTATTTTTCCTTATTTCATCCAATTGATATTAATAATCTACGATTCCTTTTTCTATTTTCTTGAAGATTTTCTCTATCTCGCTCCCTCGCTAACTCTAGAGCGCGATCCTCGTCAGATCCAAAAGCCCTGTCTATTAGATGACCAATTTCTTTTCCAAGAGATTTGTAAAATAATTCCCAGGTTTTTTCGACTGCCATCTGCGGATTTTCTGAAGCTAAAGCTTTTGCTAATTCTATAGCAGTGTCTATATTCTCTTCTAGCATTCTTCGAAGTTCAGCGGCCAACCAATCTCTATTATTACCATCAGCTAACCATTTGCTGACATCTGTGTCGACACCTAAATAACCCATCAAAGCAGCAGGGTTAATATTAATCATAACATTTATTATCTCTTCTGCCAAGTCACCAACATGTTGTTCAAACCACTCTTCGGGGTCCTCGCGTAACCCTCTTGGGTCCCAATGTTTCAAATATATGTCTTCCCACATCCACTCAAGACTTGGTGTCAGGCGCCTTACAGCATCCCAAACTAAATTTCTAGCAGCACCAACATTTGGCCCTCCAGCTTCTTGCTGAAGTCTTTCTTGTACTTGTTCGAATACTTCAGGATTGTTTTCAAGTACTTTTTTAATCTCGTTCCATTTTGCTGTTCCACCAGGTCGCCCCGGCGAGGCCAGCGGCTCTCCATCTGTAGTATATCCAAGTCCTTCTTGTCCAATAGTTCTCCATAGACCAACAAACGGATACGTTTCTCCGTCGAACAACATGGTCATGGCTTGTTCAACAGGCCCAGGAGCGTCTAATTTAACAAGATGCCCGCTAGAAAGACTTTCAATATTGCTGCGTATATCATCAACCATAAGCTCCCATTGGTCTCTAGGATTTTGTTCTGATTCAAGATCAATTCCTAGATTTTTAGCCATGTTTGTTTCCGGGTCAACCCATCCTTCAGTACCCGGTCCGCCTCGACCAACTGAAGGTAAATATTCGACCGGTTTACCGTCGAGAAAATTTTCAAAGTGTCCTAATTGCCTTTCAAGCGAAACCCTATCATCTGCTTCGGTACCAGTTCGAGCTAAGGCCAAGAGATTATATTTTATACCCATTTCCACGCCTGACTCATCTCGCGGCTGAACTGAGGCCACCCCTCGTTGTTCAAAATCAGGTCTATTTTCTCCACAATCCCAGACTTCCACCGGCTCACCGCCGCTGTTTTTCTCATATTCTAAAGTTATTTTTTTATATCTATTTGCAGTTTTCCTTAAATATTTAAAATCAACAATATAAAATCGTTTACCTTCAGCAATCAATCTGTCAAACAAATTACTCGTATCACTAACACCTTGACCTCCTTCATCCGGCACCTTAGAGATACACCAAGTTGAGCATCCCAATATACAGGCTGCTTCCTTCGACCCGGGATGGAAAATTCTATAATACTGATTATCAGCTATAATTTTAGTAGTCTCTTTCGCTTTTTTTATTACTTCAGGATCTTTTGGATAATCTCTTTCTCTTATAATCCTTTTAGCCACAGCAACAACATTAAACCAGCTTTGTAAATTACTATATATCGTAATAGGGACAATGGGCCTTTTTGGTCTGTCTTGAGCTTGTTCTCTGTACCCTCTCTTTGGCAGGCCTAAATCCTTGGATACTAAATCTGATATAGGAGAACCGCCAAGTTGTTGTACAATATTTAAATTACTAATTTGTATTTTTCGATCAGCATATTCGCTATATTGACGATGAGCTTCAATTGTTCTTCTAAAAGCATTGATCCAATTATTGACAAATACAAGTACTTTTCCTTCTCCACCAGCTTCTTCTCCGTCGCTGGGTGCACCCCCAGGTTGTAGCTGCATCGCTGACCAATCAGCATATGCCTCTTTATTAATTAATTTTGCCAAGCCTAAAAGATGTTTATTACCTCCAGTATTTTCATTTCCTATATTTTCAATAAACTTTTCGAATGCTCTAACAATATCTGGATATTCTTCAAAACCTTTGACAACAGCTCTTTTCGCATCATCAATACGACTTTCAAGTAGAAGTGTTTCATTTAAGTATAATCGCCAGTTTTCGAATAATTTCTGCATATTACTAAATAGTATGTTATCCTTTAAAAAAACGATTACTACAAGCAAGGTTATCCCATCGATTAATCTCTCTATTAACAACTAGCTTATCTTCTAATCGATATCAGAATTCCAGAAGTTCTTTTTTTATTTTCTTGAAGATCTCTTGCTATCTCTAGTGCACGATCGTCATCAGATCCAAGAAACTTGTCTATTAGGTGACCAACTTCTTTTCCAAGAGTTTTATAAAATAATTTCCAAGTTTTTTTAACAACCATCTCTGGGTTCTGTAAAGCCAAACTTTCCGCCAACTTTATAGCAGTGTCCATATTCTCTTCAAATATTCTTCGAATCTCACCTGCTAGGAGGTCTCTATTGTTATCGTCAGCTAACCACTTGCTGATATCAGTACCCAGGCCGAAGTGCCCCAATAAAGTGGCAGGGTTAATATCAATTAAAACGTTTACTATTTCTTCAGCCAGATCATCGGCATGTCTCTCGAACCAATAAGCCGGATCCGGCGGGGCAGACCATCGCCCGTCCACGCGGCGAGTACCTAAAAGGATATGCCATTCCCAGTGGGTTAACATAACCTTCTTTCTTACTATCGTCCATCTAAACTTTTCAATGTCTTCCATAGTCCCGCGCCCGACGACGCCGACGCCTGTCGCGCGCAACCCATGCTCCTCCATAGATCCATGTTCTTTTACTTCTTTGTCTGATACGCGCCTTATGAGACGCCAAGTTAAGTTTCTAGCCGCTCCATAATTTGGTCCGCCGGCTTCTTGAAAGAGTCTTTCTCGAATCGCCTCATAATCATCAGGATTACTCTTAAGCAGTTCCTTGAATCGTTTTCTTCCTACTTCGATGCGGCTCGTCGCCCGCCGCACCGACCCAGGTACCGATCTCCATATACCTGTGCATGGATATCCCTCCGAATCCTCCTGACAGTCAAAAAGCATAGTTATGACTTCTTCGTGTGGGTCGTGTTTAAGTTTACGCCAGGCCTCAGTAGTTAAATTCTCAATAGCTTTTATTTGATTATTAGTTATAGTCTCCCACTGTTCAAGTGGGCTTACACTATAGCCAGATAACGCTATACCTAATTTTTCGGCAATAGGGGTAAAATATTTTCTTTTTTCGTAATAGCCGTAAGTAGAAACTTTCTTTACTGAATCTTCAAGAAACTCTTCAAAGTCAAAAAGTAGAGCACTCTTATTAGGCCTATATTTTAGTCCAGTTACAGATACAAGATTAAATTTTACTCCTTTCTCGATCGCTGATTCTCGGCGTTGGATGTCGTTCATGTTGCCACCGCAATCGATGACCTCCCATGGACCTTGAGTTTTTCTTTTAATATTATATTGCATAGACACTTTTTGATATGTATTCTTTTTCAAATATTTAAAGTCCAAAATATATATTTTATCTCCTCGTTTAACATAAAAATTAAATCGATTGGCCCGGGCGTCATCGAGTGCTGGATCATCTTCTTGTTCTTTACTCGGGACTTGAGATATGCACCATGTAGAACAGCCGGCAACACAACCGGCCTGCATTGAATGTATGTGAGAAATTGTATAATACTCATTGTCAACTATAATGTCAGTTGTATCCCCTGCAGCCTTTTTGACATCTGGACGATCTTTATATTCTCGTTGTCTTAATATCTCCTTCAAGTGAAACGAAAAATAAATAAATACATCCATCGCGCTTAAATTGTATTCGTATACACGATCAACAAGAAATAATGATATAGGTTCGATGGGCCCTTTATTATTATCTCCGCGATGCCCCGCCGCCAACGGCCTTAGATGCGGGAACTCTTCTGCTATCATATTCCTTAAATATCTTTGCTCTGGATAAGGCCAGTCGTCAAGGTCTCTGAGACCCTCAAAATCAAAAAAATCACCAGGACGAACTTTTAACTTTCTGTCTGTAGCCCTGTTGTAAACCTCATATGCTTCCTGGGCCTTTTCCAGTGTAGGCCTAAACCTGTTCCATTGACTGCCGCCGTATACTTGTTTTTCACCAACTAACGTATGAAATATATATAGATTGACTAGTCGAGCAAAATCGACAAGATGCTTTGAACTATTTAAACCATCAACCCATGCTTGAAGCGACTCTAAAAAACCCTGTGCAAAATCTGGGTAACCTGGTTCTTGCTCCACCCAATCGATTTGATCAAGATTTTTTATTATAGCATTTTTGGCATCGCTCTTGCGGCTTTCTAATAATAGCGCCTCACTTATATAACCTCGCCAATTTTCAAATAGTTTCTGCATATTATTAAATAGTTCTAATAGTTCTAATTTTTAAAGATAGGGGGCAGAATCAATATCCCTGGCAGCCCTCAGGGCTTCTGGAGAATAAGAATTAAGTATTTCCCCTGCAGTCATGACAAAGGCAGGCTTGTTGCCCCAATTTTTTCTGCTCATCTCTACTTGCACCCACATAGGTTCTTCTGGATCAGTATTTTTAGTGTTAATTTCGTTAACTAGAGATTCCAGTGTTCTCAAAACGCTCCAATTTTGAAAATTAATATCAGAGCTATCAACAACAACTCTAAAACCTTGCAATTTTAAATTATTGATAGATTTTTTATTTTTATAAAGATCTTCTTTGGATTTTTTAGGCTTTTGTTTTTTTAAATCAGAACACTTAGGAAACCCCTTCGGCGGCCTGTCCGCGCACAATATAACGTGTTTTTTTTCGACTCTATGTTTAAATATTTCTTCCTCTTGTGCGTTTAACGAAGCGGTAATAAATTGATCCATATTTAATATAACAGGGTTCTTTTCCAATTTAGCACCGATAGGGTCGTCGTCCTTGATCGGGGTAAAAATATACTCATAATCTTCGCGACTGTGACCAAGACCAAGCTCTGCTGCACGATCTTCGTTTATAAATCTTCTAAAATTTTCAAATAGTTTCTTCATATTATTAAATAGTTGATTTTTTATCCTATTATTATGTTGATCTTTTTAATTGGTTTTTTATTTTCTCTAAGTCTATTAAGTCTTTTTATTCTTTGTTGTATTTTTTCAGCTTGTTCAGGTGTAACACATCGAACAGAATGTCTCCAACCTTTGACTTTCTGCCCCTTAAATGATTTATGTCGCAAATCACCAGGGTGCGGCACCATCCCAGATTGTTCACACATATCAAATGCAGCGTCGATATCAGCTTCAGACTCTTTTTCCATTGCTTTACGCTTAAACCATTCTCTTGAGCCTACAGGCGGCATATCGTGTGCCCGCTGAACCGATGCTATCATTGCTTCGGTTGACTGCTCATGTGTTGGTAAAGCTGAAGTGATATCTATAGTATCTAATAATTCACCAAGAATTGGTATCATGGTCGCTGTTTGATATGGCATGCCTTCTTTCGAATCGACGTCCGTTACAAAAGACACTACACCTTCAGCGCCAGGCTTACTACCGTGATACCCTTTCATATAGGCCTTTATTGCTTCTCCAGTTAAGAAGCCAGCAACAAAAATTCTACCAATAATTGGAAGTTTCTTGAGTCCTTTACCCGCTGCAGCCTCCACCACTTCATCGCTAGCGCCGGAAAGCTTCATACGATTAATATCATCATCAAGTTTAGCAAACTCTCTGTTGAGATCGTCTGCGGTGCCTCCAAGGTGTCGGCCCGTGCGCATATCCGCAGGGCTAATCTCACCAATTTTTATTCGATGAACAAGAACTTCTGTTTCGTGTCTTGCATCGAGATGTTCAGCCAGTCTTTCAATACGTTCTTTCCTATCATACACAACTCCAGGTTCTGGCTTATATTTCGATTTCCCAACTCCTTTCGGCGGCTTACCTTTTTTCGAACGTTCAAGATTAGCGTCAGCTAAATCTTCAATTTCACCCATTAATCTTTCTTGCTTACGTCTAAGCCTGTGTAATTCTTTATCTATTCTTCTTCTATTACGCCTGTTGAGAAGATGGATGCGCTCTTCACCGGCCGTCGGGTCGGTAGCCAGCGGCCGCTGTGTGTGCAATTCAAAATACTCCGTAGGATTGGACCTGAGCAAACGTTCATAATCTTTCCACTCAGCCCACTTCCACATTAGATCTGGTCCTTTAGGAGAAATACCAGCCCAATATATCAGATTATCCGCTCGTGTTCTTCCAGGCACTTCCACAATCGATTGGCGCGCGCGCGGAATCTCCCCCGGCTTACCCGGCCGCCATGATTCCGGCCCCGGACGCGTCCAGTGGTCTGTCACACGATTCATCTCATCCCTCAGGGCCCTGGTCCACAGGGGGCGCGACTCGATATCGAGTAGCTCGGAATCTAATACGGGCCATCTATATCCGCTTGAAGGATCAACAATCTTTTCAAGATCAGGACTTCTTTTTATATAATCGTCCGCAAGAAGCCAAGCTAAATCTTGATTTGTTAGATGAGCAACTCGCATACCTCGGTCATGCATTTCCACTCTCAATCGACCGAATTCTGCTGCGATACCGCCTTCTTCAGGAGAAGGTATAAATTTATTTAACTCTTTAAGAAGCGCTTTTTCTTCACTTGTATGAAACGTCGTTCGAGCTGCGGAAGGCCTCCCCTCCGGCGGCCTGGAGCCCGGGAGACGTGGAGGTCTCCCCTCCGGCGCATGACCAGTTGTAATATCATGTCGACGTCTTTTAGCTACAACAATTTCTCGTTTAAGAGTCGCCATCTTATCTTTTAAAACCCAATCATAAAGCATACCTTCTTCTTTGTGAAGCTCTCTAAGATATTGCTCCCCACTATATACCCCACTAGCTCTCGCCGCCATCTCTCCCCTCACCGCCTGGCCCCCCGTATCAGCATGGCCATGTGGCAGCGACGACATACCAAGAATATATCTTCTATTTGGACCCCGCCACTTCTCAGGAACAGCTGGTCTAGGTGGCACTTCAAGATAACTATAATCCGGACTACTCCATTCCCCTCCGCTCCGGTCGGTGAAGTCCGGCAAGTGATAACCTTTTTCTTGATAAAACTCTTCAGGTGTCATAGTATAGCCTGCAACTGCCTCCTGTGCTGGTATATGTTCAAACCCGTGTTTTTCAAGCCATTGTTCAAAAGAAAGTTTTCTAGGATCGTAATTCCAAACTTTGTTTATTTTTTCCCCGTGTGGAAATTCTGGACCCCCAAGAGCTGTTCTCCTCGGTCCACTTGGCTTGGGAGGAGTATCTCCACTAAATTCAATTCGATGAGGGCAACCACCTTTTAAACAATCTTTTAAGTCATCTACTTCTTGATAAAATGGCAGTAGACGTGGATCCGCTCTGCCTCCACCAGCCGCGAACTCTCCATAGTCAGTTTCGATTGATGGCGGGCTTTCATTTAAAAGCTGCTTTTGATATCCTCGCCAGTTTTCAAATAATTTTTGCATAATATTAAATAGTTGGTGGAGGTGCCGGGAGTCGAACCCGGGTCCTAAATATTTCTAATATAACGTCATTCACAAGGTTAGTCAGTTTATGAACTCTGACA
>Ga0208299_1002891_pt1 | contig 11230 bp, 10 predicted proteins | sample 15_taG_FD_184089 | JGI IMG/M metagenome (GOLD analysis project Ga0208299, IMG submission 184089) | Marine viral communities from the Subarctic Pacific Ocean - 15_ETSP_OMZ_AT15312 metaG (SPAdes) (version 2) | ecosystem: Environmental > Aquatic > Marine > Oceanic | place: Pacific Ocean | collected...
TTGCCATCCGTAGGCACCCCAGCCGCGTTCCAGGCAGTGTAATGGACTCTCATATTCTCCTGTCTCGCGCTAAGCATCCGGGCGACCCCCTCCCCGAATGAGCCACCGTTGGACTGGTAGAGAGCCATTGACATATCCCAAACACTCGCTGAGCTAAAATCCTGAAAGAGTCGGTTAGTGACTAGAATCTCATCGGCAACTGCGAGATCGATATCCCACGCAGTCCCATCCTCTCGTTGAAGTTGGAAGTAGTCTGCCCCGTCGTTAGCGACTCCGATAATCACACACGGGTAGCTCCGGTTATCAGCCACACTCTTGAGGATTGCGACTCTGTTCACGTAAGCTTCCGTCGCCCCAGCGCTCGGAGAAACTCCCGCTTGGTAGAATTTCCCATCTGGCGCAGCCGATGGCGCATTCGCAACGTACCGAAACGTCCCAGCCTCATGGAGTCCGAGTACCTGAGACACGCAGCGTGTGATCCCTCCAGCTAAGGCTGGATTGAAGGAGGAGGCTAAATTGTAAGCCCAGACTTCGCCCGGATCAGTCACGATGTTCACGTAGCAGTACTCTAGTGTGTTTGTAGTGGATTCAGCGAACCCCATAGTGTACCCCTGCTCCATAGTCCCCAAGCCTCTCGGCTGATGAGGAGAAGAGAACGGCTGCATAGATGAGACTGGGAACTGGTAATGGTACACTCCAGGGAGACTTAGGCCGTCTACCTCGGGCATCACAGAATTCATTGCGACCGCTGACGTAAAGGTGCCGGGACCAGGGTCAAAATAAAACCCGGTTTCGTTGTTTCGGCACCACATCTCCACGGTCAAACCAGTAAGCCCTACAGGTCCAATCACAAACTCTATTCGAGCGGTTAGCCTGTCCCAATGCTGAGTGTCACTCCTCATGCTGCGCCTCCAGTGGTCTCGAGCTGCACTTTTGTGTTGTTCAGCCCGTCGTCTGTTTTAATGAATATACGCAATTCGTCCGGGTCAGCGACTTGCCAGTATAATGGCACGGTGAATCCGAAATTCGCGTACTCACCAGACCCAGCCGCAGGTAGGCTGATCTGCTGAGGCGTTCCCTGCAGTAGCCCTGGTGGAGTGCCGATAATATCCTGGATCTTGGTCCACACTTGCCCATTCTGGGTCAGAATTCCTAACGAGGCTTCCGTTACGAAATTCGAATTACCTTCAAGCTGAATGACTCTCAAGGAGTAGAACCACCCTCTGGTTGGAAAAGGCGTAATACCCTGAGCGTTCAATACTCCTGAGAACACCCCTGTGACTCCGACATTGAGGATTTCCCCTGAGTACCAAATCTGTGGGCTCGTTCGACTATTCATAGTTTAGGCTCCTGTGATTGAGATAAAAGACGCCGAAGTCCGAGCTAACTCGCCCGCTCCGATCAAAACATTCGGATTGAGTGCGGTGTGATCGGGTGAAGTGAACGTCACGTCGAATACCCCCTCGATTGACTGAACTGCATATACCATCTCACTAAATATGACGTCTCCATTGATTGTAAGACTGTTTACGTACTGCTCGACAGCCGCTGTCGCCAAAGAGCCAACTTCCGCCACATCATACCCCAATTCGACGACAATCGTCGCTTCGATGATTTGCCAGTAGACAACTGGAGCCTTCACTTGGACGTAGACCCCCGCAGCCCTGTAGCCTGGATAGTTTTCCCTGTCCGCCGGATCCCCGTCAATGACGCGCTGAGCTTCCGAGATAAGACCTCCAAACCAGCCATATAGAGCGAACACCGAGTCTCCAGGCTGAAGTCCCGAAACTGGGTCTGGGGGACTTTTGGGGAGAGGCAATGCCCCACCGGGATTCAGCGTAATCTTACCAGTCGCGTAGTTCAGCAAGTAGTCGTAAGACCCCGGAGGGTCTCCAGGAGAGCCTTCTGTGAGAAAGTAGGTGGATCCTGGGAGCCCAATGGTGCCAGTACTGTCTGTCCAAGCAATTTGATGAGTAAATCCAGCGTTAATGGCGTTGTGAGCGAGCTGAAGCCTTAACTCGCCCCCCGTCGCAGCGAGGACAACGACCTCTGGCGTTCCCCCCGTATCTCCGGTAACCTCCGTGGTTCCATTCCCGTCGTCAATCCAAACAAACACCTTTCCGTAATTCGGCTCCTCTAACTCCTCAATTTGAGCAACGACGATCCGCCCATAGCCATCCACTGCTAATCCGAGCACAGCGTATTTCAATGCGTCAGGAGTCGCTCTTGGGAGGGATCGGGTGTACGCCTTGAGTCGCTCTCGTAACTCAAGGTCCGTTTCATAATCCTGCCCACCTGTGCAAGCGGTGACGTTTGTGACCGTTTCGACGCCCGCGACACTGACGACAATCTCGCTGATCCCGGTCGGGATTGAAGGGTCGCCGACGTCTACGTTGCCGAGCGAGCCTGCCGCTGTACACTCCACTAACACAGGAGCGCTCTCTGTCCCTAAGATCGGAATAGTAACGTCGACCGCTGTGGTGTATGTGGGACTTCCTCCCACGACCGCTACCAGAGTGCCAGCCCCAATCGTAACTGGTGCAGATGTATCCGTTCGGCCAAATACTACAGTTCCTGTCGCTTTAAGAGGTGGCTTTCTCGATATCTCGTCTGGGTTAAAATCCAGTGCTCTCGCGTCCAAGTCGGCACCAGTCGCAGTGTCAATATCGAATAAATCCTGAAGAGCGACGATCTGGTACGAGATTCCGTCGAACTCTCGTGCCATTGCGCCGACGATAGTCGTGAGAACTCCACCGATTTCCAAATCAGTAAGCTCCGTCCGACCGACCACTCGGTTCATCATCCTCTCAAAAAAGTCTGGAAATGTTCTCGGTTCAAATTTTGGCATTTAGATCTCTCATATCAAAGATACTCCGACTTTCACCACGGTATCAATCCCCACGGGAATCACGTCTGCTTCGACGTCCAGCATATCGCCTTCGGCGACGACAATCATACTCTGGATTCTGTCTATTCGAGAGTCCCCCGTCAGACCGGACCTAACAGCTTGGCGCAAGGCGACAATCGTCGAGCCTTCACTCGGATATCCCACCACAAATGGTGTCCCGTAGGAAGGATCTAAAAGTTGTGTCCCCTGCTCGGTCCAGAGGCGCATTTGGCAAGCTTGGACAAGATTTGGGATCGCTCCGATCACAGCCACGTCCCTTCCAGTGGCAGGGTCGATCTTAATGTCAACCATCGGATTTCCAGGCTCAGAGCCGTTCGTCTCGTATAACTTTATGTCTGCGCCATAAAGCTCGAGAGGAGAGGCTCCCTGTAAAGCCGAGAGCGTGCCAGTCTTTTTCGCGCTCGTGTAGGCGGGAACTCTTATCGTGTCTCCCACCCCCGCTGTCCCAGGAAGTCCTGAGTCAGAGATGAAGGGAGCTTTCAGACCAGCGCAAACCGCTAACTCGTACCATCTAGTCGCAGTCCCGAGCTTCCTCGCTGCGATGGACTCTAAAGTGTCCCCCGCCTCAACTACATAAGAAGTCCAACCAGTCACGCTGTCCGTTGAGTAGTTTCTCGGTGTCGTTCCCTTGTCGAGTCCGCCGCTCCTCTGATTGTTTTCCGCCCGATTGACTCGCTCTCCCCACGTGCTTCCGCTTTGAAACATCGGCTGAGCCGATAGAGCGTCGTAGGTATCGACCAAGTCCCGTAGAGACTTACGCACATCTTGAGGGAAGTACTCCGCTTTGTCAGCGACAATGAGAGCGTTCTCAATCACACTCACATAGGACTGGAGAGTGGCCCTTCCTAAGTCAGGAAGACGCTTATGTGCATCCAGAAGAGTGGAGACAGCAACGAGAGCCCTTGAAGCCTCGTCGAGAATATTGTCCACGGTTGACACATAAGACCGGATCGAGCCTAAAGCGTCCGAAATGGTGTCCGACGCATCCGTGATGGACCCAACTGCAATTCTCGCAGATCTCGTTGAGTTTTGTATACCCGAGATGAGGTGTACGATAGCCGGAGGTCTCTTCTTGACCTTAACTGGCCCAGTGCGCTGGATACCTCTCAAAGTGATCGAAAATGGGTACATAAACCGATCAGCCAGAGTCCGATTCAGCTCAACTTTGACAGGAACAACGATCCAGTGCTCATCGTCTTTGAAATTGTGAAAAACCAGGGTCGTTTGGGCGTTCTCGTCGGGCCTGGACTTGCATATTGCGTACCTGTCTAAGAAGTGCTCAAACATCCTTTGAGTCCACTTTGGTCCAGAAAGTGGAGACTTCCAGGGTTTCGTCACCTTCTGCCTATCCACCACAGCTTTGGTGTTGTCATAGCCATACTTCGGGGAGAGTCCGAAATTGCCCTCAATCGTAAAGTCCACCCAAAGCAGCCCAAGCTCTTCAGCGATGACTCCGCCCAGTGTAGGACTTACGTTCTGACGGTACTCTCTACTTGACCTCACACTCTGAGGTCCGACTGGGAAAATGAACGTCGTCTCCCCGTCAGCACCCATTGTTTGGTCTGGTCCAGCCACGCCTCTGAGGGAGAGACCATAGTACTCCTCTTGAACGTACGCACTGTCATTCCAGCGCAACCTCCGAGACTCCTCCAGCCCTCGAGCAATTTGACCGTGAGCTGCTCCGAACATAGGCTTCCATAACTGAGTAGTCGCTTTGCTCACCGAATCACCTCCCCCGTGTTCGCTCCTGACGACTCTACTACGATTATCGCTTTCTCTTTGAGATGTTCAACTATCGCTGCGGCAAGGGACTCGAAAAGCACGCCGAACTCATCCACTGCGGTAGGATCGATGTCTCGGTCTTTCATCTCGTTCTTCATGTCCTCTGCTAGTTGAGTCGCGTTCATTACCATTATTCACTCTCCAAACTGTTCGAAATGACTGGCCGAAACTCGTTGTCCACGCCTATCTGAAAGGCGACCCCGAGTGCAGTGAGCTTCACAGTCGGCTTGCCTATAATGGCTCCAATCGCGAATAGGATGGGAAGTGCCTCCTCCCAGAAAGCCCCCCCAGCACCGAACATGTCGTCCCAGCCCCCAGAGCGAACCAGCCCCATTGGAGGTCCGGTCACCCCTCCAGAGTTCCCTCCGATTGTCGTCTTTTTCCCGGAAGGCACATTAATGATCACTCCGTCATCAACTGTTACTACAGTTCCGTCCGACTCCTCGATTTTGACCCCTGAGTCGTCAATAGTGATTGTCGCTCCTTTTGCAGTCACCACAATTGTAGGATTGGCAGCTGACTCCTCCTCGCCCTTCGACCCAGTCACTTTCCCATTCGTCTGACCAGTCACATCGATATCGAGCTGCCCTCCGTCTTGGATTCCAACCCGGTTTCCTCGGATTATCGCTTCCCACTTGTACTTAGTAGTGTCCTCCTCGCTAGGGGCCACCAAAGTTTGGGCGCTGGGTAAGGCTCCAATAATAACTGGCTTTGAGTAGTCGTTATCCAAAAACGCCACAACAACTACGTCCCCATCCGAGTCAGTGATCGAAGGAGCCCGCTCAGCCTCAGTGGTTTCTAATAAGAGCTTAGTACCCTTTTTCGTGTTCAGCGTAGCCGCACGTGGAGTCCACTGGACCTTGTCTGTCACCCCGAACGCTCCCGTCATTACCGGCACTGAGGGTAAGAATGCACAGTATTCGCCCTCATAGACCTCAACGTCGCAAAGAATCCCGCTGAACTTGGACGAAATTCCCCGCTGAACCGGGCTCCCAGGAGCCTTTGCATCCCCCTCATAGACCCCAACCACCACGCCCCGAACAAGCGCTCCTAACGTAAGTCGACTTCTTTTACGCTGGGCCAGTCTCGAGATCTGCTGTGGGGTGTTCCCCACGACCTTATCGCCGACTTGAAACCTCTCCTGGTACGTTGGATTGTAGCGCTTTTTCCGATCAAATAAGCCCACTAGGTGCCTCCTTTGTCCGGGTACTTCAGTCCCGTGTTGCGTCCAACCCCTTCATCGTCTGGGCCAATACCCCCAGTCCCTCCTGTCTGAGGAGGAACTGCCCCATCGTTCGTATTGGCCTCGTTCATAAGACCGACCTCTTTAAGGAGAGCAGCCATTCGAGCCGGTCTCGTCGATTCTGGAACGCTGTTCGGGTCAGTTGCATCCTTCCAGAGAGGATACAGAGCCTTTATATGAGGAAGCCGTAGGTTGTCCACATAACCTCGACTCACTGAGATCGAGGTTTGGCTTTGAGGAGCAACCCCAGATCCCCAGAGGTAACTCACAGCCTCAACGTAGAAAGTCGTTGCGTTCCCGCGATTATCAGCTTTCTTCTTCGCTACCGATTCGGGAGAGTTCTTCCTCGCAGTCCAGAAATCTGGACCGGGATCTGTAAATGGTCCATCGGCAAACACTGCACTTGGGCCGACCACCAGTAAGATATCCCCGACTCGGATGTCGCCCCTGATCCCTACGAGATTGATCGTTCCATTCCAATAGTATGGGTTCAGAATGTTCCAACACAGGATAAGATCCCGAAAACTCTTAACGTAGTTTCCAATCGCCTGTACGCCCGACTCACTGTCTGCGTCACTTCCCTCAAAACCAGTCGATATCAGAGGCAGCGTCACATCTAGTTTCTTCAACCCGTGTCGGAGAATCGAATGGTAGTCAGCAATAGGAGGCGCAAGAGCGAACACATCGTCATTTAGAGTCGAAGGCATCTCAATCAAAACATTGATGTGGTTATAACGCTCAGTCCCTCTTTTTAGCTGTGAGTTTTGAATCTCTCCGACAAACACCGTCGTAACAGCTCGTTTGAACCACGGTGAGTCCTCACCGTGCTGAATACACGGAAACGGTTTTTCTTGCATAAAGAGGTAGGCATACCTCTCTGCCTGTGTCGACCCGTTAGGATTAAGACGTTGAGAAGTCGGATCGTTCGGGTCAAATCGGTTTAAGGGTCCAAGTTCCTCTGGGAGAGTGTCTACATAAATCTCATTGAGCTGAGGAACTCCGTACGTTTCAACAAAGCTCCAGAGAGGAGTGTACGAATTAGGAGTCAACATGTTCGGATCGCTGATAATACCCCGAGTTTCCTTAGAGACAAATCGCGTACTCCAGCACTCCCTCCACTCCAAAACTGAACGCTGCGTCGTGGTCCACAGACCGTAATCCGGGACAACCGGAGGCACTCCGTATGTGGTGACTGGATTGTCCACCAATCCGAGCATTTGCATCACAACTTGGTCTGGCCTACCTGAGACGTCATTCAGCGCTTTAATCAAGACCTCCCCAATCGCATTATTTCGCGCTGGGTCGTACACATTGAAGTAGAGAGGGGTATCTGCCCAGACACTCCCGACGTCACGACCTTCAATTGTGACGCGACAGCCCCCAGCTCCTGGTGGACTGATCGAAAGGCTCACGCTGTCCACCTTCCCGACCATCAGACAACGCTCATAAACCCGATCTAAATCGCTCTCATTGCTACAGCGAACAACGTTGATCTCAACCCAGTCCCCGGCTTCCACGTACTTATGAATTGAATTGTCTGGGCCTGAGCCCACGTCCGGTCCCGCTGAATGAAGGAGACCGATCCACTCTGCAAACACCCCAGCTGTAATGGAGAATGACCCCGCAGCAGTTCCCATATTCTTCGACGTCTGGACTCGGATGACCGACCCAATAACCTCAGACCTCGGACCACCTGAACCAGGCTCATTCACCTCGTCAATGGGTCCAATCGAGTACACTCTCAGCGGATTACTATTGACACTCTGCCCCCGAGCTGACGTTCGAGCGATATTATCCGACCCAGCCTTACCGAAAAGAGGAAGAGCAGGATCAAAAGCCTCGAGCCCCTTTCCAGAAGAGGTATCGCTCTCAGCGACACCGAGAATTCCATCTAGTACAGACTGCGTGTGCTCCTCAGTCTTACCCAGGAGAGCTAATCGACGATAATCGGCGAATCTAAAGATGGAGACCTTGATGAAGTGAGACGCAGCACTGGGAGTCCCTTTCAGAATCTTTCGAGTGCTACTGTTAGCGTCCATACTCACATCCCCAGATGGTGGTCGATCCAATTGATAACTTTCTCCATCGCTTCCATAGACTTTTCGACGAATCCAAGCTCAGACGCCTTCTCAGCAATTTTGGCCATAACCTTTATCTGTAGAGCTGCCGCTCTCAGGAGAGGAGCGAAGGTGGCAGTGGCATTCATCACACTGAGAGTGGCCTGAGTTATGTCCTGCATTGTGGTGTTCAGCTTCTCTCCGATGTCAGCTTTCTTATTGGCAAACCCAGCCTCCACCGCGAGATCCGCTCCAATCCCTCGAGCGGATTGAAGCGCCCCGACAGAGCCGAGTATCTCGTCTAAGCCTCCAGCCTCCCCATCAGCAATTCTCCTCGCAGTGTCAGCGTGAATATTCCCCATCCCTGGTATGGCTGACAAAGCTCTTTGAATCAAAGCGGTGCGCTGGTGGACTGTTGCCTTATCTCCCTTCTTCCCCATGTACTGGGCGAGGTAGTCTCTGAGAAGCTCTGGATTGCTCCCGATATCCTGCATCTTTTGAAGAGCCTTGAAGTAGTTTTCCACCCCAGAGCCTGGAGTGTACCCAGCAGCCCTCGCTAATTGCAGTTCTGTGGCCCCTCCAGCCCCTTTGTAGCCCATCTCCGACACACCTTGAGCGAACCCCCGCGTGATCCTGCCGCCCATGTATCCGCCCACGAGACTGCCCATACGACGCTCTTCCGCGTGGAGCTTATCAAAGGTCAAAGCCTGAGCCCCGAGATCAAGCTGTCGCTCTAAAAGCTGGGATTGCTCGTCCATATACTTCGTGAGTTCTGAGCCATCTAGCCCCAGTGTGACCCCAGCCGAGATCTCCTTTGCGATTTGGGAACTCTGACTGTGGAACACACTGCCGCCGCCCATTCGACTAAAACCTCTCCCCATTGCGCCAGTCGTCCCTAAGCCAATCCCGTGCGACTGCTGAAGCCCCATTGCTAGTCTGAACTCGTCAGCACCTCTGGTGGCTCCAGCTCGGCTCATGAATTGACCAAAAGAGGAGTGAGCTTGCGAAGGACCGATCCCAAATGCCTTACCTATCCCCTCAATCCCCCCAACTCCGATGTTTGTGGTGTTCCCTATGAGCCCAGCGTCAATTAAGTTTCCAGAGCCCCTCGCTCTGTCCGCACTACTCAACCCAAACCCTTCGTCGGGACCGACTCGGATAGGGAAGCCACCCGCACCTGAATTCGCCGGATAGTTGTACGCCCACGGACCAGTTCTTGCCGCATAGGTGCTGGCTCGAGCCTTCTCTCGCTCAAGGTGGTTCCCGTAAGCCGACTGACCCATCATAACCATTCCGCCGAGTGCGATACCCGCCCACGGAATGGCCTCTAAAGCGCCAGCCGCTGCCCCCATGATTCCGCCACGCCTCGTTCCACCGCCACGTCCAGGAGTGCTACCACTGGGTCGACGTCGACCGCCTCCGCCGCTCGCTGAGGGGTTTATCGAGCCGATACCTCCCCCTCCTCCTCCACCACCCGCCGCAGCACCAGCGAGTAGCTGTTGTGTCTTAGAAAGCTCGGCGTTTAAGCGCTTGGCTTCATTAGTGATGTCTCGTATCGTTGATCGAAGTTGCTTAAACCCCTCTCGTGTCCCGACTACGTCGCCAAGAGCGTCCGCTACTCCCCTCGCCGACTCTCCTGCATCCTCAAAAGACGTGTCCAGATCCCCAGTCGCTCGGTCGAGATCCTTCACGCCTCTAGGGTTAAAAGCGTCACCCATCTCCTTCTTGAGGCGTTTTAAGTCTCTGAGGTCTGCTTTGACGACAATTTCAGCGGTTGTTTTCACTGTGACCCCTCTGACAAATCAGGATCTCGCCCAGCAGCGATCTCCCGCTCCCACTTATCGATAAGCTCATCGCCTGTCTCGACAGCTTCATCCCATTTAGATGGAGCCTTGAGTACTCTGGGCCAGGAGGACACTACCTTATCGGCTTCTTTATCCAGTTTATCGTCAATTCCTACGAAGAAAGGCGCGACCTCCGCAGGGAGGAAATCCTCAAACTCAAGCGGACATCTTCCTGTCTTTTTGTAATAAAGCCAACGAAGATTCCAGACGGGATCTTCCAGTAGTCTTCTAGTCTGAGTCTCCATCGTTTGCGCCCCAAAATCGGGCTTCGTGCGAAGCCACCTCCTTATAGATAGCTCCTACCACTCCGACGTCGTACAACGCCCCGATGTCTTTTGCCCAGTCTGGAGAAGCGTCCAGAGCCACAGCTAAGTGAGCCTGCATCTCAAGGATGTTCAAAGTTACTTGGTCGATCACTTCTGACGGGGTATTTGCGGTGAGCCTCGACCGGGTGAGTCCTACGGCAGACCGCTCTTTAATGGTCAAAACATGGCAAGTGAAAGTCCCAGTCCAAACGTACCCCCTCCTGTCCTTGTAATCGAGCTGGAAGGTATGCTTGGCCCCTATCCCTCCGACTCCTTCGTGGTCGTGGTCCTGACCTACTATCCCGCTTTCGAGAGGTTCAACCACCTCGAGTCCTGTACCAGCTCTCTGGGTTGGTGGTTTGGTCTTTTTGCGCTTCCGAGCTGCGCTTCCTACCTCTGCGTCTGTCATACCTGCCTCCTTGCAGTAAAAGTCTACTAAATGTCACTCTCATCTCGAGCCCGGATAGCGACCATCGTCACGTTAGTCCCTACCACACCCCGAGCCGAAATATTCATATTACGCTCGCTGATCCGAACTCCTTCAACGTTCATCACAATCGTAGGCGAGCCGATGTTTGCATCAGCCTCGATTGTCGCTGTCAGTTCTCCGCTCGCTAATACATTGCTCAAAAACCCGGCTGGACTCACGCCCTGCTCAGGGAACCACCCCTCCGACTTGATTGTAGTTCCAATGATGCGGACTAACTCCGCCGTCATTGAGACCTCATAGTCCGTAGGCGCGTGCTCGACCGTCTGAATATTATCGAGAGTTTTGATCGGCTCATATTGGATCATTTCCCGAACTGTGACTCCTGTGGCATAACCCACCTGTTTGCCAGCCAGAGTAAATCTCGCTCTCGCACCAGTTAGTACATTTCCTGTCGGCATTTTGAGTACCCCCTAAGTCGTTGCTTCGAATGTAGACGACACTAAGTGGATTGTCGTCTTAATAAAGTTCACCGGAATGATTGGCGCGATTTCGACGTCCACTGTCATCGTGTCTCCCGTCAAAGTGATCGTCAGATTCTTCCAGGCTGTGATCGCCCCGACTCCAACCAGCTGCCCGAGGATCGAAACCGCGAGACCCTGAG
>Ga0208299_1002892_pt1 | contig 11230 bp, 21 predicted proteins | sample 15_taG_FD_184089 | JGI IMG/M metagenome (GOLD analysis project Ga0208299, IMG submission 184089) | Marine viral communities from the Subarctic Pacific Ocean - 15_ETSP_OMZ_AT15312 metaG (SPAdes) (version 2) | ecosystem: Environmental > Aquatic > Marine > Oceanic | place: Pacific Ocean | collected...
AAGCAAAGATGTCAATGACCGAGTGGGTCACTAAGTTTGGTGACGGACGTGACCACAACGAAACCGCCGAACTCGCCGCCAAATTTATGTTTGCTATGTCTTATTATCACGACAGGATGAAGCTTCATATTATGCTGCATCCTTTATTTTTTGTAGGGGGATTTCTCACTGCTTATTACTTTGGTGGACAATAAAGATGGCCAAACGACCCGGAAGACTTATCGATCAAACATTCACCTCGTTCACGGAAGCGAGCGGACGCCTTGAAGACACCATCGGATGGGTGACGAAGGCGAAGGATCTCGCACACGAATTTGAGCCCGGCTGTAAGGCAGAGGTCACGCTCCACCTGTTGGAAGAAGTATTGGAAAAAGCAGGCAGAGAGTTAGACCGAGCCTCCACCGAGTTAGCGATGGAGGTATTTGAAAAATGAGCGAAGAAGAAAACAGAAATAATAATAAAATCCTCAGCTTTCTCCTAGAGCACTTCCAAATTCCAGTAGAACTCCGCCGAAATTTTTTTCCCACCAAGGAAAAGACAGAAATTTCTGGAAGTTTAGGAAGTAAGAAATAGTTACTTATACCATGGGGTAACTGAGCCGGCAAAACCACACCAACTTTGTGTAGCCTTCTACAAGGGTGAGGGAGAGTGGCACAACCGCATCGTTCGCTGGACTACCCAAAGTAAATATTCGCACGCAGAACTGATCATGCCCGACAATACTTGCATAAGCATAACACCCTTTGGGACCGATGGAGTTCGCAGGCAGAAGTTTACAGAACCTGAAGAAGACTACGACATGATTTGTGTACCCGTGACCCAAGAGCAGGTCAACACTGTTGAGTCTTTCTATTCCGACACACAAGGCGACGGCTATGATTGGCCGGGGATGATCCTGTCGAAGTTCACTCCATTCTTTATTAAGCGGGTAGGTCGCTGGTATTGTTCGGAGTGGATTGCGTATGCGCTCCGTCTTGCCGGTGCCGTAGATAAACTTTATCACCTGGCAGACTTAACACCGCAGCGATTATATGATGTACTAGAACACTACCGTTCCGCAGAGGAACAGAAAGGCAACAACAATGGCCACCTTTAATATCAACTATCAACAAATCTATGAGGAGGAGGTGCCGAGTCATCTCATTCAATCCCTGGGGAAATCCGATAGGTTCTATGAGCTTTCGGCTCAAGACCGGCAACTCGTGGAAGAGTTGGTGGATATTGGATACCGTCGGGCCCTGGAAGATGCGCTTGACCCCGAGATGCTTAAGGAGACGGCACTTCTTTCTGCCGAAATGGGCACGCAACTTTATAATTTTGCGAATATGCTCAATGCTCACCTTGGCGATCAGGATGCTGACATCCCAGTGGATGAGGGTTGAGTTTAAAGCAGGTGAGTTAATCCGGGTAGTTCGGCACGGGAGCTTCACGCTGTGTCATGCGCTGCGAAGCTCCCCGCCGGCTCTCCGGGAATGCCCTGTTAAAGATCTTGAAGTTTACAGCCACCCGAGGCTGAAAGAACAAAATATATTCGAAGACCTTGAAGGAAATCTAGGGTTGATCGTCTATATAATACGGAACCGTCTCGACCAAACGATGGGGTACCGAGTTTTAATAAAAGGTAAAGAAATGTTCTGTAAATCAACAGTTGCCGAAAAGTATTTTAAACTCGTGGAGACCCAAGATTATGAGAGTGGGGGACCTAGTAAGATTCAAGACTCATGATGGTGACAGTCGTTGGACAGTCGGGTTACTCATTCGCTATGACAAGCTTATTAAAATAGGTGAGATCCAAGTAGGGGATCATCTTCATTATGCTCCCGGCAGATTGATTGAAACTCATCAACGAGGAAAAAAATAAAAGAAGGATTACTAGAGACTATATAGTCTACTTGGGTTACACTTAGTGTTTTTAAGAACAGTGCGCCGCATACCATAAAGGTTAACTCACAACCGTGGCGTAGCATGTGAACTTTATTTCTTTGGAGGAAAAAATTATGGTAAGAGTAGTAGTAAATAATAGACAAGGTTTGGTACAAAAAGCAGGTGGCGGAACAGAGATTAGTAACGCCCTTGATATACGAGGCGCTGCCTCTGTTACAGGTGCGGGTATTGAGTCGGTAAAGTACAGTGCGTCAACCAGCACAGGTACCGCCATAGGGAACGTAGATGTGAGTGTGGAGTTGCCGATCGGTGCTCTCGTCACTGATATTGGTTTTATTTGCACGGAGGCCATTGACTGTGCCGGAGCTTCTACATTGACCGTGGACGTAGGAACCACCGCTGGCGCTGCTGACGTCTTGGCTGCCAAGGTGTTAAACGTTGCCGGAACTGATGTTTTGGCTGGAGCCACAGCGAGTGTTGCTCTCGGTAACTTGCTCACCGTTGGCGGTAATGCGTTTGCCGCACCTTTGCCGGCGCAACTTCTTTATAACGCAGCGGTTGCAGAAACTCTTCATATGCGTTTGGCCGTCGGCGGAGCGATCCTTACCGGTGCCGGCGCTTTCCGCATGTATGTAAAATATATTGTAATCAACTAAGATTAAATACATTTTTAGTTGCACTTATAAAAGGCACTCCTTCGGGGGTGCTTTTTTTATTCAATAAAAACCATACAAACACCTTAACGAGCATAGTCCCACGGTGATATACTCGTCTGAGACAAAAAGTCTTTTAGAAGGAACCCTCATTATGTCAGCCAATATTAAGAACATTAACCATCTTCCCACCGGAACCCCCCGACACTACGAAATGAAAGATCCGTTCTTTATCCCCCGCCGTGAGACCGTGGGGTTTCCTCGGTATATCAAGAACCTGCCCGATGTGGACACCGGCATCAAGCACACTATCAAAAAGATGGTTCCCCCGGACAAGCCTTTTACCAAGGACAGCAGGATTCTTACCCTCGGCTCGTGTTTTGCCAACAACCTCGCAATTGAGCTAGATAAGAGAAAAGTAAAAACATGTGCGCTCACACTCCCCAGCAATCTTCAAAACATCTTTTCAGTTAATCAATTTTTTCGTTGGGTGATCGAGGACGAGTCGCCTACCAACTACTGGCACGAACCAGATGGTTCCCGTTTCGGCGCTCGTGATGGCGAGCGTCAAGCTTTCTTGGAAGACATTAAGCAGTGTAATGGATTCATCATCACACTGGGGCTCTCGGAGGTCTGGAAAGATAAGCATACGGATCAGATACTGTGGAGAGGCGTCCCCCAGTCGTCCCAGAAAGAGGACCCCGAGCGATTCACTTTTGAGATGGCCACTGTAGCCGACACTCGCAAGAGCCTCTGTGACATCCAGCGCCTGATCCGCTCCGTGGTGCCCGAAGCCACCATTGTCTTTACGCTGTCTCCCGTACCGCTGTCTGCTACCTTCAGGGGAATTTCAGCCGTGGTGGCTAATTGCGCCTCTAAGTCGATTTTGCGTGCTGCCTTGTGCGAGTATTTTATCGCCAATGACGACGACCGTATAAGATATTGGCCATCTTACGAAATAGTTACAGCGTTGCCGCCTCATATTGCGGGGATGTCCTCTTTTGGGGAAGACGACCAATACCAGCGGCACGTTAATAATAATCTCGTCGCCAAGATCATTTCGTCTTTTTATGAAAGTTACTTTGCTTAAATAAAAACTTGACGCCTCCCCTATCCGTGGTAGTATACATATGTAGGGAGAAGAGATATGGGTTATCGGACAAATCAATGCCAATCCTGTGGAGACTGGGGTCATAACCGACGAGGTTGCCCCCAAATCAAAGCCGCTCACGCCAGAGTTGAGAAGCTTGCTGAGAAGTATGGCGTTTACCGCTCGGAAGATGAGCTTGCTTATTCTTCCACCTCTTGGATTGAAAGAATCAACGAGGCTGCCAAGATTCAAGACGCCGATGAGGATGAAATCTCCTGGCGTGACCGCTGGCACTGGCAAGAGATTGAAGAGCGCAAGATCGCCCAAGCTGCCAAGAACAAGCGTGGTCGCAAGTGCGGCTTCTGCGATGAGCGTGGACATAACGCTCGGACTTGCGAGAGTAAGAAACAGCACCGCAAAGATTGCGACGCAATGCGAGGTCTGGCTCACCGAGTGCTCGCCGCTTGCCTTAAGAAGGCTGGCATCGTGCCGGGTGCTTTGATGAGGAAACGAGAGTGGGACTGGAAGATCAACAACTACCAACAAGTCATGTGTATGGTCACCGGGATTGAGTGGGACCGAGTTGCGGAGGCTGGGTACGACACCTCCCAAGGCTTGCCCCGACACTTTGACGGGTGGTTCAAGGGTCCTGTTATTCGGGTGCGGATGCCTAACGGTGACGAAGGGCTGATGCGGATTCCTCAGGACACTGAGCAGCAAAGCCACTACAACTACTACGAGAAGCAAGACGAAAGCTGGGGGCTCATGAGCGGGGTTCCCAACGGCAATATCAACGAGAACGGCGGCTGGATGGGTGACAACGAAACGCTCCTCAGCCCAGAGGCTGGCGGTGTCTATCTCTACGGGCGTCAGGCTGAACAAGGTGACCGGCTCGTGGACAAAGACCTTCAGCCAGAGATTGACCGGCTGGTCAATCAGGTCAGCGCATGGCGGGATCACTAAGATGAAAAAGATTATCGAACAAATCCTGAAGATGCCATACTACCAGAACTATGCTGCCCGAAGCGGCAAGGTTCACAACGTCGCTAACCACGAGGGTGCTGTCGAAGATATCCTCATTCAGCACAGCATTGCCAAGGTTGAGCGTAAGGTTAAAAAGAGTGAGCGTGATGCGTGGCTTGCCGGCAAGCCTGATGATATACGAGACGGAACTTACATCTCTCAGCCGTGCGGCACCCACAACAGTCCCGACTTTATTGTTAAGACATCCGGCCGCCTATACTTTATTGAATGTAAGAGCGTGACAAAGGAGGGTACACCAGTTTATAACAGCGGGCTGCCCAAAAAAGATTATATTTATGTCTTCTCCTCTAAAAAATATGATGAGACGACGGTATACTTAGGCAGAGATGTTGCCAGGGATACTGTAGCTATGATCTTAGAACAAGCAAACAAAGACATTAAAGCTCGGTGTAACGAGGTGACAGAACAGTTACGCCAGGTGGGAGAAAACACCCACGGGCTTGGGATTTATGCTCGACCGATGTACCAGCATTATGGCAGTAACAAAAAGAAAGATTATTTCAAGAACTCACGCCGGGAAGAGCTTGAGCAAAATGTGTTGGACTTTGTATGACAATTGACTTTAAAGTAGGATCGTGCTTGGATGTCTTGGCAGACTACCCAGACAATACTTTTGATAGCTGTATCACAGATCCGCCCTACGGGATGGGCATGGAGTCGTGGGACCACACAGTTCCCGGAAAAGAGTTTTGGGAAGAGATCAATCGAGTTCTCAAGCCTGGTGGCTTTTGTTTAAGTTTTTGTAGCCCGCACTTGTACCACCGCTTGGCCTGCGCCATTGAGGACGCCAGCTTCGATATCAAGGATCAGATCATGTGGATGATCACAACCAAAATGCCCCTAAAGAATCGACTAAAGCAAGCACACGAACCTATTGCTGTAGCACAAAAGCCTTTCTCAGGGACACTCAAAGCAAATTATGAAGAGTGGGGAGTTGGCTTAATTGATACTCAGAACACTCGGGTCCCGTGGGATGGCAAGCCTCCTACCGGCTGGGTGAAGGGCGGACACCAACGGCGGACTTTTGGCAAGGACGGCAAGACTACGGGATCCCAAAAGGAGTTTGGCAAAGAAGATGCCAATCCCAAAGGGCGCTACCCGTCCAATATCATAGGGACTACTTTCGAAGAGCATCAGAAATATTTTTATGCGCCCCGAGTCACTCGCAAAGAGAGAGGGGAATATAATAATCACCCGACTCCCAAGCCCGTTGCTCTCATGCAGTACCTTATCCAGATATATACCCCTGCCGGCGGCAGTGTGTTGGATCCTTTTTGTGGGAGCGGAAGCACCGGCATTGCTGCGATGCTTGAACAGAGGACGTTCCTCGGGATAGATTTAGACCCTGATTATATTAATATTGCTTCACGGCGTGTAAAAGATTGGAAAACAGCTTAACACTTTGGACAAATAGTGTAATATAGAATATACGATGAGGTGAAAGTACTCTCCTCGTCCCCTTCTCGGACAATGGTGTCCAACTGGGAAGGTTTTAACCGTGGGTTGAGCCCACATGTTTGGAGAATAAAATGAGTACAGTTAATTTCACGGTGATTCAGTCACCATTTACTTCGGCGAGCCCATACCCGCCAGAACCCCAGGATTTTGCGGTTGCGGTACTGAAGGAGCTAAACAACCGGAATCCGGTTTGTGTTCCACTTGATCAGTTCCGGGATCCTTATACCGTGGAGACCCAAGTACGGAACGCCACCTATTCTGACAAGCATGTGCGAGATCTGAAGGCTTCCATCAAGGAAGTGGGGCTTGAGCAGGGTATCATTGGCGAGGTGGTAACGGATGGGTGTGGTAATGCCCAGGCAGTTATCGTAGAGGGCAATCACCGCTTTAAGGCGATGACTGAGCTTTTCGATGAGGGATGTATTGAACGCACTGCTAGCGGAGGTCCTGAGATCAAGGCTTACATTCTGGAGGAAGGATTTTTTCCCTCTGATGCGTATCGTGAAGCCTTCCAGATCTATATGAACAAGCCCATTCTTAAGAAGTCTTGTTCACCCGACGAGGTGATCGAAGCTACTGGTCGATTAATCGAGGATGGACTTTTTGGCGACGCAGCAACCGCTCCCGAAGGTGTGATCGAAACCGCTGCCAAGACTTTTGTTAGGGAGCTTTACCCTACGATGTCCCGGAAGCAGGTATCCGACGCTGTAGTAGCTCGGGCTAACAAGTCTCGGAACAATCGTCGCCTAACTAATGGCTTTACGGCGAGTGACGCTCGGGACTTTAAGGCATCGAGCCGCACCGTCTTTGACGGCAAGGATCGCAACGACTACATCATTAGCCCAATGGTTATCTCTAATGACAACGCTGATTTCCGTAAGGCACTCGGTGAGGTGATCGAGTGTCGAGCAGGGCTCATCGCCAGCGGTGGCGCTGGCAATCTGGCGGTGCGGGCCCGCTTAGTGGCTAAGACCAACAAGTCTACTGACGCCGACATCGATACCTATCGGGCTAAGATCCGTGCCAAGGTATCGGCGGTTAACGCCTACTCGCAAGCAGAAATGAGCTATGACGTCATTGACGACACTCTGTTCTTGCCCGAGAAGACCAACGAGTCCAAGGAACGTCGTCTGAAGCGTTTCGTCTAGAGAAGGTTGCAGTCGGGGGTTCTAGCCCCCGACTGTGATCTGTGAGGGTATCCACTAATGAAAAAGATCATCCACGTCAACCAGCACGTCATCAAGAGCAATACAAAGCACGGAACCGACGAGCCAGTTTTGACGGTAAAAACATATAAAGAAAATAATTATGCCCATGAGGCTATACTAAAGACTAAAGATGGGGTAGAGTTTGCTAAGGTGATATACAGACCACACAAACCGCTGAGTTGCGGGGCGAGAGTCTGGATTGAACTAGACACGGACACTACTGATGTTGACTTGATTATCAGAGAAGGAGAAATCAATGGATAATCTAAGAGAAGGCACGATTTGGGAGGCGACTGACCGCCCAGGTCGTATGGTAAAGGTTGTTGAGGTGTTGCCGAATACGGTATACTTTGAGAACCTTCATAACGGAGCGACATTTCCTCGCCCCAAAGATAACTTTTTAAACATCTACGAATACCGTAGAGAAACCGAATAGGAGAAAAAAATGAATAATAATGTATCGCACAAATGGGAAGAACTGAAGACCCTGGTGGAATCTCTTGAGGATGACGTCCAGAAGAACGCAACTGGCAACAAGGCTGCCGGCACCCGTGCTCGCAAGGGTCTTCGCACCCTCAAGACCACAGCCGCCGAACTGGTCAAGCTGACCCTCGGAAAGGAATAGGATGAAACTTCGACTCCATTGGGCTGAGAGGTATGAGGTGGTACGGAAGTTCCCCTCCTTTGAATTGAACTCCAAGGAATACCCAGAACTTGAACTAGAGATGCTCAAAGTTCATAACGCCGGAAGCCTACAAGATAGGAACAGTGCCCTAGAGGACTTAGAATATAAAATGCGCCACACTACGACCGAGCGAGGTGAGGCAATTTTTAGTATGGTTGAACCTTATACGACCGATACCGATCAAGCGGTTGTTCATACAGTTGGCGATGAAGACTGCGGCTTCTTTCAACTGACGGAGGACGAGTAGATGGATTCAACAAAAAGTCATGTGAAGATTTACAATATTTCCCCTGAAGATGCGGAAGATTTTGAGTTTGATTTCACCACCGACGATTATGACCTGCTGACGGAGCTAGTCCCCGACAAAGATAATTGGGGCGATTTAACGTGGGGGATTGAGTTTGAGGAATATGAGTATTCCCCCCACCAACAGACTATCCACCTCACACTTGAAACGAAGTGGGATGCTCCGGTCGCATGGCTTCAAAATGCCAGCGTCGGCACTCACTATTTTGAAAATAAGCTCATTACGATGAGCACCATCCAAAAGGACGAAACATGCGTGACGGGCGTGGCAGTGATGGATGGCGAGATTTTGCAAAATAAAAACATTTGGTCGATGGAGTCGGAAGAAGTAGAAAAGTACTACAACGACGATGAAAGCGACTATGATCTGGACACTTTAGATAACCAGATTTGGGACTCAATTGGAAAGTTCGTCAATGTCTGCGAACAATTTTACCTTGAAAGGGAAGAAAAAAATGACTAACACAACAACTACGGTGACCGAGGGAAGTACAGTAACGCTTCACTATACGGGAACTTTCGATGACGGAACGGTCTTCGACAACTCGCAAGACAGAGGCGAGCCGGTGGTCGTCACAGTCGGGTCGGGACAGCTTATCGCTGGCTTCAACGAGGCTCTTTTGGGGATGGCTGAGGGCGAAACCAAGACTTTCCGGCTAACTCCGGACCAAGCCTACGGCGAACCTGACCCCGATCGTACCACACAATTAGAGCGGACGATTTTCCCGGACGACTTTGAGTTTGAGGCGGGAATGGCTATCCCTCTCTCCGGTCCAAACGGCCAGCCTTTTATGTCTACTCTCACAGAGATAACGGACACCACGGTTACGGTGGATCTTAACCACCCCATGGCTGGGAAGACGCTCAACTTTGAGGTGGAGCTTTTGGGAATTGCTCAGACCAACGAGACCACCAATGAGACCGATGAGACTACTGGGAGCTAGATTTCTATTCTTTCTAGCCCGAGTTTTTCAGGGCAGGGGGATGCCGATTGGACAATGGTTCCAAAACAAAGGTATCCTCCTGCTCACAGGAGTGAAGGTGAAACGTGATTAGTTTGCTTTTAGCGGGGCTGATCGCCGCCCCTACCAACTATACGAAAAAGCCTTTGAGCCATCGCCAGGTCCGGGCAAAAGCACACCAAATCGTACAAATGCTGAAGAGGCAAGATCCTCGTGTTTTGCGTTCGGTAATGTATTATATGAAGTGGGTTCCCCGGCTAGAATACAAGCGTCAAAAATGTAAGAAAAATAATAATAAAGATACCCTCAAGCAAATTAACGATTGGGAGCTAGATATGCTATTGGACATGTCGGGAATCCCGAGGAAGCGAAGATGAAACTTAAAAACATAACCTTAATGGAATGGATAACCTACCTGGGGATCATCAGTACCCTTGTAGTGATGTTATCTTATGCCACTGGCTGTGCCCACACGCCCGTACCCGACTCTAGGCAGTGCTGCCAGCGGTTAAGCCTCCAACAAAAGCAAATGGCGCAGTTTAATCGCTATTGTAAGGTGGCTCTTTTTCTAAGCAAGAGCCAGTCGAGAGCGGTGGGCAAAGGCGTGAAGGAGAGTGCCGCCCAGGCGGTAAATATCTGTAAATTTGTATTCGGCGTGGATACGGACTCCGAACTCGTGGCTGCGGGGGATGAACAAGAGTACCAGCGGGTTCGAACTTACATTGTATTACCCGAGAACGAGATGGGTTGGCGGAAGACATTGGATTGCGATCCTGAGCAGCCCTCGTGTGAAGAATTTTAAAAATGGTTAAAATATTGTGGGTGATCGGTGGCGTGACAGCGGGATTTTTATTTAGCAAAGCGATGTATGCCTTTGGCGAGTTTGTGCTACAGGCGATCAAGAACTCTGATGAAAGGGACAAGCAATGATGAGTGTAATGGAGTGGTTGGCCGTATGTGGGCTAGCAAGTGGACTAGTGGGCGCTGCTTATGGGCTAGCTTCCTTCTAAGATGCCGGCCCCTTACTATAACGCCAATGGCGATCATGTTCGGAAGTGCCTGAAGTGTCACGAGGTGCTTCCCACCACCGACTATTACGGTTACAAGGAAAACGGCAACACTGACACCTTACAGTCTACCTGCCGATCCTGTACTCTCGCCAAGTTTCGAGATCAAAACCGAAGGCGAGCCAAAAAAAGAAAACAAAAGTCTCACAAATTAACCCCACTCCAAGTCCAATGGATAAAGGAACAACAAGGGAAGATCAGCATAAGACAAACAGCTAAACAGTTTAGCAAAAGGTTCTTTGCCTGTAAGATCAACCCATCAACAGTTCAAAGGATATTTGCTGGCAAGATACATGTAGATCCAGGGGAGAAGGATACAGTCTCTATTTATGATTTGCTAGAGGGTGCCAGCGAGTTTACCGGCTCTGTAGAAGACTATTTGGACACGACTGATCCCAAGAAGGTGAAGTTCTAAGTAGCCGTTGCAAAGCGATGTCGCACAAGTGCTTGAAAATAGGTTATAAATTCAATGTTTTGTCAACTGCTTGTTTTCACACATTTAATATAATAAAACACCACGATTGTTTAGCGTTATCAACGGTTTCAGCCATTGGCAGCCATTGCCAGCTTTTGTCAGCGATTGTCTAAATGTGTCAAATACACGGTAAGAAATCAAAAGTAAAGTAATGAATAAAAAGCAGGAAAAGGCGAATAAAAACTTGACACACACCCTATCCATGCTATTATACAGTTGAGAGAGGGAGACACCAATGTCGGTTGACTTCAAAACATTCGTCGGTCTAGCGCCAGCAGTCAGTGCTGCTCGCTTGCCAGTTCTTCTCCGAGGTCGTCACGGCATCGGGAAATCCCAAGTGGTCTATCAGTTGGCAGCCAATGCCGGCTTGCCGGTCGTTGAACGCCGTGCCAGCCAGA
>Ga0208299_1002893_pt1 | contig 11227 bp, 14 predicted proteins | sample 15_taG_FD_184089 | JGI IMG/M metagenome (GOLD analysis project Ga0208299, IMG submission 184089) | Marine viral communities from the Subarctic Pacific Ocean - 15_ETSP_OMZ_AT15312 metaG (SPAdes) (version 2) | ecosystem: Environmental > Aquatic > Marine > Oceanic | place: Pacific Ocean | collected...
AGAGGACAAGCACTAAATGATCTAATGGATGATCGCTTTACTGGAATGAAACACTTCTGGTCTGCGGTATGTGTTGATAGACCAAAGATCTACAAGAAGATCCAAAAGTCTCTTGACCGACTGAATGAGAACATTGAGAAGTATGCTGCCGAAGGCGACTTTTCGGATATGGAAAAGATTGAGTATCTATCTGATCTCACGGGAGTTTTCCCAATCTCACTCATTGTGGAAGATAACTTGATGAATGATCTCTACGAACAAGGTGTTCCACCTATTTCAGAGTTCGATCCTGAACTTCTCGTTTGTTGGTTTATTCCGAGAAAGGTTATCAAGAAAAAGACAAAGAGAGGAAAAGCCTATTGGATTTTGGAAGTTGTTGATAGCAACTCTGAAATGTTTGGGATAAAATGTTGGGGCGTTCAGGATACTGATTTCGTCCATCTAAACCGGCCATACGTGGCCAAACTAAATTACGATGATGCTTGGGGTTTTTCCACAAGATCTATTCGTAAGTGCTTCAAGCTATTAGGATAAGGAGGGAAAAATGACTACTAATAATGCTACTATGATAAAGAAAGTAAATAACAATAAGAAGGTATGGAGGCTTCCTACGGGAAACCACGTTCTAACTTCGTTCTCAATGTTCTCCAAGGAGACAATGGCGTTCAGCGCTAGGTCAACAGGAGCAGTTGAGAGTTGGGCGATTGTTGTTTGTGTTGACGGCGATCAACCAAAACACGAAGAAGTGATTCGCCAAATGGGATATATCCCGTCTTGAATAAAGGAGAAAAAATGATTAAGGCAGATGTTGTCGTCGGTTTACAATACGGCGACGAAGGAAAAGGAAAGGTTACACATGATTTATGTCGTAACGGAGATTACACACACGTTCTACGTTTCAACGGAGGTTGTAACGCAGGACACACGATCTATCACGAAGGAAAGAAGTTCGTGACACATCACATTCCTAGCGGTGTGTTTTTTGGTATCAAGTCAATTATTGGAAACGGCTGTGTGGTTGATCCAATACGACTTTTAGATGAGATCGAAGAACTAGAAGCGGGAGGTATTGAGGTAAGATCTTTATTGAAGATCGCCACAAACACTCACATCATCCAAACAGAACATGTTGAGGAAGATTCATCCGATGAGAAGATCGGAACAACCAAACGAGGTAACGGCCCAGCATACAGAGACAAGTATGCTAGAACTGGTATCACTCTCAACCAAGCTCTTTTACAAGGACGATACACATTCCTCCGCGACTTTGCGGTAGACTTGTATGAAGAGTTTCACAATAACGGAGATGTATATGTTCTCTGCGAGGGGGCACAAGGGTTTGGTATTGATATTGACTGGGGTGAATACCCGTTTGTAACTTCTAGCCACTGTACAACGGCTGGCGTTCTTACAAATGCTATCCCACCACAAAGTATCGATCGTGTATGGGGTGTCGCAAAAGCCTATGAAACTTATGTAGGCAAGCGAGACTTTCACGGAAACGATCCCGCATTAGCGAGGATCCAAGAGGTAGGCCAAGAGTTCGGTGCGACCACGGGAAGAAAACGACAAACAAACTGGATTAATGTTGACTTTCTCGGGAAATCGTGTAGAATGAATGGTGTGACGGATCTTGTGGTAAACAAGATGGACGTAATGCGCCAAGTTCTTATGGAGGAACTCGGTGCGAAGAACTGGGAAAGCACATTCAGGGCAAACATTTGCAACAAGGCACAGCGCTCTTGGAATGTGGACCGAGTTTATTTTTCAGACAATCCACACTCAATTTCAGCGGAGGACACAAATGGGTAAGATAACAGATTATAGAAGACGATATGGTTTAGGACTACAAGTAAAGCGACTTGACGGCTTTGTAGGTCTACGACAGAGAGGAGAAGGTGACGCAGGTTTTGATCTGTATGCTACCGAAAACATTGTTATTCCTGCGGGAGAGCAACGGCTTATCAAGACTGGTATTGCCACATCATTCAGTCCAGACTACTATTTGCGCATTGCTCCACGGTCAGGTTTGGCTTATAAACACAACATTGACGTAATGGCTGGTGTTATTGATAGTTCTTATCGTGGAGAGATTGGTGTTATTTTGAGAAACTGTGCTTCTCACGGTGATCACTTTACCGTCTCACCCGGCGATCGAATCGCACAAATGATTCCAGAACGTATTTCACAAGAACATTTTATGTTTGTTCAGGAACTTGACGATAGCCCGCGCGGTGAAGGCGGGTTTGGGAGTACAGGCAAATGAACAAACAAACAATGAAAACAATGATGTCCTCAAAGAAAATGGATTGGGGAACACCAAAATCTTTTTTCAACAAACTAAACAAAGAGTTTAGTTTCACTTTGGATCCTGCTTGTAATGCAGGAAACGCTCTATGCCCTCGTTTCTTTACCCAGGCGCAAGATGGTCTTGTACAGTCGTGGGCAAATGAAACTGTTTATGTAAATCCACCTTATGGAAGAGCAATCAAACATTGGATCAAGAAAGCATACGACGAGAGCACACAAAATAACGCAACTGTTGTTATGCTGATTCCAGCGAGAACGGATACAAAATACTGGCATGAATATGTTATGCACTCTGACGAAGTTAGACTTGTAAAAGGACGCTTGAAGTTTGAGGGAGGAAACGGAAACTCCGCACCATTCCCATCAGCAGTTGTGGTATTTAGACCCACACCCGCTCAACTAAAAATGTTTGGCCCTATTGTAACCACCATTTTGCCGTGAGCCAAAAAGAAGCAGTAAATCACCCTGATCATTATAACGCAGGTATTGAGACCATTGATTACATCGAGAGTTGGAAAATGGATTTCAATCAAGGCAACGTGATCAAATACGTTTCTCGATACGCAATGAAGGGTGGTATTGAGGATCTCCAGAAGGCCAAATGGTATTTGGAGAGAATGATCAATTTAGAAAAAAATACTTGACTTTAAGGGAGAAAAATAGTATGATGTATAGAGTAAAATTAAGGAGAGTCAATGCAAATTGAAGAAAGTTTATTATATGGAAATGGAGACAAAGCGTATGTACAATCTGCCGCTAAAGGCATCGCGAGCCTAGGGAAACCAAAGAGCGCCATGGCAAAAGAGATGACCATCGACAGCGTCGCTGTGTTGCTAGACTTAGTTGACAAGATCTACGTAGATTTTGCATATCAAAGGAAAGGAGGCGATAGGGGTCAAGCCGGCTGGGATAGGAAAAAACAAGAAGCATATATTAATAGTTTTTTTGATGATAAAACAAGCGGTATCTTGATGTTCGCGGAGTTGGAATCCTCCCTTGCCAGGGGAGAAAATGATGGCGACACCGATCAAGAGTGGTACAAAGATATTAAAGAAGCCGTCGCTAGCGGTAAGATCGTGGCATCCATCGATGGATGGAACAGGACATGGAGTATTTTGTTATTTTTTAATAACGAAATTCCTTATCACGGCCGGTTTTTTAAAGATATGACGCGCTCTGAACAAGTTAAGTTGTTGAATACCAAAGTAGCATACGCGATGTATTTTAACACTTCAGGCCCCGAACAATGCAAGTTGTTTTGCGAGCAAAATGATGGTACTCCTATCACTGCACAGCGCCAGCGTAGCGCATCTCATGCTCCTAAAGCCAAGCAGATACGTGACATGGCCGATTGTGAGTGGTTTAAGGATTTCATCTACGCTACAAACAATGCCAAGCAGAAAGATGTTGATGATCTTACGGTCGAGGAGCGTCTTGCTAAATATATACTAATCAGGGAGACCGGCTTTACGAAAAATTCCACCACTGGGGAGTTGGATGCGTGGTACAAGATTCCAGAGCTTAATGAGAAGAACTTTAAGCAAGTGAAAAACGCTTGGAAAGTTGCTGCGCATGCACTTAAGCAAATGATTAAGGACGCGAAAGGAAAAGACCTAGGTTTTAAGAAGAGAACGAATGCCGGATTCTTACATATGTTCGTAGACTTCTTTTATATCATAGACCAGATGGGCTTTGACGTGCCTAAACAACAAAGTCATGAATTGGCGAAGTTCTTCATGGAGACGCACGCGGCGATGCACCAGAAATCAAGCCGGCAGTCATTTACAGAGGAGGAGCGCAAAGAATATTCATATGAACATAAATTAAGCCAGGCCCATCAATACCACGCTGCAGCCAGATGGGGTCAGTATTTATGGGGAAATGTCTTCTTGGCCAACAAGGATGAGTTTTTAAAGAAAAACCAAATAACCAAAAAGAGAAAATCGGCCGATGAGTTTAAAGATAGAAACTTAGCTTTAAAGTTGTGGGCAAAGCAGGGCGGTGAAGATCGCAATGGGCAGCCTATCGATATTTTAGATATTTATTTTAGCAAGACGGAAATTGATCACATAAAGTCTGTTCACGACGGCGGTACGGCGGATGCTGAAAACAATGCAGAACTTATGTCCCGAAGCGCGAACCGAGCAAAGGGATCTAAGTCAAACGAGCCCCACGACTTCTCGAAGACACAGATGCCATCTCATGGAAATGATGTAGAGAGTCGAGAAACAGAAACTAGTGTATAAACAAACAATAACATTTGATGACGTTCTTCTGGAACCACAATACTCGGATATCATTTCGAGATCACAAGTAGACATTCACGGAACAATAGATGATCGCAGCAAGGCTTTATTCTTGCCTATTATCTCTTCTCCAATGGATACGGTTACAGAAGTAGAGATGGCTATAAATATGCACAGGCTGGGGGGCCTGGGCATCATCCATCGCTATAATACTATTGATGAGCAATGCGACTTAGTAAAGGAAACACTGGGTCAGGTTGCTACTGTTGGTGCTGCTATCGGTGTGACTAGTGACTATCTCGAACGAGCGGCAGCTCTATACGATGCTGGTGTGCGAGTTTTGTGTGTTGATGTGGCTCACGGACATCACATTATGATGAAGAACGCCCTAACAGAACTACGCGGTATACTTGGGGACGACCTTCACATTATGGCTGGCAATGTTGGAACTCTTGAAGGTTTCAATGCTTTGGCTGACTGGGGTGCTGATTCTATCCGCGTTGGTATTGGGGGAGGCTCGATCTGTTCAACTCGAATTCAAACAGGACACGGCATTCCCACATTACAATCAGTTTTAGAATGTGGTCGGTCTGATAGAGACGCACGACTTATTGCTGACGGCGGTATCAAAACATCGGGAGACATTGTAAAAGCAATTGCCGCAGGAGCGGACTTTGTTATTCTTGGTTCTCTGCTGGGTGGCTGTGAAGAAGCACCAGGAGATACTTTCCGCGATCGTGATGGTCGTTGCTTTAAGACCTACCGAGGTATGGCTTCGGCGGCAGCACAAAGAGACTGGCGCGGATCAACTGCTTCTTTGGAAGGAGTATCAACAACTGTTCCATGTAAAGGCCCAGTGAAAAAAGTAGTTGAAGATCTAGTTACAGGCATTCGATCAGGATTTTCTTATAGTGGTGCGAGAACGAAAGAAGAACTACAAGCAAAAGCAAAGTTCATTATTCAGTCTCAGGCTTCTTCAATAGAGTCAACCACTCACATTCTTCACAGATGAAAAACGTAGTAGAATTTGAACAAACCCACAAGAACTTAACTTTCTCCATTGGGACAAAGTTACACGCTGACTTCCGCATTAGGTTGAAGTATGAAGGAATGGGTCAGGGGAAGTTTCTCCGCTGGCTCGTTTTACAATACGCCCAGAAAAACCCAATGATGGAAGAGTTGATCGAACTATATAAGAAGGACAACGGCAACCTCTCCAAGACCCGCGAGAGCAAAATAAATAAAGAGTTAGAGAAAGAGAAAAAGGTCAAGAAAGACTTTGCTTTATCTGACGACGAACGCCAGTCAATCTTCGATATTATCGAAATAGAAATGCCAGATTTATAAAAAGGCGTTTTTTATTCGGGAACACTATTTACTACGAACACTTATTTTCTTTTTAGCAAAGGAGTTATACAATGGCTAAGAAAACACTTTTATCAGAAGGTCAAGTCCGTCACTTTATGAAGCTTGCCTCAATCGCCCCACTCGCAGAAACATTTCTGTCCGAGATGGAGGACCTAACAGAAGAAGACGCAGCGGAAGTAGAGGAACTAGAGGATCTTGCAGCTGCCGATCTTGATGACACAGCCGATGACGAGCGTGACGAAGCGGATGACCTCCGCGACGCCGCCGATGATCTAGACGATGACGCTGCTGCTGCTGATGATGAGGCAGACGCCGAGCGAGGCGCCGCTACAGAAGAGGCATTCGAGGAGTTAGCACAAAATCTTGCTGCGCTAGCCGGCACTTTAGGTATCGACGTTGCGGTTAGCGGCGGAGAAGAAGTTGCTGCAGATGTCGACGCCGAAGCCGAAGAAGGGGAAATTGTCGAAGACGCCCCCCTCGCGGAAGCGGTTCCCGCTCTGGAAGGCGATCTAGAAGAATGCGCCGATCTAGAAGAATGCGGCGACGCAGGGTTGTACGAAGAACTCAACGAGAACGTAAAAGTTATCAATGATGAGAAGATTGTAAAGGAAGTGGCCGCTCGCGTAGCCAAGCGACTTCTAGAAGAATCACGCCAGGACCAACTAGCTGAGTCCCTTGCGAAAAGAATTGCGGAGAAACTTCGCTAAAGCTTGACATTCGCAGATAAGTGTTTATAATTAAAGGGTCGCTTTTTAGCGACCCTTTTTATTTGACGGAGACAAGGAATGGAAGAACAACATTACATTTTTTATATTCTAATGTATTTTCTCGGGGTGTTCTCTTATCGGACAATGACAACCCTGTTGAACTATACCCACATGCACCATATGCTAGCGCTGGTGTTAGCCTCGTGTATAACTTTAATTAGCGGCTTTTCAAAAGACGTCGCAGTGTTTCGGAAGGCAATGGAAAAAATGCTGGACGATTATGAAGTTGATCCAGAAGATAAGAAGAACTTTCAGACAATGTTCCAAAAAACATTTTCTGATTGGCAAGCAAAATCATTTATTAGAATCGTAGGCTCTATTCCAAGACCTTTCTTAAAAGTCTTGAATAAGGAAGAGATTTCTGATAAACTAGCACAAGCCTACAAGCCACTAGAATCATAACAATAGGAGAGACAATGAAACTAGAAGAAAAGAAAGAAGAAAAGAAAGAAGAAAAAGAACCTTGTCCGGAAAAACAAAGTATCAACTTTACATTTCCCACCGAGACAGCCGAGAGAGATCTGCGTACGATCGCTTTATTTGGTAACATAAATGAAGAAAAAGGAGCGGACGTCTGCTCTTCTCTTTATTATCTCTGGATGAACACACCAGATCTTATCCCCGAGGAACTTTTAGAAGAAGGTGAAGAACAACCTGAAACTGACATTCGTATGTTTATCTCCACATTTGGCGGCGATGCCGTTGAGATGTTTGGTATTTATGACATGATGCGAGTAGTCAAAGCCGACGATGTGGACATCCGCACGATCGGTACCGGCAAGGTTATGTCGGCGGGAGTTTTGCTAATGGCCGCGGGAACAAAAGGTAAAAGACGCATCACAAAACATTGTCGTGTAATGCTTCACCAAGTATCCGCAGGAACATTTGGAACGCTCAACAACATGGAAACCGAACTGGAAGAAGTAAAAGTTATACAAGATATGTATATTCAGGCCATCGCAGATAACTCAAATTTGAGCGTAAAGCAAATTAAGAAACTATTTAAAACACATTCAAATGTTTATTTAAGTGCTGAAGAAGCCGTTAACTACGGCCTAGCCGACACAATCGTATAAGGAAACCTAGGATGAGTGAACTAAACAAACTTCTAGAAATTATTACAGAAGTCAAAAATGAGATGGAAAAGATCGATCCTAATATCAAGGAACGACTAAGTTATCTCAATGAAAGTTTATTTGAAAGTGGGGATATCATAGACATAAAAGAAGAGCAAGATGAAATCGCGAAATGTCGCGACGTTGATGAAAGGTTTATTCCATCAATGGGTCTTACTGAGTTTGGATGGAAACTAGAAACTCCAACGGAAGGTCAACCTGTTAAAGATACTTCTGATGCCCCTCAAGCCAGGCAAGAACTAGAGGCTTGGTTGAGGGAGATCGCACCTGGCGCAGACTTAATGGTGAAGATAAGCGAACTCACGAACTTTTTTGCCAACCCTATAGCTTATATGGGGGAAATGGGTGGCTCCAACATTGACAACACGTTGAAGACAATGAGTTTTCTTAGTTTTTATAAAACTTTAACGGATGTGATCACGAATTTCAATGCTTCCTCAGCCGGATTTACGTTTGAAGCTTTTTTAGCAACGCTACTCCGCGGCAAGCAAATCCCAGCGAAAAACGCAGAGACCATCGGTGATATGGAGGATGCATCTGGAAGAAAAATTAGTTTAAAACTATACGATGTTAAGGGAGCAAAAGCCGGCGGAAGCTGGCTTCAGTTGGTTAAAGATCTCAAAAGAGATGGTATAATGCAGTACGTGGTTGTCACAAAAGAATTAACTGGAGAAGAATTGGAACAACAAGGAACTCTCAATTGGTATAGGTGGAACTTCACTTTAAAGAACGTATTTAACATTATGTCACAAATGGGATCAACCGAGGGCGCGGCCAAGAGGGAGTTTATTTGGCTGCCAAAAACCTTCGGTGGGGGTGAGTGGTCGGCAGAATCACTTCCCCGAGCCGGACAAATACCGGTAGAAAAACTCCAACAGGACTTTGAAGCTGATGTGCGGAAAATGGGCCGCGTTATAAAGTATGGTATTCCTACTGAAAAAGGCATACAAGAATTAATAAAAAACATCAATTGGGAAAGTGACGAAACTCACAATACCGGCGGCCCGGGCGTGGGCCTTTTGAACTTAACAAAATTGAAGAAAGCTCTTCAAAAGACCTTGGAAGAAAACCTAGAGGAATTTCCAGGTTATGCGGCGCACACACCTAGGAGGCGGGATGGATTATTCGACGTGATCGCCACCAAGATTTTGAAAATAGACAAAAGTGTTGTTGACAGCAACACTTCAAAAAGAAAAGTTGCGACTTCAAGACGCAGATTGCTGAGAGATCCAGATATGTGGATGACAGCAGAAGACTCTAAGAAGTGGTACAATGATTCAAAGCGAAGTGACGCCGATCGCATCCGGGCTTTGGAAAATTGTAAAGGGACACTAATGGCCAAAAGTGGGGGCGGCGACTCTTGGACGCAGTTTGACTTAAATTTAAAAAATATTTTAGGCATTGAAATGATGGCCGGCAAAATCACCGAAGATCTTTTTGAACCTGGCCAGTCAAAAGTTGGAATTGGAACAATCGTTATTGGCCGTCTTCAGATGGCTGATTTGTTTGTGAAGGCCGGCGACTTAATTAATAATAACCTGGGCCAAATCTGGTGCCACTTGGATGTTTTGACAAGAAGTTTACAGAAATGGTATGGTAGTCAATTACAAGATCGCAAATCCGGCGCAACCGCTCAGGGCGCCGCGCTAAAGATCAAAGAAAAGACTGCGGAAGAAATTGAAAGGAAACAATAGGAGGGTAAATGACCAAGCAGTATTGTAGCCAAACTGAACTACACAAAAAGATATTAGAAGCAGTTGAACACGGCGTAGCCGACACGATCGTACAAGGAGAGCGAGGATGAGTGAACTAAGCAAACTTCTAGAAGTTATTACAGAAGTGAAAAATGAGATGGAAAAGATCGATCCTAATATCAAGGAACGACTCGATTATCTCAATGAAAGTTTGGTAACAATACTTGACGAAGAAGAAACACCCGGTGGTGAAACTGTCTTCGATCAAAAGGATTTTGCCATTCATTTACCGAAGCTTCGTATTACGGAAGCCTGGGGGAAGAAGGGAACAAAAGATAAAGCCATTATCTCCCAGTATACCAAGAACATTCCAGGTGACGATCCCGAAGGGAAGATTGCGGCACTAAACCAAATCCTACAAGGTACCACTGAAATGGAGCCGGGGTTGGCCCAGCTTATTGCGACAATGACTGTATGTGAGATCCTTTATACTCTCCTAACAGATTTTACGGAAGCCGCTGGTGGTTTCATCTTCGAGGGTTTTCTGGCTGGTCTATTTGGGGACGACTCCATTCAAATCCAAAGTGTGGCTGACTTACCCGACATGCCCGAAGGGGTTTCCGGAAAGCCGATTACCGATGTTATCCTCAACAATAAACACTACTCCTTAAAACTTCTTGGACCGTCAACAGGAGTTAAAGGTTCGCTTTCAAACCTCATCAAACATTTCGAGTTAATTGATCATATTATTTATTTAGATGCTCGCCGCGTTGATAAGAACCAGGGGTTGGAATTTTCAGAGTTTGAGATCACACTACCGAACTTCATGGAAGTAATGGTTGATCCAGTTTTGAAGCAAGTGACCAAAGCCGTCGAAGGTGACGAAGGAGAAGAAGTTGTAAAGGGTGGAAACATTGCCGCCGCCCCAGACTTTAAATCCAAACTCAAGGCTATTGCTGATGACAAAGAAAAAGTTATCAAAACCATACGCATTGATGGTTTCAAGAGCGCGGCTAAAAAGAAAGAAGCAAAAGAGGATATGCCTGATCTTCCAGGTCCTACCACTACCTATTCCTATTCGCCGGCAGAAGATGTGAAGACTCTCAACGAAGCGATTGGTAGGGAGGAGATGAACAAGGTTATTTCCACCCTGCTATCCACTCCAGTGGAGACACTACAGAAGTTTGGGCCTTTCGGGATTACCTTTGCGGAATCGAAGTTTGAAGGAACCAAAGCCGAACAACTCTTTGGAACATTTGGAAATGTCGAGAAATATAAACGGATGGTGGCCGACGGCGCCTCCGACAAGGACCTATTAGCCTATCTGATGCAACTTCCGATTATGACCGATCCGAAACAGGCTGAACGGTTGCAGTTTGAGTTCACCCGCACACAGGCAGAATCGATCACGTCCGCAAGGCATATCGGAACTCTCATGATCGGTGAGGATTTTATGCAGAGCGCTTGGCTCAATTATGCCGAACTGCTCAAAGAAACGATCGGTCCAGTCTATGCTGAACTACAACAGTTTACCGAAAACCTCAACAACTATGTTTTAGGCACCGCTTCGCCGGATGCCGAAGGTGGACAAGCACGAAAACAATACGCCCTGGACGCGATCCAGGACGCCAAAGACCTGTCGGAAGCAACCGATAAGGCAATGAAAACAATAGAGAAAGATCAAACCTAAAGGAGAATAATGACTA
>Ga0208299_1002894_pt1 | contig 11223 bp, 15 predicted proteins | sample 15_taG_FD_184089 | JGI IMG/M metagenome (GOLD analysis project Ga0208299, IMG submission 184089) | Marine viral communities from the Subarctic Pacific Ocean - 15_ETSP_OMZ_AT15312 metaG (SPAdes) (version 2) | ecosystem: Environmental > Aquatic > Marine > Oceanic | place: Pacific Ocean | collected...
ACCGGTGACGACATGATCGATACAGTCATGTTTTATACACTCTTTCGGTAGCGCAGAGGGATGAAAACCGCCAACTACTGTTTTACTAGAAGGGCTTACTTTCTTAATTTCTTTTGCTAATTTAAGAGCGTGCGGCCATGCTGGAGATGTACAAGAAAAGCCTACTACATCTGCACCTATGCATGCTTCTATTATTGTCTTATCGGTATCAAAATTGCCTTGAAAGCACTGAAGGTCTAGATCACCAACAAAATGTTTTTTTAAATAACCAGCAATAAATCCTAGGCCGATCGGCTCCCATATGTTTTCATAATAAGGTTGTATCAGGATTACTTTTTTCATCTATTAGCCTCGGTATATACTTTATATTTAGATAAATCTTGATATTCTAACGCTAGATCTTCATTATTATCTTTAATCCCCAGCATCAGAACTGCTCCTCTGGCAGCAATTTCTGGCAGCATATAATAATTCCAGCCTAGCATATCAAAATTATCGATTAAATGATCTACTGGATTTCTACCAAAATAGGCGGCGCGCTTGAGCCACTGATAGGCTTCTTTGCTATCAGTTAAAATCATCCCACCTTTTCCAAGTTTTAAAAATTTATGGGGTCCACTGAAAGACAAGCATTGAAATTCGCCAGGAATATACATATTTCTTTTAAAAGAAAGTGCACTATCCCAGATAGGATAAGGATCAAGTCTATATTGGCCTTTTAATTTTTTACCTACGATCGCGGGGTGATTTTGGTCAAAGTTCACTTTATTTCCAGCATGAATTATTGCGCAAGGAACTGACATAAATGTTCTAGCTGGAATTGTTATTTCTTGATCTTCGATTTTGAGATATTTCATACATAAAAATAATCCATTGGTTGCATTATCTACTGCTACTGCGTATGGAGCGCCGCAATAGTCTGCAACAATTTCTTCAAAGTTTTTTATTACCTCATACGGATTATGTTTCATCTTTACTTTCCTATATATACCGGAATTCCATTTCTCTTGGGGGCGCCGGCCAAATCTAAGTTTATGAATTTTTTACCATTTTCGAAACTATTGAACCACTTTTGTAATGTAGGTTCATAAACAGGATCATGTTCTTCTATTCCATAATCTATAACAAAAAAACCTTTCGTGGATAAATTTTCATATATATCAGTATAGTAATCCTGAGGGGTTTCAGATAAACAATGGATTGCAATCAAAAGATCCCATTCTTGTTCAAAAATATTTTTATAATTACAAGAACTTACGTAGTTAACATCATGAAAACCTAATTCACTTTTTAAAGCTGGAAAATGAGATTCTATATCCAATATAGTATAATTAATATTTTCATTATTTTGTAATATATATTTAGCAAGAAAACCGGTGCCTGCTCCAATCTCTAATATCTTTCCCGAAAAGTTCTTAAAATGCTCATTCCATATATTCAAGTATTCCTTGTCTCCATTGAGGGTTGTTCCTTGGCCATGCCATTGTTGCGCCTCAAAAGTTTTCCAAGTATAACTTAAATTTTCTTTACCTTTGACAAGCTTATTGAGTTTAATTTCGGTCATCTAAACTTTCCTATAGATCTATGTTTGCATAAGGATTTACAACATCTATTATTTTTAAAGCTTTAAGTATCTCATCAATACCTTCTTCTAAAGAAACTTTAGTTTCAAATCCTAATTTATTTATTTTGTCATAACTAACAACATAATTTCTCTTATCAGCGTCTTGGCCAATTTCTTCAAAATGAATAAATGCGTTCGTTTTTTCAGAAATCATGTTGCAGACTTGTTCTTTGCTAAAATTCATTGTACTGCTCCCAACATTATACACATTATTTTTCATTTTGTCAAACTTTTTAATAGCAAAAATGAAAGATTCTGCCATATCAGAAACATGGATAAAAGTTCTCATAAAGTGTTTCTCATATACAACAAGATAACCGTCTCTATGACATTTATTAGCAAAATCATTAACTAATAAATCCAGACGAAGACGAGGAGAAACCCCGAACGCTGTTGCAAATCTATAGGCAATTACGTTGCCCCTGTCCAATAACATTTTTTCAGCTTTAGTTTTTGTTTCGCCATATAGACTTAAAGGATTTAAAGGAGTCTCTTCCGTACATATATCAGTTACTTTTCCATAATTACTTCCTGTTGATCCATATAGTATCTTTTGTGATGGGTCAGTAACCTCAATTAGATTTGCGGTACCATGAACATTGACATTGATTGCTAATTCTGGATTGTTTTTACATGCGGGAAATCCCACAATTGCTGCAAGGTGAATTATTAGGTCTTTTCCTTTTACAGCTTTCGCTAAGTCTTTTTTAAGAGTAATATCGCCTTTAATAAAATGAAAATTTTTGTTTCTAAAGAAGGGTAATAGTTGATTACCTCCATGCATCAAATTATCAAAAACAGTTACTTCATGACCCTCTTCTAGCAAAAGAGGAAGAAGTGAGGTTCCTACATATCCGGCGCCGCCGGTAACTAATATTTTTTTTACCATATCGTCAATCTCCTTAATAATATATCTCGAAACATTAGCCAATCAGATATCTTGGCTTTTATAGGATCGTTAAATGCGGCCGGCCTATTTTTTTCAAAAAGATAATGGCCAAGCCACGCAAATGGATAAACAATAAAAGGTGCCAAAAGAAGCAATATCCAAGCTTTATTATAAACAATAAAGCCAAGAAATATTAATGTTAGCCATTGTCCAATGAAATGCAATAGTCGACACTTAGGATTCTGATGTAGTGCCAAATACATCTCGTAGTACTCTTTCATGTTTGTTCCTTTAAAAATTTCTTAAGTTCGTCGATAGTTTGTTCTATCGAGTACATATAGTCTCCGCTTTTATTCCATAAATTCGCATGTTGAGTTTTCATATTTTCATTTATTATAGGAGCAGAAGATAAATCCAAATCTTTAATATTAAAAAGATCGTATATATCAGAAAATAAAACTGGTTCGGGACTTATATTCAAAATAGAAATATTATTTTTTAATGTAATATCAATATCTTTCCAGATATTGTCTAGATAATAATATTGAAATTTGCTTTTTAAATTGGGCAAATAATCATATTTATTATTAATCATATCATAAATTGCATTTTTTTTAAGGCCTTTACCAAAAAGAGCTGGTAATCTTATGATTGTTACATTTGAATATTGATTTTTTATATAAGTCTCTAAATAAAGACGATTTTGGCCATATGGATTATCTGCCGGATTATCATAGACTGCGATTGTTGATATTAATACAATTTTTTTAAAAGAACATTTGCTTAGATAAAAAATTAATTTTTCTATTTCTTGATAATCTTGTTTTGGAAATTTATTTGCTCTCCACTTGACGCTGCGTACTCCTGCACATACCAATAAATCAAATGATTTTCCTCTTATTTGCTCTATATTTTTAGAATTATAATAAAAATCAAAGGTTTTTTGATCTGCTATATTTGAGCCTACAAAACCAGTATAGCCGATTAAAGCATTCATGTATTATCATATTCTTTTATAGTATTTATAATTCTTGTTGCATCGTTGTCTGTCAAATCATTGTGTATAGGAATTAAAATTACATCTTCGTCAGCTTTTTTTAGATTTGGCAAATCACACAAGCCGCCAAAAATATCATACAAATCATTTCTTCTATTGTTTACATTAACTTGTATATTATGATCCCACATAAAATGTGCAAATTTATCCCTATCTTTTACATGAATTGGAAATATTTGATAGTTAGGTTTCCAGTGAGATTTATAATCTAATAATTTTACCTTTGATAAAGAAGCTAACTCTTCTCGATATCTATGGCCTATCTCATATCTCCTTTTCAAGGCAGTATCTAAATAATCGATCGCTACGCACCCTAGAGTGGCCGTAATATCGTTCATATTAGACTTAAAGCCTAAGCCGTCCGGGTGAGCAGGCAAAGGGTCTAGAATGCTAGTTTTCTTAGTGTCTCTGTCGATACCGTACCAAGACTGTTTCTTGATTTTTTTGTAAATTTCTTCATTTGTTGTGGTAACGATTCCTCCATCTCCACTGGTTACAATCTTAACACATTGAAAAGAAAAAGTAGCTACATCGCCGGTTGAACCAATTGGATTTCCTTTATATTCACTTGCCATAGCATGGGCACTATCTTCAATGATTGGAAGATTATGTTTTGCAGCCACTTCTCTTAATTCATCTAGATCAACTGGATTCCCTGCATAATGTACACACATGATAGCTTTTGTTTTTTCAGTAATTTTTTCAGCTACACTTTTTGGATCAATATTGAGCGTATCGTATTGAATATCCGCAAAAACAGGAGTTGCCCCAACTTCTAAAATAGAAGTATTCGTTGCTATAAAAGTAAACGGTGTACTAACAACTTCGTCGCCGGGGCCGACCCCGAGGGCCCTAAGGGCTATTTTAAGAGCTGACGTTCCACTCATACAAGCTGCAGCATATGGAGCCCGAAATCTTTTACAAACTTTTTCTCTAAATTCTTTTTCTTTTTTACCAGTATTAATCCATGTAGACTCCAAAGTCTTTGATACTTCTTCGCCAGCATTATCTGGAATACAGACACTCCAGCACCTAATAATAGACTCTTCCATTTTAAAATCTTTTTCCATTAGCTTAAAACTCCTTTGTAATATTGTACTGTTTGGCTAACGCCCTCTTGGTGATTATAAAAAACATAGTTCTTAAACATATCTTTAAATTTACCCATCTCTAGAATCTTAATGGGGGCGCCATCTTGGTAGTCTGTGTTGAATGTAAGCTCTCCTTCGTATCCAATAGCTGTCGATATGCATGCTGCTGTTTCGGCAATTGTAAATCCTTTCCCTTGAGCTATATTAACAGGCTCTATGACCTCATCTAGATTTAAAGAATTAATCAATATTTTACATACATCATCAATATAAATCCATTCTCTTATCGGCTTACCTGTTCCCCAAATTTCAAATTCTTCGTCTTGGTTTTTCACAGCATCGAGCATGCGAATAATCATTCCATTTAATGCATGTACCTTGTTTGGATCTGTACTATCACCCGGGCCATAAATACCTGGAAACATTAAATTAATACTTTTAATATTGTGTTGCATTTTATAACATTTCGAAATGTAGTATAGCACTCTTTTGAAATTTCCAAAAGAAAAAACAGATGGATGCACATCTCCATCTAGCCATTTTTCTTCATTTTGAATTTCTGTTCCGTTGACATAGCTACAATTTGATAAAGGATTGACGACTGTTGTTGTAGGAAAATTCTCTAAAACTGCTTTATACATATTAAGAGCCATCAAGCTATTATCTGATATCACATCAGCGGCACGGGCTGTAACGTAATGTACGCTTCCTACATTAGCAGCGCAGTTAAAAATAGCATCAAATTCTCCGTAACCATTTGAAGCCTCTTTAAATTTTTGATTTACTTCTGAATAGTTTCTTAAATCACATTGTTCACTGGATAACCCAGCAACGTTGTGGCCTAAATTACTTAAATATTTAAATAAATTTTTTCCTACAAAACCGGTATGGCCTAAAACTAAAAATCTCATCTGTTAATTCTCCCTGTTGTGTATTTGTTCCCATATATATACGAGATCTTTTTTATCAAAAAAATGAGCGGATGATTGATGAGAAATAACTTCGCCTGAAGAATTGATGTTTATCTCACCTTTTGTGTATAATTCTAACATCGAATATGTATGAGGTTCTTTTGGTTGAAGTCCTGATGAATCATCTGCGTAATCATATGCTAGATTCAATATTCTTGCCTTATCAAATCGTGCTTCTCGATTATTGGCTAACTCAAAATCCCACGAGGTCATGCCCGGGCGCAAATAATGTAAAAAATATTTTTTTGTCCATATTGCAGGATGCAACGAAGTTCTATAATCTATACCCTGGTTGTATAATAATAAATCTTCATTAATCTTAGTTGTCTTAGAGAGCGGGAGGCCGCCTCCAATCATAGCTTTATCTGCTTTTTTTAATTTAAATTGTTCTTCTAGGATTTTAATTCTATCATTGTCGACCTTATTTAAGAGAATATGATCATCAAAAATAAGAATAAAATAATCATCTGGGATTCTCCTAAAAAAAGGAATTAAGCCACTAGACCAAACTCTTCCAAATTTAAATTGATGACCAACTGAAGCAACATTGACATTTGAAGGCAAATTTTTTAATTTTAAAACATCTTCGTAGCCTACAATTGTTATATCTAAGCCTGGCCAGTATTTATTTAAAAAATGTACATTAATTGGACATATCTTAGTAGTATATTTATTTGATGTCAGCATATACAATCTCATTTTTAATCTCCTTTGATTATCCTATGAGAGTCACTGTCAAAGTGTTGAGTTGAGAATTCAAATAGTTCAGTGTCTTCTAATGCAATCATTTGATGCCTCAAGCCCACATATACATGAAAATTATCTCCTCGTTCTAATATTACTTCTTTGGCGTTTTCTATATCATCTCCATCAGAATATTTTACCATAATTTTACCAGATTGTATGTAAAATACCTCATCTTTTATTTCATGATAATGCCATGAGCATCGTTTTCCTTTAACAAAGTAAAGAAGTTTTCCACAATATTGTTCGCAATTAACAATCCATTTTTCAAATCCCCATCCTTTAGGGACAAATTTCATCTTTAAAGAAGTCTCCATCTCTTATTCCTTTATCGTCTATATAAACATCGCCGGCCGGTTTTCCCAAAAATAATAAATGGTATTTACATCCCCATTTGTCCAATTGTCTGGTTGTCAAAGAATAGAATTCTTGAATGGCCAGTTGAGGATTATTATTGAAACGTCCCATGCCGCGGGCGGTTTGATAAATTATTGTGTTTCCCTCGTCGTACAAATTATTTATTTTTTCAATCCTATGTTTTAATGGCTTACTTTTGTCATAATCAAAATTCTTTGCTTTGGTACAAATTGTTCCATCAATATCAACTACATAAATCATTTATGTCCTTTTTGGTCAATGTATACGTGCCAAATCTTTGCACAGCCATTCTAGAACACTTGTTTGCAAATTTGATTGATTTCTCAAAGCATTTAGTGTTTAAATATTCAGAAACCAAAGCTGCCATGAAAGTGTCGCCGGCTCCACAAACATCAAAAACATCACAACGCTCTGTTGGAAAAGTTTTATTATTCCACGTTGCGCCTTCTTCGCCAGCAGTCACGATAAGTTCATATTTTTTTGGAAATTTTTTAACTTTACTATACTCGATTTGGTTAATTTTTATTATACAATCTTCAAATAAACTTAAATCATTTTTTTTGGAATCTACGAAAACATAAAGATTTCTGTCTTTTGCTTTTGACAGAATAATATTAATATTGCTTTCATCAATGAATCCTTTATTATAATCAGATATGACTATTGCATCTAAATCATCAAAATTAACTCTCTCTAGTTCTGATTTTGTGCATGGCTTTAATTGTAGATTTTCTCCAAAATCAGTTCTTAATAGATGCTGCTTTGTTTTTAAATCAACAAACCTCTCTTTTTTGATCATTCTTTTATTTGTCAATGATTTGACAGAAATACTAAAAGCAATCAGATTATTGCGAACATTAAGACACATACCATCGCGGGCCTCCGAATGGTTATGCTTTAAAACGGGCACCGGGGCTTCTGGACTTAATCGATCACAATATCCATAATGATAAACATCTTCACATGCATCACCAATTAAAAGTACATTAAACATTGTTCTTCTCTTTCTCTTCTAAAACTTTTGTTGTTGAATACCCTTTAACAAATTTAAATATTTTTACTTTTGCTAAATTATGGCCTACAACATCTTTCTTTTTATAATCTCCACCTTTTACTATTATATCAGGTTTTAATCTTTTTATTAAGTTATACGGTGTCTCTTCTTGAAAAATTACCACATGATCAACATACTTACAAGATTCTAAAGCAAATTTTCTATCCTGTTCCGAGAAGAAAGGCCTGGAATCTCCTTTGAGAGTTTTTACACTTTGATCACTGTTAAGGCCTACTATAATTGTAGACCCCAAAGATCTGCAATATTTTAAAAGCTCAAAATGTCCTCGATGTAAAATATCGAAACATCCGTTTGTGAAAACTACCTTAGACATTTATAGTCCTCCTAATGCCATCTTCAAGAGAGATCCTATTTTGTGGATATCCAATAGAATTAATTTTGGTATTATCGCTGCATGTATATTCTTGATATTTTCCAATCAAATGTTGCGGGAATGCAATTTCTTTTATTTTTGCCCCAGTGAGGCTAGAAATAATATTTGCTATATCAGAAAAGGATCGTGCATTTCCAGTACCTACATTATAAATTCCGGAAGGAAAATCAACAGCTTTTTTGGTAATCGAAATAACATCATCAATGTGCACAAAATCTCTTAAATAATTTTCACTTCCTTCGAATAATTTAATTTCATTTGTATTGCTAGCTTGCTGAAAGAATTTATATACCGGACTTGCTCCAGTTTCCTTTAAATTCTCATTTTTTCCATATACATTAAAATATCGTAATCCAACTATTTTTGCATTTGGATTATCAATTATTTTTTGATTAACAAAAAAATCAAAACACATTTTACTATTGGCATAATAGTTCAATGGCTTCGTAACACAATTTTCGTTAAAGCCGTCTTTTCCCAGGCCATATACAGAAGCCGAAGATGCATACACGAAATTAATATTATTTTTAATACAATATTCTAGTATACGACAACTAAACAAAATATTGTTTTCAGTTATTTTAGCTGAATCTATTTCTGTAGTAGAAGAAATTGCTCCTAAATGAAATATAGTTTCAGGCTTTTCATGGCGCATATGATAAAATAAATCAGATGGATGTACTGAATTTAAACTTTTAATGTCACATTTAAGTGTATTTTTTAATACGCTAGAAAGGTGAGAGCCAATAAATCCTTCAGCACCTGTAATTATATTCATTTTATCCTCCTGAGCACCAATCTTGGAACATGTGAAGAGCTTTGTTTTTTTGATCGCGAATCTTTTCTATTAGTTTATCACCTTTAAGATGAGAATAATCTTCGCTTGCAAAACCTAGCATATTTGGAGTCGTAATTAAATTACAATTAAGCATTTTGGCTTCTGACGCCAATCGTGAAAATGTTTCTAACACTTGTGGAAAAAATATCAGATTTTCACACTCTGATAATTGAGTCAAAAAATTATAATAATTATTAGATTTAATTAAATGAGGTTCAATTTTGTTTCTCTCACAATACCTTAAGGCCATGCTCAAGCCTTTAATAGGATTTTGGCTATCGACAACTCCAAATTTAAATTTCTTTTCTGTTTTATTTAATTCAGAAAGATGATTTAAGGTTTTATCAAACCATAAACTGCAGCCTATATTGTGTACGCGGTTAGAAATATTATTTTTTTCTAAAATATCTTTACATATTTTGCTTAATACAATTACTCGATCAGCTTTGTGGTAAAACTCGCGATGTGTTATATGGTCTTTTGGGATATCAAAATTTTTGTATTTTGATGCGTCGCGAACTTTTACATACTTGTGATCATGTTCATAGATAATATATTTCTTATTTAAGAGCCAGTCACGTATGTGCAGAGGCAGAGATACAAAATTTGATACTATGTATATATCTTCTTTCTCTAAGGATTGGATACTAGTTCTAGAGCACCAATGCTTTGTTAAAACGTAATCTTTTTGTAGAAAATCAATTAAAACAGAATCATTAAGCTCACCGCCGCCCTGTAAATTTTCTACAAAAAGATCTCCTAAAAAACCTATCTTCATGTTTATAATATTTCAATTTCTTTCAGAGTATCTAACCATTCTTGATAAACTTCAAATTCAGAAATCAAAGAACATATTTTCTCGTTTTGATTTTTACTTGTCAAATTTTCATTTAAATATTTTTTTAATTGTGTTGCCTGTTTTTTGAATCTTCCATGATCTTTGAAAACTTCTCTCATTCGAATCTTAAATGATCCCTGATCTGCATATGCCCATTTAGAATCTCTTTGTACCACACCATCCCAAACTGCCTGATCTTGGACCGGTGCTAATACATAATCAACTTTTGCAAACATAGATTTTTTCTTAACTTTGCCTTTCTTGCCTATAGCTGGCATATTAAGAAAATCAACATGACCGCTCCACCATGGAGCTATAACTGGTAATCCTTCATAGGCTGCTTCAAATAGTGGCAAGCCGAAGCCTTCACCGTGAGTAGTAGAAACAAGAGCTTTAATTTTTGGATTACGATAAAGCTGATGTATTTCTTGATCTGTCATGTCTCCATGGAGAAGATATACTTTGCATTTTCTATCTTTATATTTTTCTTGATTTAAAATATTTTTAAGGCCACTCAAGGTATGATTCCTGTCTAAGATAGAATTTTTAGCAAGATTTGTTTTAATAACTAAACCAACTTCTTTGTCAATAAATTCTTCTACAAACCATTCTACACAGTTAACCATATTTTTTCTTGGGCCCCATTGGGCAATTGCAAGAAAATTAAAGTCTGTCTCTAAATCTAGATTTATATCCATATCGTCAAAGTTTTTTACCGGATATGAAACAACCTCAACAGGAGTAACACAGCGATAATCCGGAATTACTTGTCCTGTTTGTTGCATAGTAACTTCATAAGTGGTATTTACTAGTGTATTTTTAGCATGCTGTGAAGGTACAATAATCAAATCCATTAAATTAGATTTTTCTAGCCAAATTGGTGCTACTTTAGTAGTTTCAATTCCAGCTGTAACTCCAATATTAACAGGAGCAATTTTTTCCCACTCGTTTGGAATCGTAACCTGTATCGAAACATCTGGTGCCAGATTATTATTATTAACAGCAATTGTAGTCTTTTTGATTATGCTGTCTAGCCACATCCTCTCATCATCATTGTCAATAACCCAGCCCGTCTGGCCCCAGCCTAAAGGAATCACATATAAATCCAAACGATCTTCAATCTCTCTTAGGGCACGCAAGATAAAACGTACATGTTCTCCATATCCAGATCTTGTTAAGACTGGGCCTCTTACTAATACTTTTGTCATTATGCTACCTTAATTAACTCCCATGATTTATAACCTTTTCTTGTTTCCCACGATCCCATTTCATTATGGACTTCTTCAAGCAATAATGGCCATTTAGCTCTGAGCTGTGAAAAACTATAATTTTTTTCAATATGTTG
>Ga0208299_1002895_pt1 | contig 11222 bp, 13 predicted proteins | sample 15_taG_FD_184089 | JGI IMG/M metagenome (GOLD analysis project Ga0208299, IMG submission 184089) | Marine viral communities from the Subarctic Pacific Ocean - 15_ETSP_OMZ_AT15312 metaG (SPAdes) (version 2) | ecosystem: Environmental > Aquatic > Marine > Oceanic | place: Pacific Ocean | collected...
AGATCGAAGCCTAGATGGCGATCCCGGATATGTCTCTCCAAGCAAGTAGCCTGGAACCTTCATCGTGAAGGATGTCTTGATTATTCTCTCATCATCCGAAAAGTCTTCAAAGTTATTGCTGGGATCGAATCCAGACTCCATGTAAGCTACAAATGTGTATCCCTTCTGTGACTCTATTCGAAAAGTTCTCTGGTCATAATTCTGGGCATTGGTCATGATGGTCATGATGATGTCGTTCATTTGTACCACATACTGCGCCCAAACTGTGATTTCGTATGTTGCTGTCACAAATGCCGGCGGTGGCATTTCAATCACTTCATAAATGTTGTTGTTTTTTGATGCATCAAGGAGGTTTCCTTCCCGGATCTTTGAATTTGACGGAGAGCCGCTTCGTCGAGTTGCAATCCTTCCAGCCTTGGCTCCTGACAGGGGTGCACCGCCTGTGGGTTGTCCGCCACCACTATTTAGAAACGCCTCATCTGTGGCGAGGTCGTCAGAATTTTTAAGACCCATCTTGTTGAGCCATTGTTGGTATCGTGGGTCTTTTTTCGACAGGCGACGCTTAATGATATGCGGAGAGATGGAGTTGGACGACAAGCCCATTTCGTTGTCCTGCGACAGGCCCGATCTCATAATCGAGATGACGGGAAGAATGAGGGCTCCGGCTTTGTCGCGCAAAGGTTTTTTCCTGGCAATCAATGCAAATCGTTCGCCGGCGGCAAAAACCACGGGAATCTTCTTCGGCTCCTTTTTGTAAGAATATGTCAATGGCATTGACTTATCGAACAGTTCAAATATGGCCCTGTCGATATCTTCTATAGTACAGCTAGGAAGCTCCAGGATGATGTCTGTTGCATTCTCTCCGGCCAAAGGTGGGTTACCAGGTCGGGAGGCTTCAAGTTGTTCACGGATTGTCATGACTAACTCTCATCGTAAAAAGAAGATCCGGCTTCTGTGTCATCACCTTCGGGAGAAACCTCAGCGGGTCCCGATATGGGAGCTGTCAGGACGCCCTTCTTCTGGAGGGATCGAACATCGCCAGTATCACCCAGCTTGTTCTCATCGAACCCACGTTGTTGAACGAAGGTTTCCTGTACAGCATCCGTATCAGTGTATTCCTCAAATGTGGGGCCATGTGGATCTTTCGACATTTGACCCTTTCTAGCTTGGCGACCCATTAGCTTGACTCCCATCACATGTTCTATCTGTCCATAAATAGACGCATCGAGCTGATGTTGAATGACTTCGAAGAAAGTAACATCATATGAGAAATAATCGCCAACCTTCGTTTCGATTCCTCGGTCCAGCAAATCACGATAATGCAGGTAGACCTCGATGGTGTAGAATTCCTCAGCACCAAACCGATTGATTCGATTCTCTTCGGGTTTGTAGTCAACCCTTGCTTCAATCTCTACGGGCGGATCAAAGACCTTGTCGGGAGACTCTTCATAAACATCATGAATATCCATGGCATCCGGACGAACCGAATAGTAGTAGATCTTCTGGCCCACAACATCCTTGATCAATTCCTTGCTCAGGTCATTGATGTAGTCAATCTCGCGGGGTGTTAGAAAAAGTCTAGCCATTAGTCATCACCCTATGAAAATCGCCTTGCCGTTGGGAATTGGAATGCTACGTAGCACCTTCTGCAGATTATCAACGGCTGCAGCCTCTTGTTCGATCAGCTTCTCATACGTTGTAGATTCGAGCATTTCACGAAGCGATGTGACCAGCTTTTCTTTATCTTCTCGGCCGTTCGATATTAAATCAGACCCGTTGAGTGTTAAATCCCCACCTGGGATTGGAACCGATGTGAACTTCGTTCTAATGAGTCCCAACAATTCCTTACACAGGGCCAGACAGTATTGTCGAGCCCATTGGCGCCCGATTGAGTTGATTCTGGAAAACTGGAGGTTTCCAAACGGAATGTTTGACATGTTGGAGGTTCCATAAATCGAAGGATCAGCGACATCCGGATTTAACGGATCTGGGGCAAACTGAACCCGCATCCAAAGATTTTTGGGATCCGACTGTGTTGGAGTCGGGTAGACTCGAATGTTTTGGCCAGAAATCTTGTAGGTGTAGTTTGATCTACGAACTCGATTTGAAAGATCCAACTGTCCACCACGCAAGATATCCTCAAAGACCGGAAGAACATAAAAGACAGTCTCGGGTGTAAACGACTCAAACGAAAACTCATTGTTGAGATAGTTGACAGCAGATGATGCATCAAAGAACCTGTAAGCCGCATGTGGGCTGAAATGGAAAACTTCCATGATCTTCATCTTGCCACCAAGACTATTGAGACTGCTGCTAAAGATCAGATTTCCATCTCCGTCTTTCAGTGTCTCATATATGTTGTAGTCCTGTTGGTTCTTTACTAAGTTAATCGATCCGGAAACGGAATTGTAAGATCCGCCCAGGCCGGCGGCTTGTGAGTAAGGCTCAGCTTTTCTGAGGAAGAACTCCAGGGACTCGCGTGAATACTTTTGTTCACTTCCTTCTAGAGATCCTGTTGAAATCCCCAAAAAGTTAGTGAGCTGACTTTTGGCTTGGTACTCATTGACAATTTTTCCATACTCACACAAAGACTCTTCAAAGCAAGCCCAGATCATCTTCTTGGTTAGCTCAACACTTAGAACATCATCACCCAGCTTTCTTTTGACAAATGTTACCATTCCGTCGGCTTCAACCTGGAAGTCGGTGTCGGTATCAAACAGTCCAAACGGAGTAGGACCTAATGTGTTGAGAAAAATTGTCATGGTTGTTACCCTGACTCTAAATATCGGGTCAGATGCAACAACGACTTAAAGAAACTTCTGTACAAGAATTGCGGATGCCATCAAGAACTGGACAACGGCAAAAACGGTAACTGCACGCGTCTTGAAAATCTCATGCTCTGTTACCTTATCAACAAGAGCTTTCATTTGTGTGGGTGAGAAGACCTCATCAACTTTTCCCTTCCATGCTTGATGCTCTTCGATCTTCGTCTCTCTGGATTCTATGCGAGCCATTCCTTCTTTGATAGTTTTTACCTCGTTAGTAAGCCCATCAATTCCTGTGGCTAAAGTCTCCAGCTCTTTCAGAACCAGCTTCGAATACTCGTTCCAGCTGCTCTGGCCTTTAGTTTTCTGTTCATCAGACATTTTTGTCCTCATAGAAGGTTAAAGCAACTTTTTTGATCTTGAAGATTTTTTCTTCCACGTCGAGGCCGGGCAAGCTTAAGATTTCAACAATTCTGTCAAACGAATTGGCCTTTTGACATTTTTGATCTTCTCTCTGATCAATGCCCACAAGCATCTTTCGAAGCTTTTCATATCTCTGTGTAGTACTAAACTCTTCTTTTCTATCCATCATCTTGTTTTCCGGTTAGCTTCCTGTTAGTTGCCGGTATAAGTATCTTGCTTTCTTCCAAATGACGCTTAAAATCAAACAGGCCCGGAAGTCCAGACCTGCTTGTAAACCACAGAGAAGTTTAGTCACCAGAGATAGTCAAAGAACCACTTGATGTTAGGATGCAGAAGTTTACTCCATCACTATAGACGGTTACTGAATTGCCAACACCGGCGGCAACAGCAAGATCGCTACCCGATTCTGCCACTTCCGATCCGGATACTGCTTGTGTGAAAACACGTGTTCCAGATGTTTCTGCTGATCCGGTAAAGTGATGAGCATCAGCCGAAAGTGCCCGCAAGGTGAAAATTCCGCCAGGAACTGCGCTAGCCAAGGGCATTGTCAATGCCATGGCGGCCGAACCGGATACTGTGTATACGCCGGGCTCGGTCAAGGTTGCTGCGGCTGTTTTGGCCTGCAGTGTTGCTTTGGGAAGTGTAGTAAAAGTAACGCCGTCTGTGAATGATACACCAGATCCGGGTCCCTCAACGATGCCCTTTGAATTACTTATAGTGGTTTTTGACATGTCTTTCTCCTATGTTTGGTCAGAAATTGCGAGAACTTTTCGTGTTTCTGCTTGTCTAAGCATCGACAACAATTTCAACCAACCAGGAGAGGAGCAAAAGTATTTTACATTTTTAGATTGTGTTTCGCGGCCAGATCCTCGGCCATCTTCTGGCGCTCACGAGGAGTAAAGTACTCTTTCATCTTCAGTAGCGACAAAGCGCCGACATCGACCATTGCAACTGCAATTCGGAGCGCCTCTCTTCGAGACAGGGTGAAAAAGCCGTTGAACATCAGGTCTGGCAGAAGGGCTTTGATCTTATCATCCCGAGATACATCTGACTTCTCGACAGGTTTCGGTTTTGCAGGGGGCGGGGGTGGCGGAATCGACTTAGGCAATTCCACCGGAATGACCTCCTCCTCCTCTTTCTTGTCTGGCCTTGACCTGGAGAACGGAGAAAAAGAAGGTTTCTTTCGTGTCTTAGAATCTCTGGGCGCCCTAGTTTTCTTGGCTGCTTTGGTTGTCTTTCTATCTTGACTCATGTGTTTCCTCACTAGTTGTTGATGTATAAGTATCAACAGAAACAGAAACCATCTCGATTACTGAAATATCTCCATTCCATGAATGTGAATGGCGGCTACTTTGACGGTTTGACAAAAATCACAATCTGTTATAAAAATCGTAGCGTGGTTTCTTTCTCTTTATTCCTTGTCATCTTTTTCTCCTGCCACAACTCGTAGGTTTGGCTTTCCGTCAATGTCGCTAATCACCCGTTCCATCATTGCAATCATTCGATGAGCGTCTGCCGGGTGAATCTCAACTGTATCCCAATGACCGAATCTACAACGGTATCCAAATGCATACTTGATCGCAACCCAGGCCCTCTTGAAAAATGATCGCCATTTGTACAAATGAACTTCCATCCAGACTGTTCCTTCTTCTGGATCACGAATGAATCGAATTGTATGCTCAGGCGTTGAACAGCAACAGTCAAAATAGATGTACTCGTTTCTGTACTGGTCACGTATGATTTTCAGGCCTTCCATTAGTCTTTCCGGGCACCACCGATCTGCTCGCCTCGGTCTTCAAATGCATTGCCTTTGCTTGGCAGTTTTCTGAACCAGTGCTCTTTTGGCTTGAAGTTCTCAGCATCGAACATTGTTATCTTTTCAGAATCCTCTGTTCCTTCCGAGACCTCCTCGTAGACTGCTTCCAGCTGATACAGAGGGGGATCTGTTTTGAATGACTTCTTGTCAGCTCCGGTGAAATACACACCACATCGTTTGACCCAAATATTGGGTACATCTTCCAGTTGTATATAGACATACGGTGTCTCCCACGATACTACCGGTTGTTCGTTCATTTGTTACCTCTGCAATCATCGTAGCAATGTCTGGTTACATGTAAAAGACACGACCAATGTGTTATAATGTCAACAGGAGGTTATCATGCTGCAACTTCTGAAGAGGCGAGTGCATCAGCTTTTCTGTCGTCACATGGGCAGTTTATCGCACTGGGAGATTGATCCCAAAAATCTTCCGGGGTGGCGTGGGATGAAGTGTGCCAAATGTGGGAAGGAGTGGATTTGTTTCTGAGATAGTGTGGTTCCCAAATGAAAATGGAACTTACAGTGTTGATTGTCCCCTCTACATTTAATGCGCAGGAGCAAAAATGACATACAAGTTGGTGATGCCCGAACAACTCGAAGACTTCAAAGACAATAAGTGCTACATTGATATGAAAGCATATCTTGGCAATGCTGGGATGTTTGCACCAAATGTTATGAAGGCCTACTTGCCATCTGCCCTTCTTTTCTATGTCAACGAAGAGGGAAAAGTTACCTCCATGGCGAAATCTGTTGGAAGCGAGCGTGTTTCCCTTGAAGAGCTCACGTCACAGGATGGATTTTTTTTAGCCTATTTTGCACGAGTTCAAGTGATTTACAACGCTCGAAATGAGATGGAAAGAGATCCGGATCCAAAATATCGATTCTGTCAGATTGAAAGAGAACTTCCTGACGAACACTTTGCTGATTGGGGCTAGTCTTTCAGAAGTCCTGACAGTTTCATCCAGCGCTCCATGACCAGTTGCTCATCTGATTTCGTTGATTCGTTTGCCTCATTTTCGTCCTCCGCCGCCTCGGCCTCGGCCTTGAACGGTGGTTTAAGATTGATATCAGCATTTTTCATACGATGGTAGATGGTCTTCTTTGCCTTTTTACCGCCAATGGTTTTATGATCAAATTGTGGCATATCTGCTCGATCCGGCGCTGCAGGATTTTTGGGAATGGTGCTCAAGTTTTTTGCAACCTTTTTGGCTATAGCATTTCGAACCTTTCCAATATCAGCACCAATTTTGAATCCTGCCCACTTTGAAATTACTTCATTATCTGACGCGTCCTTTAGCATTTTGTGATTTAGCAAAGGTCCCGGAGCTTTTTCGTCAACCTGCTTGTTCACGTTTTGCAACAACATATCATAAATTCCTCTTGCTGGCATCCCCAAAATGTTATACTTGATAGGTTTTCCTGCCGCTGGCATTTCTTGTCCGGGCTTTTTGTATGATGCGATTGCCAACTGAGCTGTTGCCAATTTTTGTTTTGTTTCTCCAGGCAAACCCACATCTTCAACGCTAATGTTACCTTTTGGTCCACTAATTGCCCAAACACCTGACCATCTATGGTGACCATCAATGACCTCATCTCCAGCAACTGTTATTGAACCTGGCGCTCCAGTTGTATTGCTGGTAATTGCTTGCTCAAGTGTGTCAGCATCGCCAAGAGGGAAAGCTGCTGATTTCATTAGGTCAATTTCTTTTTGTGTTGGCTTGAATCCTCCAACATTGACCATCGTGGGAGACGTTATCTCTATCCTATCGTCCTTTTCAACTTCATCAAAATCGCCCCTTAAGGTTTTCAAAAGTTCTTTAGGGTCTGCTTCATTTCCAAGTTTTTTTGCGGCAGCTGGGCCTTTTTCAAGGGCTGTCACAACGTCATCAACTATATCCTCAAACAGATAAGAAGCTAGACTGCGACGACTGCTACCTCTGTGAGACGACCTATTGCGTCTTGTTTCTTTCAAAATAATTTCCCTTAGTTTTCTTTTGGTAATCTTCACTGGTTTCCCTGTTGTTTCCATAAGTATCTTGATCCCGTTCAAATAAGACGATAATTTGGTTCTCGTGCAAGGCAAGGACGAGCGTGCCTGCAGATTTTCGCTGGGTTGTTTTATCGATCCTTCAGCCAGGCATCTCGCTTCTTGATTTTGCTATACAACCGGTCATCCCATGGGCCCTCTCTGCCAAACTTAGAGCAGTTGTTAACAGCCTCTTCTGCTGTGTATTCTTCGTACGCGGCTGGCTGGTACATCTCGTAGTAGAATTCTCGATCAATCCCATCCGGTCTGAGAATGCTGGTCTGGGCATCAAAAATCATGTCGCCCATCTCGACCCATCCATGAACAACAGCTTTGGGTGGATTCTGCCACTTGTCGGTGATAGTACCATGCACCACTTTGAATTTGGTCTTATCATTGAGATCTGGATGCCGCTTGGAGCGGTGGCCTCGGGAACCCTTGGTGAAATGTGCTTGAAACCAATCCTCAGCTTTCTGAATTGTGAATGGAAAACACATCCCTATGGCAAGAATATTTGCTTCTTGAAGAAGTGCTCTTGTGTATTTTCGGAGGAGGCGCGACATAGGCTATACATCCGTGGATTTAATATGAATCGTCGTCATACTGATAAATATCTAGTCAATATCTAACCACACAAAACTCTTTGCTATTTTGGGTGCACCAGGATGATGCTGCGTTGTACTTGATCTCATCAATGGGTGTCTCTTGACCTTTGACCTCGAAGAGCTGGCTACCAGACACAGACAGGAAGTCAGGAACGTAGATGTGCTGGATACCGTTGGGGTCGGTGTACGCTATTCTGATTTCGTGCTTTTTAGTTACCGGATGGTCTCGTTCTACACACTCGTCCAGGAAGCGCGTCTCCCATGAGCTGTGCATGTACTCATCTTGTTGGGTGAATGGGTTGAACTTCCATTCGGCCTTGAAGGGGGCTTGAGGGCCGATTTTTCCTTCTTCGAGGAGGCGGATGGCACGGTCCTGCGCAGCTTTTCGTTTAACTTCCATGTGAGGTTTATGCCAGTTTTTTGAATTCGTTTTTGCTGACCTCTTTCGAACTTCGGGTGTCACACCTGCCTGAATTTGCCTAGCCTTTTCTTTTGCGTGCTCCGGGTTCTCTTTCATGAACCTCTTCATATTTCGGCGATTCTTTTCTCCAATCTTGCGTTTTGATTCTTCTGTTAGGCGCCCTTCAATTCTAGCAGAGTGACCGTGGATGTAACGCAAGAACCTCATTCCATGTGATCTTGAGAATGTCACGTTCTGTCCACAACCACATTCACACTTTGGAATAATTCCCGAGTGCTCTTGCTTAAGCAGATATTCTTCATAAGTCACATCGTGAACACGAACTATATGAGATGATAAACGAATAAAAGATTTCCCACAAATTTTGCATGTTTTCATAATGCTAATTATAGTTGAATGTCATATAGTGTATAATGACCAAATTTAAACTGAAAGGGTCCCCAAATTGCTCAGGGGACCCTTTCTAGAACCTAGTTGACTAGATTACTTTCAGATCACGTTCATGTCAAGACACGTGACCGTCCCATAAAAGTCATTCCTCACCATCTTCTTACCGTACCGAGTCATGACACCCTTTCTCGGGGTGAAATCCTCAGGTGCGAAGATTGTCGGGGTGACGATCAGCGGGACGTAGGGAGCGTAGACGTATCCTGTCTCCAGGTAGCTTCCGCCCTTGTATCCAACCAAGACCTTATTACGCGGGAAGTAGGGGTCCTTGTAAACCGTGAAGCGGTTCGAGAGGGTTCCCACCTTCTCTGCGCCGATAACCATCGGTCCAACCTGTCCATCGCCATCGATGGAGTAGCTGGGCTTGTAGTAAACCGAAGCCTCGAAGATCGTAGCAACATCCGGTCCAACAACCACGAAGTTAGCCGAGCCACGCAGGGTTTTCCTGTGAATCTCATTGGCAACATCGATGATGGTCTCGCACAGGGTCTCGTACCATTCGCGAACTGTACCGGTGAAGGCGGGTCCGGGGGTGAGTGATGCGTTACGAGCTACCTCAGCACCAGTCTGCTTGTTAACAAACTTGCCAGGGCTACGTGACCAGTAGAAGTTAGCTGCACCAGCCTGAGTTAGCAGGTCGTTCAGGATCTCACGATCGAGCTCCATTGCGATCTGCTCGGACAGGATCTGGGTCAACTCAACCTCAGCATCAAGGCTGTGGTAAGCATTCAGGTCCTGTGCCATCTCGGGTGACCAACGAGCTCTGAGCTTGCGGGTCTCTGCCACGACGGCGATGCTCTCGATCTTGATATCGATTTCGGGGATAGCCGGTGAGGGCGAGGTTCCAAAATCGGACTCGAAGGAGGGGATCACCAAGGTGTCAGCTGAGTTAGCTGCTGAGTTGAGGGCTGCTGAGATCGGATAACTAACAGTCATTCGAGCGGCAACCGCTGCATCTGCACCGGTAGCGACACCGGAAACCACCATCAGGATGCCTGTCGTTGATCCTGCTGTATTCGCGAAGGAGTTAGCAGTAAACAAACCGTCGGCAAACGTTCCGAGCTGGTTTAGACGACGAACATTGAAGACACCCAGGCCGTCCTGAATTGCCTTACCGTCAGTGTCGTTTCCAACGGGAGCCAAGTTAGTGGGATTGGTACCAAGTGTATCGGCCGTTAGGGCGACTTCCTTGACAGCAGTTGAGTCCCAGTTACTCAGATTTGAGGTAAGAACCACAACGAACGAGTAAGCACCATCACCAGCTGTTGCGCCGGCTCCGCCACTGTTATTCTCGATCGACTTGGAAATCTGCGGATCAAACTGCAGATAACGTCCATCAGTTCCTGTTGCAAACGCTGCCACACCGGCTGTGACCACTGAGTTTGCACCCAGAGCTCCTGATGCCAGAAGATCAGCTGATGTCGCCATCGTTGCTGTAGTGTGAACACGAGAGTATCCTGAACCAGCAAGGTCATACTGACCACCAACGGCTAGTGAACCGGACTGAACGCCCTTGCCCGCCGGGCTGTTATAGATGGAAGTACCACTGTTGTAGGTTGCACCTTGACCCTCTGATCCACCAACGGCTGTGCCGAAAGTGTAATCCAGATAGAAGAGCAGACCCGAGGGAAGGCTCATCGGCTGGATCGAAACCAGATCATTGGCGATCAAACCACCGAAAACTCGGCGAACGATCGGGAAGGCGATGTTGGTGAATCCGCGGATGTCACCTGAGCTTGTCAGATTTCCACCACCGGTCGAGAGGCTGGAAGCCTCCTTCAACACCTGGCCAGCCTGACTTTCCAGCATACGTGCCATGTTCTCACGCTTCGTACCATCGAGACCGCGAAGCAGGCCTGTCCTGTTCCACTTCTCAACGAGTTGTTTATTCTGCGTACCAACGTGTCGCTGTCGGATCCCCTCGGTAAGCATTTCTAGATTAAAATTAGACATATTGTTCTCCTTTGAACTTTGTGTTGTCTGTCTTGGAATTAGCCTTTGTTAATTCCGGCTAGGACTGCCCATCTATCTGTCTCAACGCCACTGTTGGACGGCTGTGCCGACCGGGTTGATCTGGAAGACGACCCGAGAGTCCTCGAATTTCCTTCGCTCAAGTTCTTGCCACCACGGCCCCTACGGGTGAGCGACCCGGAGAGTGATTTGTAAAGTAGCTTAGCTTCACGAAGCGTCTTGGCATTATCTAGCGCCTCGACAATTGCTCGTTGCTGCTTTACAGTGAGTCCCTTATTCTGTAGCAGTTTGTTGGCGTACAGAAGCTTGGCGTTGAAGAGATTCATCTCAACAAGCTGTTGCTTCAGCTGTCCAGCTGCTTTCTTGTATGTTTTCGCTTCATGAACTGCACGGGCTGTTGCAGCACTGCGTCCTGGTTGGCGGCCGCGTCGGGCTGCCGGACGACGTGATGGTCGACGACGACGATTCTCTGCAACGCTTCCGAGCTCATCGGCCAGTACGTTGATTAGGGTGTCCTCATCGACCTCAATGACGTCACCAAGAATCTCGGCTCCACCAAATTGGTCTGCCTCATCCTCAGCTGCTTCGCGGACTGCCCTTCGAAGCTTGTTGCGCGGCGACCGCTTTCGGCCTTCACGAACCTTACGTCTCTTACGCATTTTGGATAGCTCTTTACGGAGAATTGACTCATCGATCTCGTAGACCGTATCAGCCTCATCCATTCCGCCAAACGCCATCTCTTCCAA
>Ga0208299_1002896_pt1 | contig 11222 bp, 22 predicted proteins | sample 15_taG_FD_184089 | JGI IMG/M metagenome (GOLD analysis project Ga0208299, IMG submission 184089) | Marine viral communities from the Subarctic Pacific Ocean - 15_ETSP_OMZ_AT15312 metaG (SPAdes) (version 2) | ecosystem: Environmental > Aquatic > Marine > Oceanic | place: Pacific Ocean | collected...
GCCTTGTGTGCGTTTCGTGGAGAGGCTTCGCTCTTCACGCCCTAGTCCAACCGAGGGACTGGCAATTCGGCTACCAGGAGAGCTGGTACGACGGGCCCCTCCCCTCCGTGGGTGCTGGGCCGTTGTTCTTGCTGACGTGGATGTACTCCATAGAGGATTCCCTGGACAAGGAGCAATGGACGTGAGAATCGGAATTATCGGAAAGAAAGGCCACGGGAACTCCACAACGAACTGATTGTGCGTAGTGCAGTACGTATCCCAGGTCGGGCCGGAAGTATGGAGGGCCGTACCAGAAGCTCCGGCAACCAAGGACAAGGCATACGTCGTATCTGAGTCCGTAAGCGCAGTTCTCCCCCCATCTAGATACCTGGGACCCCCATCAGTCGCCCTCCCCATGGCGCATACAACGAATGTAGAGCTACCGCCTGCTGGTGTGTCCTCTGAAGACTTCCACACGTACCCGACAGCCCTTGAGTGCTGGAACTCTATTTCGTGGGATTTCCATGCCTCGGTGAGGGAGTCTATGAACGCGCCCCTGCTCTTCAAGGTCCCACGAATATCTGTCCTATAGAAGCCAGTACCCCCCAGAGCCATGGCCAGATCCGAATACGTCGGCTGGTCTGTGACCGGCCTGGTCTCAGACCGAGCCTCGGTCATGATCTTCCTGCGGCCTTCTGGAGACATGGGGACGCTAGAGTACGCGTCGGCAGTGGAGACCGAAGAATCAGGACCCCTGGTCCCAGTAATGGTGGTTCCTACGGTCGTATAGCGATAAGGCATGGAGACTCCAAAACGACTCTCTTTACTACATAAGCATACTGTCCGAAGGACAGAATAACCTACACCCCCGGAGGAAAGATGGGTGATCGGAAAAGAGGGCGTCTTAGCCCCAAGACATACTGGCCCAAGAGCGGGGACATGCTCGAGGATCACGATGAGGGAATGATTTGGGAGTGCCTGCGATCACATCGGGTAGAAACTCCCGGAGAGGACAAGGTGCGGTACGCACTTCTCGTTGGAATCCTAGCGGATAACGACGATGAGATCATCCAGGTCTTCAGCGACAAAGAACCCAAGTACTGGCTCGAGGACATCTCGGTGATTCACCGTGCGGACAAGAAGTACGTCATGGATGATGACTACGGTACGTTTCGAGAAGACCTTGGCGACTAGAAGCTTCCTCTCCAAGACGGATGATGGGGTGGATGAAGTCTACGTCATCCTGGAGATCTCCAAGGAGGATGCCAAGGAGCACCTGGAGAAGATGGACCTAGCCAAGAAGCTGAAGGAAGAGAATGATGTCTACGCCATAGAGTTCTACGATGGTGGGGGCCTGCCTTGTGGGTTTACCGCTACCCACAAGCTCTACGAGGACGCCTCGTATCCTCCGGAAGGCCGCTGCTGGTACTCCGAGGGAGTCTTGCCGATCGATGTCTCCGGTACCGCCGAAGACTTGGGGTGGGAATCTGACAGGCTCAGGCTCGATGGCGTAATCCTGCACGTACGGCATGACGAGATGTGGTGGACCTTCCGCCCCAAGCATTGGGAGAAGACCCTAGAGAGCTCGTCTGTCAGTAGGGGCCTGCTCGAGGAGGTCGCCAATGGGTGACCGAGTATCCGTGTGGTTCACCACAAAGAAGGAACACCTGCCGGACATCGCTAGGGCCTTCGAGTCCGACGAGGAGTACTCCATCGACGAGGCATGGAAGCTTCTAGACAGGTGGGGGGAGCCACTTGGTCCAGGTGACGTCGTAGTAGAGGTACACCTGGACGAGGTAAATGGCGGAGGCATCGATGAGCTGACGGCTCTAGCCGAGAAGGGAGTGGTCTTGGTAGGGTCGCACTCTCACGGTTGTGCATATGGCCCCCATGACTTCTACTGTCACGAGGGCAAGTACCACGACTGGGAGTCCGGCCACGACGGTGGCCTAGTGATTAACAACCTAGAGGTCGAGGGGATGATAGGGGAAGAGGTTGGACGAGCTAGAGAATTCCTGCGAGGATACGCCCTTGTGAATCGGATTCTTGATGAAGCTCAGCCTAGAGATCGACAGTCTGACGCTCCATCTACCGAAGGAGCGGTGGCACATCTACTTCCTGGTAGTGACGGAGACCCCGCAGGGAATAGTGGCGGCGGTCCTTCCGGAGGAGACCATCAGGTTCACTCCTCGGAGTGACAATGAGTGGTCCTTCCGCCCAGAAGGGATTGGCACAGAGGGCTACGTAGTTCTTAGGAGAGAGGTAGAGCTCGGGGACCTTATGTACGGAGGTCTCTGGGTTCGTCACTCCAAGAAGGGCGTAAGGCTCGCTGGAGAGATACTTGGAGAGGCGGCAGATGGCCTGGGTGGCAACGCCACGATGGGTGCTCTCTCACTCCTGGGTACTGCGGTTCCATGGTTGGCAGCAGCCAAGCTAGCCATTGGTGGAGTGGGGGTCATAGAGAAGATACTCACGTCTATACCTGACCGTGACCTGGGCTTCATCAATCTCTCGGAGAGATTTGGCTCAGAGTTCGAGGATGCCTCTGTCCTACTACGGTCGCAGAAGACATCGAGTGGTAACGTGACTCTAAACTGGAGATGGTCGATACATGAAGAGGAAACAGCCCCTTCTACGCAAGATATGCGGGCAGTGCGGCCTGACTCTCATGGAGCTAGCCTACCAGATGAGTAGGGCGCAAGAGAACGGAGCGAGTTCCGTCTCCTGTTCCCAGTGCGACACAACCTTTCATATGAGGTCTACCCGCTATGTGGTGCCTACCGACCCTGAAGAAACTGAACGACGGGTCGCTCAACGACCTAGAGGACAAGGCGTCCACATTGGTCTCGACGCTTCTGGGTCTGTCGGAATAGGCGGGGAGAGGGACCCTTGCGGGGGTCCTTCTTTTAGGGCCATGTTACCCTACCCTCAGAGAGGACCTCATGATCTCCTACGCAGAGCGTTTCGACGTAGAACTGACGGGTGTCGCCGGAGGGTGGACCGAGGTAGAGCTGCCCTCCCTGGGTGTGGGCACGAGCTTCATTGTCAGGAACACCCGGATCCGCGAAGACACCGTCGACAACAACGCGACTGCCCTCGCTGCGCTGATTCTCGCAGACGTCGCCGCTCTCTCGGCAGCCCCGCCGGGAGAGGACACCGCGTACGAAGGGGGCGCCGCTATTGCGCTCACGCCCCATGCGACCGACCTGTCCTTTGCGGACCACGTGGAGTTCCCCGCGCAGTTCACTGTCCGCACCAGCACCATGAAAGTGGGCGGTAACGTGACCGCCACCGGCGCCTACAAACTGTACGTACACCTCGAACTAGAGATCCTACTCCCGGGGTAACCAATGACCTGGCCCGTACCGCCCGCTACACGCCCTTGGCCTCCGATCCGTCAGTACCTACACTCCCTGCCGGGGACGACAGGGGACGACATCCTCGTGTGGGATGCGGGGGCGAGCCTCTGGACGGTCAAAACTCGGGACGTCTGGCTCTCTGCTACGATCATCCGAGTAGACGACGACATCTCGGTTGCGTACGGGGACACTAGTGATGCCCTGTCCACGTGGGTCGACGCCAGCTCTGACTGGGTCCACGACAACACGCACGCAACCGGCTTCACCTTCTTCGACCTGGGCTCGGACACCAACGCTACGAAGTGGGCCGTCCGAAACAACAGCGGGACCGAGCTCTTCACCGTAGACGGCGCGGGCACCGCCTCCTTGGGGGGGCCCCTTCTCGCCAACGGGAACGGGATCTACTCCTCTGTCCAGAAGCCAACCGTCGCCACCAACCTCACAGTCAACCTGGACAGCGGGAACTACATCCACTTCACCTCGGATACAGCCTACGGAGCGGCGAACAAAACTACGGCAGCCATGGACATCCTGGTCACCGACCCGAGCAAGTTCGCCGTGACCCATTTCGTGTTTGAAGGTGACGCAGCAGCGATTGACCCGACGTGGGATGGCGCCATGACTATCACCTGGGGCTCCGGCGGGGCTCCGACGGTACCCCTGGTGAACGGGGACTTCCTCTTGGTCACCTTGGAGCGCTGGGGTTCCAACAAGTGGCTCGGCAGCTACTCGAGTATTGCAGCGTAGGAGTGAGCGGTGGCGTATCAATGGTGGGTAATCCCCGTGTACAAGGGGCCCGACACGCGGTTCCCCGGTATGATCATCACCGGTTTCGGGATGGAGGGAGAGCGAGGCCTTACCGAGGTCTGCCTGGACTTCCCTTCAGGCACTAAAAGCTGCGGCTACTTGGAGGACGGTACTGCGATAGTCCGTACCCCCGCCGAGCGAGGCTGGGAGCCTCCTGCTGGGTGGGTGGCGACCACGGAAGATGCTGTCACCGCTAAGATAGACCTAGTCGGGTTGCGGAGCCGCTGATGGCACTCAAATGGGCCTGGGGATGGGAAATAGACACCGATGACTCGGACTACGACAACTGGACGGTGACCCCGGGGTTTTTCGGGTTGGTCACGAACTACGGCGCTTCTGCGCAGCCTGGCGGAGGGGTAGGCGGCGGCGCTTTCTGTATGCTTATGGGGCGGGGGGGAGATATCCTCACGCCCACTGTGGTGGACTCCGCTACCTTTTGGGTGGGCTGCTGGGTCAGGCTCGTCGCCGGCGACGAGTGGCGTGACAGCGCAGGCAACCTCCTTGAGGTACAGCGGTCGGGCCCCCAGACGATGGTCTCCATCATCCCCTCGGCGTTCGGTGCCTCCGCATCCCTGGAACTGTACGTGAACACCACCGGCACGACTATGGAGTTGGTCGGGTCCACGTCCACCGCTCTGGCCGCAGGTACGTGGTACTGGATAGCGCTCAAGGTAGACGCAACGGGAGCCGTCGACGCCACGCTCTACATCGACGGCGTTGAGGAACTGCAGGGGACCGCTACAAGCGGAGGGGGCTACACCGGTGAGACCCTCTGGTTTAACGGCGCGTGCGACGCGGGTCACTACATCCTGGTCGACTCCGTCATTGTGTACGACAGCCTGACGGACCCGGGGGAGGTAGACCACTTCATCCAGGGACTGCGCCCCAACGCCGACAACACAGACGGCTCCTTCTCCCCTTCGTCGGGGTCGGACATCTACGCGGTAATCGATGACGGCTCCTCTACCGACTACGCAGAGTCCACGACAGACCCCGATACGGTCCTGGTTGACGTAGAAAGCCGCGCTGACATCGATGCCGGATGGGACCCCCCGACTGTAGTGGGCGTGGGTACGGTTGGAATGTGCCGGGGTGACGCCGGAAACGGCAACGCCATCGTTCGACACGGGTCTACCAGCGACACGGGAGCAAACTTCGCCCTCTCCGTCAACCCTTCGATGTCGCACGTCATCGCAGCGGTGAACCCCGATACCTCCTCCGCATGGACGTCTGCAGAGCTCGACGCGGTGATCGGCGGCTACACGGCTTCCGGAATGACGGACACCCAGCTGGACGGCCTGGTCGTTGAGGTCGTGTGGAACGAGGAGATACCCCCCGTTACTGGGAACACCGTGGACTTCCTCACTCGGCGCGCCAGCTTCTAGCGGGCCAGCGACAGTGTCGATAGGTGCGGGGGCTCCAGCAGGCTCAACACACAGTGCGGTAAGCGCGCCGTCGAGGTCGGGCTCCCAGAACCGAGAGAGCTTCAGACCTCGAGCTTCAAGGGCGTCGCCCAGGGACACCGGGTCGTCGTGCTGCAAGATCACGATGTTGTTGTGGTTGACGTGCCAGTCCTTTTCGATCACAGGGTGGTCGCCGACGAAGGCGCGGACAGCCTGGGCACACTTGAGGCCTGCCGATAGGGCAGACTGGACGATGACAAAGAGCTTCATTGATCACCTCGCGGAGCTAAAAAGATAGACGCGGATGGAATCGAACCACCTACCTCCCGCACTAGCCTCCAAGTTCCACAAACAAAGCCGGCCGACTCTCCTCGCTTTCCCGGGATTCAGCTTGGCACTCACCACCGAGACCCTGCCACCAAGGAGTTCGGGCTTAGTAGCTTCTTGCACAAGTCCTGGGCATTCGTGCTTCCGGAACTTGAAAAGTGTGATCTTCTCTGCAACAACTGCCACAGCATTGAACACTCGGCCCAACCAGAAATCTTCTACAAGATCCTCTGAGAGTGTGAGCGCTCTGCCAACTGAGCTACGCGAATCTACACGTCGACCGTCTACACCAAGTTGGCTGCTCGCAACCCCGCTCGCCGGGGGTGGGCTGTCAATGCTGGAAGATGACTTCGACCATGTTTGGGTAGTTGCACACGGAGGTTCGTAGCGTCAAGCCCCTTACGGAAGTCTATATTCCGGGTCGTCTTCTACATCATCTCCCCGGACGAATGCCTTGAGAATCATCCGCAGGGCCTTCGGCTCGTCATCGGCAAGAGTGCGGTGGACCTTGGTCTTGATCTTCCACCACCGAACCAGGCGCTCGCACCTGGCGCGCTCCCTCTCGTTGTCCAGCGCAACCCCGGCCCGTGTGAGCACGAGGTCGACGAAGGGCTTCTCGTGCGCGGCCTCCTCAGCCAGGCGGATGTACATGGCCCGCGCCTGTTTGAAGAAGCTCCCGTAGTGTTCTCTTTGTCCCCGGTCACGAATCAGGTGCTCGATGACTCGACGAGAGACGTAGTCGATAGGAATGACCTCGTCGCTGTAAGCTCCGAAGCGAACTCGGTGACCTTCACGCTCCCGTCTGGGTGCATCGACGGGATCGGGGCGGTGCTGTACCGATGGGGAAACAGCACGCCCACCCGGAACATCTTGATCGCCCTCTGGGCGCTGATCGTTTCTACGTCCCAAGTGGAGTGGTAGTCGAAGTACGGAGAGCCGTCCGTCCGATAGGACCGAGGACTACCGAATCGATAGGTCTTCATGCTGCCCTAACGAACGGCATCAAGAGGACGTGGCCATGCGGCGTTCTAGTTCGTCCAGAATTGTGTCTCTATCCCCTAGCGCCAGGAGCTCGACTTCGCTAATAGACGCGGCAGGCTCGGGCGTCTCGTAGATGTAGAGACGGTTGGCAATCTTGTCGATAGTGACGTGCCTCTGTAGGCGTTGTGACAGGAAGCCTCCGAGACTGTGGAGCTCGGCCCTCGAATCAAACTGCAAGTGACCTCCCTCGGGTTGGACGAACTGTTTCACTGACGCTCGCGTGACGAAGTAGCTCCTGCCGATCTTCTTGGCGGGAAGCTCTCCCGCGGTAATCCACTGGCGTACCACGCGCTCGCCTACGTTGAATTTGAGCGCCAAGGCGGGTACGTCAAACACCACAATGTAGTCTTCTGGGGTAAACATACCTACTCTATACCGGTAGTATGCCTACGCGTCAAGCCCCTTACGGAAGCTCCTTCTCCCTCTCGCGGGCTCGTCTAATCTGAGCCGCATCTGACCTGTAGTTCTTTTCGCGGGTTCGGTGCCCGTCCCCTTTCTCGAACATGCCCACCACTTATGGCAACCGGGGCCATTCCGGACCTTCCGGACCTCCTGACAGGCGTCGACCCTCGAGCCTTCCCATCTCGCCAAGAACTGTGCTGTTCTCAGTACCCGGTTCACATCTTGTACGAACAGGGTGGGCTCTGTTGCCCGCAAGATCCCGTCTAGGCAGTCCTGCATCCCGTTCCTGGGGTCTGTCAGGATACCGGTCAGCGGGTCGTACGCCATGCCGTTGACCGTGAAGTCACGGCGAAGGCACGCCTCCCCTACTGACATCCCCGGGTCGGTGTCGCCCCACCCCTCTTCCTCAACGCCCACCCGGTTATCTCTCCGGGGCACGTTCAGGTCCACCTTCACTCCTCCGCACAGCTCAGTATTGAGTGCTAGGATGCCGAAGGCCTTGCCTACGGCCTTTGGCTCGAGGTCTTCGATGACCTGCTTGAGTCTCTCGTAGGACATCCCAAAGACCTCGATGTCAAGGTCATTGGGCTCCACTCCGCGGAAGTGGTCTCGAATCCACCCTCCCGTTACGTGGGCTTCCCCACCTGCCTCTCTCACACGACGGCAGATCGTGTGAGCTATCTCCGGTAACTTAATGTTCATGTGCCTCCTACTACTGCCTCATGTCAGAATACAGAGCTGCATTAGGGAGACGCGATGGTCGATATTGTCAGGCTACTAGGACACCTAATCCTCCGCATCCTGGACACTTGGAGAGAGAGAGAAAGTCATAGCTAAAGGAACGAGCGCTCTAGTAGCGCCCGCCCCCCCGTCATCGAATGACTCGGAACTTGGGAGCCTTTGGCTCTCCCTCACCTACCTTGGTCTTCGAGTGCCTGTACGACACCGGGTGGAGTAGTTTGATGCCGTCCTCCTATGCGGATGGAATGTCGTCGTCTTCGTCCCACTCTCCTGTCAGGACCTTCATTTCTTTGATGCCCTGGTCATAGTTCTCTCTACAGGAACGGATGCCTCCCTGTGGAACCCTGACAGGGGTGTTTCTCATGATGCTCTCAAAGGGGCCACCCTCCTTTGACCGCGTCACAGAGATGGGATTCATAGTACGGAAGCCCTCCAGGGCCTCCACTAGAATCCTCATCCCCTCGTCGTCGGACATCATCAGGGTGGATAGTTCGTTGGACTTGCGGAAATCAGGACCAGAGACCTCAGCTCCTGGGTCTCCCATCTTGGTCATAATGTCTACTATCCCCGGCCAACGCTCCTCTGCCCACAGCATGAGTTCGTCGAAGGTAGTGAATCGATACGCCATTAAATCTCTCTTGATTAAAGGTTGTAAGCCGACAAAGGCCTATTGATTAAGGTCCTTGATGGACTCTAAGACTGCCGTAGCAGCGGACACCGCACCCTCGAATGTATCGATGGGTACGGTGCGTATTGGTACTCCAAGCTCGTTCCCGATGGCATAGACAAGGTCTATCGCCACCTCTCTCTTGTCCTTGCTCTGAGCTCCAAGAGCCCGCTCTAGTACGTGAAGTGCCCTGTCGGCGGCATCACTCATTAAACCTCCTGTCTACGAACCTTATGTCCTAAGGAGGCAGAACTTTCTCTACGTACTGCAGCTGCCTCCCTTATAGGGATGCTCCATACTCGCATATGGGTGTCTTTGAGGAGCAGGCTCTCGTGCATGCGGCCTATGAACTCATAGGCCTGGTCGCCATGCAGGACGAGATCACCCTGCATGACGACTGTTTGCCTGAGCTTCGGACGAAGCTGCCCAAAGAAGCTGTCCACGATGACCACACCCCATCGAGCAGGACTAGTTGCTGCTGCCATGAGGCTGGTCTTGGTCATTCCTCATCCTCTAGGGAGAGAAAGTCGGGGTCTGATCCCTGCGCCTCTAGAAGGTCCTTCATCTCCTCATGAGTGACCTCTTCGATCTCGTGAGTCTTGACCATTCCGGAGGCATGCCCACTAACAGTCATCTCTACGATCTCACCCAAGGACATGTCATCTGGTAGGGGACCCTCTGGGTCTTCTGTCAGTACTTCGAAGACTATGGTTGTCTTCCAGAATTTGGTCACTGGGACTCCTTCTGTGGTGCGTGTTCTTGCCCAACGCGACGAAGCACGCTGGACACTAATGACTGCGATACCCCTACAAGGGGTTGATGTCGTCCCACGCCAGCCAGATGCTGGAGATCGGCGAATCTTCTTCACCCCGCCTCCATACATCTACACTCACGCCGTCTTCGTTGAAGAGCACTCCGATGTCTGCCGTTCCCTTCTTCCCATACGCGCCAATCCAATACCGCTCGTTGGGCTTGTTAGCGACGAAGTCGAACTCTGACGAGGCCCCATCGACCTTTGCCTTCTCAAACACCGAGTGGGCACGGTCGAGGAGTTCATTGACCTCCTTCAGCTCCAAGTCCATCGACTTGGCAACTTCCTCCAACTGGAGGGCCTCGTTCTCGGCTACCAACTCGCAGAGCAGTCTAGCGAACTGGACTTCGTTGTTGTCCCAGATCATTCCTCCTCCTCTAGGGAGAGAAAGTCGGGGTCTGATCCCTGCGCCTCTAGAAGGTCCTTCATCTCCGTATGCGACACCTCCACACTCTCCAGGCTCGTTACGTCCCCCGATGCACGGCCGTGAACGGTCATCTCCCGAGCTCGGTCTTCCCAGAACTCGGCCTTACGCCCCGCCTCGCGGGCGGCGCCCTCGTACATAGCCGCGTCATCCCACAGCATCAATGTCCTCCACCGCCGGTAATACCAGGCGCTGTTGCGGCACCAGATCCTCTTCGTAGAGGGTTTCGATCAGACATGGCTCGGAAATCATCAACGGCAACACCAGTCGAAGAAACTTGTCAATCGTGCTGTTGTAGTTCTTCACGGCGCAACACACGTTCCAGTCGGTTTGACCCCCCACCCCAACGATCAGCGAGACGCGTTGATCGTCGATCTGTACCAAAAGCGCGCCCGCATCTTCCCAGTAGTTGACCCACCAGCGACTATGTGCGGCAGCTGCCTCTATAGAAGCTAACAGAGCCTTCACGGCCACTACGCCCTTGTCATTCAGCTTCGCGGTGAAGCGGAGCCCAGTGTACATTCCCATAGGTAAGAACCTCCTCGAGGGCCTTATGGCGCTACATCCACCGAAATTCTGGCATAAGGATCTAGTGGAGGAACCGATGCGTCGTATATAAACAGAGGCCCCCCATCACCCTAGCTGCGCCTCGCCAAGAAGCGGCAGATCCGGTTTGATCGTCCGGGGAAGGGTCAACGAAAACAAACAACGACCGGGCTTGATCTCCCGCCTCGTTGTTTTACCTCAGAGCGCGACCGCATCGGGACACGCCCACAGCCGCGCATACTTCGCGCTCTGTAGCCGCCCCAGAAGCTCGTCCTTCAGCTCCCCTTCGGGCAAGTGCTCCAACGCTCCGCAGACTACGTCGATGTCTGCGTCGCGTACCGTCAAGGCCACCTCGAGCCCGTGCAGGGTAGCAACCACGCCCCCGTCAGTTGTCCCGCCCCGCCAGGCGGGGGCGTGAGGCAAGGGGACGGATTTGACCACGCAATCAGGGTCCTCACGCACGACCTTCGTGAGCCTCTGCGGAGCCTTCGTAGGGAAAACCACTGCCACAGTCGACGAAACATGCTCGCTCCTTGGGATACGGTACACCTAATGTACTCACGGAGCTAGTACAAGCGGACCCAGCCCTCGGACAGAAGCCACTCATTGACGTTGACCTCCTCCCCCTCAAGGTTGGCCCAGATGGTGACTAGAAAGCGTCCATACTTACCCGAAGACTTCTTGGTGGAGACCACTACCTCAGTGCCCCGGGGCC
>Ga0208299_1002897_pt1 | contig 11217 bp, 10 predicted proteins | sample 15_taG_FD_184089 | JGI IMG/M metagenome (GOLD analysis project Ga0208299, IMG submission 184089) | Marine viral communities from the Subarctic Pacific Ocean - 15_ETSP_OMZ_AT15312 metaG (SPAdes) (version 2) | ecosystem: Environmental > Aquatic > Marine > Oceanic | place: Pacific Ocean | collected...
ATGTAATATAGACGCAGACTTATTATTCTTAGCAATCAAATATGCAACTTATGGCAAAACTGTCACACATTTACATACTTGTACTGAATGTAAAGAACAAGCAGAATATAATATAGATATAAACAATATTCTTGACAAGTTTCCCGAGATACACGAAGTTGAACCAGTTGAACACGAAGATTTAAAGATTTTCATTACTCCTCCAAAAATGGAAAATATGACTAGATTAGCATTAGTTGATGTTGAGCAACAACGCATTCTAAAAAGTGTGGCAGATGCCGCAGAAGAAGAGATAACTGAAATAGAACTAGCAAAGCAATTTGCAATTAGTTTCAGAAAAATATCGAAACAAAATGTAGATTTATTAATTAGTGCGATAGACAGAATTGAAACTCCAGACGAAGTAATAACTGATGAAGATATCATTATAGAATTTATGAACAACGTGCCAGCAATGATTATTAAAGAAATTAACGACCGAATGCAATTAGTAAATAAAAAGCCAGAAGACTTAACAACTTTTGAATTTGCCTGTGAGGCATGTGAACACAAAGATAAAGTAAATTTCGAGTTGAATCCTGTAAATTTTTCCTCGGCTGGTTAAAGTCTGCCAGCGCCGCGGAAATAGTAGAAAAACAAGAGACTTATCAAAAACAACTTGACACTCTACACAAATCCTTGTTAAAACTAACTTGGTACATGAGAGGGGGAGTCAGTATATCTGAACTTCATGATATGCCCGCTGGTCATATTCATCACTTAAACGAAATAGTCCAAGAGAACTTTGACCTAAGTCAAAAGGCTGGAACACCTATTTTATAAAAAATACAAAAAAAGTTATAAAAACACTTGACATTCTTTTTCTATTGTGTTAGTATGTTCAACATAACTAATATAAATTCTAATACAACTCTCAATATTATTTCCATATTAAAAGAAATTAAGGCTAATAATGATACTAATAACGGCAAACATAGTGGAACTGTTGAACGGGTTGCCGTTCCGGGATTGAGGACGCTAGTGTAGTGCTATGCGTTCAGATAAGTTGGGTGAACTCCGACACTGCTTCTCGTAACCACAAGAACTGTTTATAACATAAAACATTCGTTACCCTAAAGGTAATCGAATGACTAGTATTTACCGTACAGAAATGTACACACCGCTGGTAGATTTATAATACTACCAACTTTGATGAGATTTTATTCTATGTGAATTCATCAGAGTGCCGTTGGGTCGAAAGACGCAATACTAAGTTACGAGGGAATCGCCAACCGACCTCGCCATTGCTAGTGGCTAACTTAGACATAGAGTCTGATAAACTTAACAAGTATCAGCAGTTGCCCCGATAGGAGGGCAATTGTGTCTTCCAAACTAAACAAGTAAAAAAGAATATATAAATGATATAAAGAAAAGAAATAAATATCAAGGAAATGTTCTTTGAGTGAAACGAAAAGAAATTTCCGAAGATATTAGGTCTTTAGACCTATTAAGATGCAGAACAATGAAATACTATGAGTGATTGGACATATAATAATAAAGTTGTAAATGATTTACCTGAAGACGTAGAAGGCTTTGTGTATGTGATTACAAATCTTACAGATAATCGCAAATACATAGGTAAGAAGTTAGCACGATTTAAAACCACTAAACCGCCTCTTAAAGGCAGAAAGAATAAAAGACGTGGTTATAAAGAAAGTGATTGGAGAACCTATTGGGGTTCTTCTGACCATTTGAATGCCGATGTAAAAAAATTAGGTCCCGATAAATTTTCCCGTGAGATTTTACACTATTGCCCTAGTAAAGGTATATTAAGTTATATGGAAGCAAAAGAACAGTTTGATAGAAAAGTGTTAGAAACTGACGAATATTATAACGGTATCATTCAAGTTCGAGTAGGGAGTTCAAAAATTCTCACTGAGCATCTCAAATCCCTTAAACAAAAAATATAGGCGCCAATAACCACTGATATATTCCTAATAAATCAATAGTCAAGAAGAAACTATTCTGAAAAATCATTGGTTTATCCTTTAGTCTTAAAAATACATACAGAACAATTATATGTCCTAATGCGAATAATGGAAAAGCCCATTTAGATTGTTCTAAATTTAAAGATATTAATACTCCGGCACAAACAAACATAAATGTTGCTATCCATTTCATTCTTTCCATATTATTGATAAACATTGATACCCTCTCCTTTGTATCCTACTCGATGTATTTAGATATAAATGAAAAAACCCGACACCATTTTCTGATGTCGGGTCTTTTGTCGAACTCTCTATAAATCGGAATGTACATCCATTTTTTGTTGTAATTCCCTCAATTACAGAGTTATCAACGAAATCTAGTGTCGATGAGAGAGGTTTAGAGGAGACATAAGAATCCGCTGATAAGTACTATTGTATCATATCACACATATCATGTCAAGCATAAATGTATGTTTTTTCTACTTTTTTTGATAAAATAGAAAAAAACCCTCTTTTTATTGTATATTATAGTTCTATTTGACACCAGATATGGTATATCTGTCAAAAATATTAAGTTTTAATGTATTATCGTACTTTATTTCACTGAGAGGATACTTACTTTTAAAGTCTTCCAATGACTCACATTTATTAATATGTCCATCAATTGCAAGATTGTTGCTTTGCAATATTAGTTGTGTACCAGATTTAATATCTTTAAACCAATCCGCTGACATGTGTTCACAACTGAGATTGATAATAGTATCGTACTGATAATGTCGGTCAAAACTATTAATGTCAGCAGTATGGTGGCCTAGATAATTTTTAAATGTATAATTAAATCTGCCACTTACTGGCTTGCATCTCATATCAATATCTATTTCTGCGAAATTTATATCAGGATATTCCTCAATTAGTATATTAGTAAGTACACCAAGCCACGACCCTATGTATAATACTGTATTTGCGTTTTTACTAACAGCATCAAAGGCAAGTATTGCTTCGTTTTTACTCTGAATTTGATTTGTATGAAACATATCTCTTATTTCAGTAAGTGATACATTATTTAAAATTTCCTCATCATAGAGAATATCTAAGAATTTTGGAATATATTTCTCTATACAAATCATTTTCTTCTACATATTGTTCTTTTTTTCTTGGATTTCTTTTCTACGTACCTTTGTAAGTTTGCCAAGATTACCTAATGCCTTTCTGGCACGAGCGGCTGAGGCTTTTATACCCTTTTCTTCAAACTTGGCATTTTCTGCCTGGTATGTTTCAATTGCTTCCATAATTTCTGCATTAGTACTCATAAATTACTCCTATGTTTTGTACATGGTGCTTTCCTCTTCATGAGAAAAACTTGTGAAACCATTTTCTTTTATTACACTAAGTACGCTTTCTACACGACCTTGTAATTCATCTTTGTGTGATATCAAATACACACTTCTATTTCCATCTCTTGCCATCTTCTTAAGAACAGCAAGTGACGATTCGACACCGTTCGTGTCCATTCCGCTATCTATCAATTCGTCAACAAATAACACATTAATTGTGCTGTATAATGACTCAAATATATCACGGAAACTCCAACTTAATCCTAATATAAGTCGGTTTCTTTCACCTCTACTTAGATTATCAAAGTCTAAATCACGACCTAATTCAGTGATTTCTACTGTTAAATCACTCTGGAATACAACATCATGTGGTAATCCCAACTTATCTAAGTAATATGCTAAACGAGAATTTAAGTAACTTAAGTTCTGGTCTATAATCTTTTTACGAATAAAACTATCTTTATTAGTTAGCAGTTTCAACAAGAAGTCTTGGTGGTCAAGTAATGAAACTAATGTGTTCAGACGAGAATAGTCTACTTCCTCTAACGCATCATTTCTCATATCATTTATCTGGTCAACATATGGGTCTTCTGTATTTTTATTATTTTCTATTGCTTCTTCTAGTTTTTCTACAGAATTTTGATGCTCATACGCATTCGATAATGTATCATAAAATGTAACAGGTTTCTCGCCTATATCTCCAATTCTTTCTATTGTTGAATTGTGTTCTAAAAGAGAACTTTCATTTGCTGTTAAATGTTCTACTGCTTCTTCTTTTTGTGTGTTCTTACCGCCAAGAATTTCTTCTTGTTTAGTATCGTGTATATCTTGTCCACACGCATGACATTTATGTTCTTCGATTAGTTTTATTTCATTATCTAATCGTTCTATTAATTTATTTTGCTTTGTATTGTCCGCTTCAATACTATTAATCCAAGATGTTGCTTGACTAATCTCTGATGAATTTTCATTATATGTTACTAACAATGCGTGATTCTTTAATTCAGATTCAATGTCTACGTGCGATAATGAAGATAGTTCAGTTTCTAATGTTTCTAAATCTGTTGTTTGTTTATTTGTCCAAACTCTTTGTCTGCGTTCAATGTCTTTAATGCTTTTAAGAATACGAGCATTCGTGTCTTCAGCGGCTTTTAATGTATATTCTTCTTCTCTTATTTGTTCTTTTGTGTTCTTTGATATCTCTTTTAGCACTTCTGCTTTACGAGATAATTCAGTTATTCCCAATAGTTCTTCGATTAACTCTCTTTGGTCAGCGGCACGTAAAGATAAGAATGGTTCAGTGTATGTATTAAGAGCAACAATATGTTTGAACATCGCATGAGAAAGACCGATAATACTTTCAACTTCAACTTGAGTCATTCGCATTTCACCTTGACCTGCATTCTCAACATCGTTATCGCCAAGTTCCATACCATCTCTTAAGAAATGAAATACATTAGGAGAACGACCACGTTCAATTCTATATTCATTTTCGTTGTATGTGAAATCAACAGTAACCATCATGCCTTTACCATTGGTTTTGTTGATTAGATTGTTCTGCTTAATATTTGTAAGTGCTTTGCCATATAGTCCATATGATAACGCATTGATTAAAGTGGTCTTACCAGTTCCGTTACGGGCACCATCACTACCCAAATCAATATTGTTACCTAACACTAAAGTCAGTTCATTTTGATTTAATGTAATAGCCTGAGTAACATTACCCACACTCATAAAATTTCTTATTGTTATATTCTTAATTACTAACAAACTTATACCTCTCTTGCGTAAATTCCATCTTGTATGGGGTCAATCGACAGTTCATTGACATTAATATATTCGGGTTGATTAATTATCCACACGACTAGTTCTGCTATATATTCGACATCAATCAGTTTTCTATCGGGATGTTTCTTTATAATAGCAGGAGTTGTTAAACTACCTGGCGATATTAGTGTTGTTTTTATATTACTACCACCCATTGTCATATAAGTTAAATCTCTGTTGTAGGCTTTGAGTGCTTTCTTTTCTGTGGGATATCTCCAAGTTCTTCCCTTTACGCCAGTATCAGCAGTTGAACCTATGTTTATAATATGTCCTTTTCTGTCTGCTTCGTTCATAGCATTAAACATACATTCAGCAATCATAACCTGATGAAATTTCCATATTGCAGAATTGTTTATAAAGATATCAAAGTTGCCCTTGATATAATGTTTTGCTAATTTATTTTGTCCAGCAGCCGTTTCTAAATTATATCCGTTACTTCTACTTGCTGTTTCATATTCGATTTCAGGATAGATATATTCTTGATTAATACTATCAAATAGATTACATATAGCCTCACAGAGGCCATACTTACGACTTCCAGTAATTAGTATTTTTTTCATAAGTTATTATAAATTTCAATAAGTACGTTTTTATCAAAACTTCCATTGTCATCTAATGATGATAATTGTGCTATTACAATTTCGTCTATTGTCTCAAAATGTATTTCAGCACCAGTATCGTTTTCGTGTTCATTGTTTTTGACCGGTACAAGTGTAACTTCACGCAGTTTATAAGTTTCTACAAATGTATCCTTAATAAAATTTGCTTCTTCGTAAGAAATGTCAATATCTAATGATATTTTTACTGTTGCTTTTGGTACTAGATATTTGTCTGGCTCATCTAATAATGTAGATAACGCAATTGTTCTATATTTTGGAGCATCTTTCCAAGTGAAGAACTCTGGTTCTTTATCCCACTCTAAGTACATCCAACCTCTATCATCATCCCAATTGTCTGAGAAGTTATGAGGGAACGCATTACCAATATAAATTACATTATCTTTTACTTGCCTTTGATGAAAGTGTCCAGTGAACACATAATCTTGGTTCTTAAACATACTGCCTTTAAGACCACCGTGGTCAGGCATTTCAATCATTGCATTGAGTTTAAATGTAGGTAACTCTAAATGACTAAAGATGTATTTTGTCTTTATCTTCGGAATCTTTTTCCATTCATCACCGACTAACCAACTGACGATTGCGACATCGCCCTCTACAAGTTTATCTCTTACTAGAATCACATTAGTAAGGTCATCAATGAATTCCATAGAATTCACATCACGGGTTTCGCGGTAGAATAGGTCGTGATTGCCTAATATAACATAAACTTTTTCAAATGCTTTGCTTAGTCTTCGTAAACCAGCAATGCTATATTTCATAGTTGATATGTTTAGGCTTGACCTGTTATGATGCCAATCGCCCAAGAATATACAAGTTTCGCAGTCTCTTTCTTTTGCGTCCTTAATGAACCAATCAATGAAATTTAAACAATCTTCATTGTGTTGTTTTGCGTTATTCTTAAGACCCCAATGTATATCCGTAAAACACGCGGCCTTTTTAAACAAATTATCAGTCATTGTCATCGGCGTAAATCTCTTTAATGGTTTCGGTTGGAATAGCATCATCGGTTATTTTTGTCTTGATGATTTTTTGCCAACGTTCCTGAGATTTCATTTCGTGTGCCAACTGTCTTGTCCAACTTGGCGCCTGTCCTGCTTTTTCTAGCAAGTCATCACGAATGCCTTGATTTTTCTTTTCTATGTTAAGAACACGAGTGAATGAATTGTTCACTACTGTTGTGTAGTAAGCAAAGGGATTATCACTCTTGTCTTCGTTAAATTGTAATCCAATCTGTGCTAATTGTAGCAATGCTTGTCCACGCATTTCATCAATGTATGTATATCCACGCCAGTTAGACCTTTGAGAATATCTTTCTACTAGTTTGATATACATTGTCGCCAATACGGCTGTGATTTTACCAGCAGATAAATCAAATTCTTTCTCTTTGTTGTGGTGTGACAATCCAACTTCATTAATCTTTCTACCCGTATACGTGTAATGTTTAAAGGCTGGAAATGGCAACTTTACTTTGTGGTCTGCTATTGTTTTTGGATTTGCTTTTCTTCCCGGTTCATCGGGTATGTGGTCGAAGCCCATCACACGAAATATAATCTCGTCTTCTGTGAAAGAAGCAGGGTCGACCTCGAAATCGACTTGCTTTTTCTTTTTATCTTCGTTAGCATCCCAAGCCAGTTTTTGTAATCGTTTTGCTTTGTTTTGTCTTGCTTGGTCTACTGCTTCTGGAATATCATCAGTTGAATACAGTATAATATCATGTTGGTTATGTTTGTCTCTATCCTCAAACCAACAATAGTTTGACTTAGAAATATGAATCTGCTTCAACATATCTTTGTTATTTAAATAATTTTGTCGTCTAGCCATAGTTAATTTCTCCTAAAGTTAAATCAATTATAACATATATAGTCGACCGCTGTCAAGTGGTAAAACACTATATATAGCAAAATCTTTTATATTATCTAATAAACTTCGCAGATAATGCCGAGATAAATACTGTTATAATGATTTAGGAGTAAAAGATGGCAAGTCCATATTACACAAAACAACCAGTATATTTAAAAGAGCCAAGTGGTAGATATCAAAACATTTTGACGAATGATAAGATGTATGAAGACATGCCAGATTGGGATGCGAATGAGAAAGTTTTGATTCAGAGAAATACACCAACAATTATCAACTTTCCATTTACTCCTACAATCTCAATTATTAGTGTTGCGAACTTTTCATCATACGACATGACACATGCTAACTTTCAACAACGTGCTTTTGATAATCACATGAATATGGAACTTAATATGACTGCGCCGATGATGGTGAGAAGCGAAGAAGAAGCAATGTACGTGTATAATGCGGCATTGTATATTAGAACTGTAATGAAAATGCAATGGTTACAAGATGATGATCCTGGTATGCCCCCTCCAATATTACGATTTAATGCACATGGAATATATGAAAATGTACCGTGTACAATTCGTGACTTTACTTGGAACTTAGACTCTGACATAGATTATGTAGAAATACCTGATCCAAAAAACAGTAAAAAAATTATGAGGATTCCAGTTCATAATATGTTTGTATTAACATTGTCAACAACTTATGCACCAAAGGATGTAAGAGAAAACTTTAGTGTTAAAGATTATCTTGCAGGAAATTTAAAGGATAACGGTTATGTATAAAGAAAATTCTCCATGGAGTAGAACTTCGGTGATTGACGGGACAGTATTAGATATAATGAAGAAAAGATTTATCTATAGAGATCCATATGACGAGGATTACACTATACCTCAAGAATTCAACGAACGTCCTGATTTATGCAGTTACAAGATGTATGGCACTGCGAAGTATTGGTGGATATTTGCTCATAGAAATCCAGATATCATAACAGATCCTATCAGAGGATTCACAACAGGAACTGTTATTAAGATTCCAAGCAAAGATAATATTAGTAAAATGGTGTAACTGATATGAAGCCAGTAACTTCTTTATTAGATATCGTAGATAATCATGAGTTCATTGAAAATCCTCTTGATGTTTATGAGACTTACACTTACAACATAGAATGGTTTGTAGTCGATAAAAATGCTGACAGAGAATTTCAGGCAATGGAAGCATATAATGTTGAAACCATTATCAATGACGGTTGGCCAGAACCTAATATTAACAAAGTCATAATAGCAAAAACTGGTGTTACTACTGAATTTGTCTTGACAGATTTAAACATAGAATCTGTGGGCACAGGAAACGCAACGTATAGTAAAATCGCAGGCACCGCCGTGTTTTTGGATTTCAATATTACACAAGTTGGCGAAACAAATCTAGTAGATAACTTACAAAATTCAATTGCGATATGTGGATATGATACACTTCAAACGGCTACTTTTTATATTAAAATTAATTTTGTAGGGTCTGACAACAACGGTAAAAAAGTTAAAATTCCTCAGACAAAAGTTTTTCCTTTTTGGATTAAGGATTTTGCCGGACTTCAAACCCAAACAGATGCAAAAGGAACAACCACTGCTCTATCTGGAACTATTGTCCCCGACAAGGTAGTAATGGATGACGTACTTAGTAAGACTGAGGATCATTTTAGATATGATATAAAAGATACACTATCCGAAACATTACAAGAGTTTATAGAAAAATTGAATCAAAGCAACGAGAACGCCCATCTTAATCTCCAACCAAACCTACAGAATACTTATAAAGTAACATTATCTGACCGATTTAGGGAATGGGCCGGCGGTTCATCTATAAAAGATGAGAAAATCAATTCTACTAAAGATATGGAATCATCACCCAATGGGGTAACTCAAGTAGGACAAGTAATGCCACGCACGAACATATATGGTGTATTAGAGGAAATATGTCAGAATGCAGAAACAGTCAGTGTTGAACAAACTAAATTATGTGCAGACTATTCTAAAGTACTGAAAATTACTCCATGGTTGATTCCAAAAAAAGATGGATACAATCCAATACAAGGAAGAAACGCATATGATATTGAGTATTATATAGACTATGAATTAAAATCTGTGACCCACAATCTGATTGACCAATGGACCAAAGCACTGAGCGCCAAAGCCACGATTCAAAAGTTATTCAACGATGAACGTGTTAATAAAAAATACAACTATTTGTTTACTGGAAAAAATGACCAAATATTAGATTTTAATATTACGTTAGAAAATGAACTAACAAAGATATACACTACTCCATCAGATTACTGGGCACTAGAACATATGCTTCAACAAGGGACATACGAAAATGACAAACTATGGGAAGGATATATTAAGAGAATTGAAGATGCACAAAAAGAGCAAAAAGAGGCAGACGGAATATATCAAGACCTTAAAGCAGAACTCGAAAAAATAGTAGAAAAAGATAAGGCAGAAGGGATATTAATAAGAAATCAATTACTTGATGCTGTTGCAACTACAAGAGGAATGCCCACAGGAATGATTGCCCAGCAATTTAAAAGTATGTCAACTGCCCAAGTTCTTAATTATGTAAATCTAGATCCTGATATGAAGGATTATCATGGAGATGACAAAATTACAGATAAGTTAATAAGTAGCCAAGAGATATACAAAAAAGCCCTTGCGACAGTTAAAAAGCAAGACGCTTTAAAAGTAGAGGCAGAGGAAGAGGTTGACACGTTGTTGAGTGATGCGTATGCAAATAAATTGTCCGGAAACGCTATCGAGAGATATAAAAGTCATCAGGAATTTTTTGATAAACTTGCTAAAAAGGGTACGAGAGGTATGATACTAACCGAAGAATTAGATAATGATGTTATATCTAAACTATCTAACGAAGAGTATCAAACTATACTTAAATCCCAACAAAATAATCCTATTGAATTTAGAAGAGTAATACATCATACACTAGAGAAACAAAGAAACGATACAATTAAATCAACCACAAACAAAGAACTAGTAGAACAGGCTAAATTAAAATATTACGAATCAAAGACCAATAATATAAGTATGATTGAGGCGCAAATGACTATCAAAGGAGATCCTTATTGGTTAGAAGGATTCTTATCTCCTTCTTTGGCGAAGAAAACATTCGGTGACTTAGGAACAATAAAAAATAATAAAGGTTTAAATCTCCATACAACAATAAATGGTATATCTGGTTTGGTATTAGTATCAGGCGTATCCGCTGGAACTGATTTATACGATAATGTACTTAAAAGAAATATGATTACAAGCGTATATTTTGTTACAAGTATTAATAGTTCTTTTTCTGGTGGCACGTTCACCCAAGCACTAACAATGATAAAAAATACTGAGGCAGAAGTTTTTGGAGTAGATGAAGGTCCAAGAACAGTAGGACCGCCATTACCAGAATTGGGTGACAAAAATGATAATACAGGAAATGTAGATAACAGCACAGGAAATGTAGATGGTGAGGGCATTGATAGTGATTTTTATTTAAGAGAATCACAGAACTTAGAAATGGGGCGTAACGCCGACGGTTCTAATCCAAATTATCACGGTTCTCTTGCAG
>Ga0208299_1002899_pt1 | contig 11203 bp, 14 predicted proteins | sample 15_taG_FD_184089 | JGI IMG/M metagenome (GOLD analysis project Ga0208299, IMG submission 184089) | Marine viral communities from the Subarctic Pacific Ocean - 15_ETSP_OMZ_AT15312 metaG (SPAdes) (version 2) | ecosystem: Environmental > Aquatic > Marine > Oceanic | place: Pacific Ocean | collected...
TCATGCTTCAAAAAGAGAAACATTTAACTATATTAAAGCAGAATGCAGCTTAGTAGGTATTCCATATTTTGGGGTTACTGACGCTAATGCTGATGTAGACTACTTGACCTCAGAAAGTGTGTATGAGCTTTGGGAAGAAGCTTTAGAGTTATGAAGGTTGATTTGAAGGAAGTACACACTCTGCTATTGAATTTAGACGAAGATACAGAACGCAGAGAAGCCTCAATGGAGGTCTTGCGGGGTTGTAAGTTAAACCCCGTTAGGTTCCAAGGGGTAAAACATGCTGTTGGGGTTAGGGGTTGCGGGGCTTCTCATGAACGTATGCTGGGCAGCGAGAGTCTTCCCCTGTTAATATTTGAAGATGATATAGAGAGTACTTTGGAGTATTGTGACACGCTAGAGGTTCCTGACGCAGCAGATGCTGTGTATTTAGGAATTTCTAATCATGGGTATGTTAGGGGTCACAACTTTGGGATAAGAAATGTAGTGTTAGCTTCGCAATATTCAGAGGATTTTAAGAGAGTATTTAATATGTGTTCCACTCATGCTATACTTTATCTGACAGAAGAGTATAAAAGAGCAGCTTTAAAGGTTATTAGAAAATGTTTGGCTAATAATACACCTTTCGATCTAGGGTTAGCTACGATACACAAAGACTTTACAGTTTTAACTCCTAATAAGCCCTTTTTCTATCAGAAAGAGCAACCCTCGTTCACTAACTTGGAATTAGAAGTATGATAACTTGTAATATTATTGGACCAGGAGATCCTAGTAAAAAAGGATTTTTCAATTTTGGGCTAGGCAACCAATTGTTTCAAATCGCTACTACACTTAGTTTAGCAAAAGACAATGATGTTACTGCTACATTTCCCACAATGTTAGATGGTCATTTAGGTGAATACCATAATAATTTACTTAAGAAACTAGACATAGAAGAGGGTGTCCGCACGGACCCTAATGAGCCTCCTAAGTTTACATCTTACTTGCAGGAACCCTCCTTTTCATATAATGAGCTTAGATTTGTAGATAACTGTGTTTATTCTGGGTACTTTCAATCAGAAAAGTACTTTGTCCATAATAGAGACTACATCTTGGATATGTTTTCTTTTCCACAAGACAACTTAGATTATGTTAATTCAAAATATGCCGATTTCTTAGAGGGAGACACGGTATCTTTACATGTAAGGAGGGGGGATTATGTTCACCTTGAATCTTTCCATGTTCTACAAGATGTTTCTTACTACAAGGAAGCACTAGAAACCTTTTCAGGCTACAAAGTTCTTATATTTAGTGATGATATACCTTGGTGTAAAGAAAATTTAGATATAGAAAATGCCTCCTTTATAGAAGGTGAATCAGATGTAGTAGACTTACTATTAATGTCCCTGTGTAAGAGTAATATCATAGCTAACTCCTCGTTTAGTTGGTGGGGCGCATGGCTGAATAATAATGAGAATAAGAAGGTGATAGCTCCTAAGAAATGGTTTGGTCCTGAAGCTAATTATGATGACTCTGACGTTATCCCTGAAAGTTGGGTTAGGGTATGATAGATATTAACCTGTTTGATAAATCCTTTGACCACCAAAAGACAGATAACGGTATTTATTCTATAACGGACAACAAGACCCCTTCCTATATTCGTTATGTGGAGGGAAAAAAGGGCTGTAGTGGGATAACTCTTTTTACTGATAATTTTTTATGGTCAACTGATGGTGTGGAGGGGATTAAAATAGGGTGGTTAATAGAGACCAGAGAGACCAACCCTCTTATGTATAAAAACGTAGAGTCCTATATAGACAATTTTGATTTCTTGCTAACGTATGATTCTGAGCTTCTAGAAAGGTATCCTGACAAGACTAAGTTTTACCCGTTTGGAGGTTGTTGGATTCCTAGGGATAAGTATGGGTTTCCTGATAAAACAAAACTTGTTTCAATGATATATTCTAATAAACAAGATACCTCAGGTCATAGACTCAGACATGAAATAGCATCTCAGGTTTCGGGCGTAGAGTTACTAGGATCTGGGGCTGGTGCGCCCTTTGAAGCTAAGGAGGATGTCCTTAGCGATTGCATGTTTACAATCGTTATAGAGAATACTAAAAATCCTTACTACTTTAGTGAGAAGCTTTTGGACGCTATGGCTTTAGGGGTAATACCCATCTATTACGGGGCTACGGAGATAGGGAAATTCTTTGATGTCGATGGTATTTTAACATTTGATAGTATAGATGGCTTACAAGATATTCTAAAGAGGCTCTCACCAGAGCTGTACAGTAAGATGCTTCCCAAGGCCATGAAAAACCAAGAACTTTTATATAAGTATGATATTCAAGAGGATTGGATATTTGAAAATGTTCTATTAAAGGATAAGTTGGTAGATCAAAATATGTCCCCACTTTCGGATATCCATAACAAACATATAGGAGAAACTCTTTATATACTAGGAAATGGAGTAAAATTAGCTAATATCAGTGAGTCTGAGAGGCTTGCTATAGAAACTGGAGTATCCATAGGAACAAATGCTTGTCACTTGGCCTTCCCAGAGACTAATTATTATATAACAGGGCACTATGTTCATCTTTTATTTAATTATCATTTTGGGAAGTGCGAGAATAGATTTTTTCAGGGAGAACCTGATGATCTTCCTGAGGACACGCTCAAAAAGATGAAAACAACTCAAATAACAGACATTAATGTAGAGACTTCACACAATAATTTGTCTAGAAATGTGGATAGAGAAACTAAAATAATAGGCGCAGAGCAGATAGGTCTTGCTGCAACTCATCTAGCTGTACTTATGGGTGCTAAGACTATAATATATGTAGGATTTGATCATAAAAGCCCTGATCATTACTATTCTTTTGATCCTTTTAAGAGCAAGATTCTAGATAATATATCATTACTGAGAGAGATAGAAAAAGAAGATGCTTTTTCTTTATCTGATATAGATGATTTTGTCAACATTAATGTAGATCCCTTGTCAATTCCTACTGCATATCACCCCAATGGTCTCCTCCCCCAGTACATTACAGACTACCGTATTACTTTAAGTATGTTTATGGCTGTATTTTCTCAAGCTCGAAGTTACGGGATAAGCATAAAATGCATAGAGAGTGATAGTATCGTTGCAGATGCTGGAGCAGAGGTCGTTCACTTATGAAAGTTTTAGCTATTATCCCCGCCAGAAAAGGATCAAAGGGGATTCCTGGTAAGAATATAAAATCTCTTGGAGGTATACCTTTAGTGGGGCACACAATAAGTGCTGCACAGGGTTCATCTCATGTAACCGATATAGTAGTCTCTACTGATGATACAGAAGTAATTAATATAGCTAATAGTTATGGTGTTAGATATGAGATAAGAGGGGATGAATATGCAGACGATTTTACTCCACTTTTACCAGATGTTCTCTATCATGTATTGGATCAAGTTGGTTATAGCTACGATGTTGTTTTAGTTCTTGAACCAACATATCCGTTTAGGTCCTCTTCTACGATAGACAAGGTAGTAGAGAAGGTTTTGAAAAAAGACTGTGATTGGGTGGTTACTGTTTCCCCTGTTAGGGATCATCCTCATAGATGCAGAATTATAAAAAATGATAATCTTATTCCTTTTGTTAGTGATTGCAATGTTTTTAAGCAAAGACAGGATCTTCCTAAAGTTTATATGATGAGAGGATCGGTTTACGGGGCTACTGTAGAGTCTGTAAAAGAGTGCAAAAGTCTTAGTGATTGTTCTTGGAGAGGAGTTATTATAAACAGTAGGGAAGGGGTTGATATTGATGAACCCTTAGATTTTTCATTAGCAGAGGGGATTGTATATGAAGACAAATAAAGACTATTTTTCTCTTACCAGTTGGTACGGAAGACTTAAGTACTTTTTTGGTCAGGGAAATATAGTTGCACACATCATAGATAGAATAAAGTGGCATTATTTTCCAAAGTATGAAAAAGTAGCTAGGTTCCCCACTCATTTAGATGTAGAATTAGCTTCTGCATGTCAGCTAAGATGCCCCATGTGTCCTACTGGAAATGGCATGATGAGCGATTCCATCAAAGGTATTATGCAGTGGTGGGTGTTTAAGAAAATAATAGATGAGGCGGCTAAGAATGGTGTGTATTCAATTAAGCTAAGTTGGAGAGGGGAGCCACACCTTAATAAAAGTATTTGGAAGATGGTTAGATACGCCAAATCTTCTGGTATTAAGGATGTCTCTACCCTCTCTAATGGGGAAAGTATGACAGATATTGATCTACAAGAATTAGTTGATTCTGGTTTAGACTGGATAAGTTTTTCTGTAGATGGGATGGAGGACAGTTACAACAGAATTAGGCACCCTGCCAAGTTCTACGATTTGGTAGATAAAGTTAAAAAGATAAATGAGATAAAGAAATCTAAGGGCCAGAGTAAACCCCTTATAAGAGTTCAAACTATTTTATCCACTATAGAACACGATCCAGCAGAATTTTTTAGTTTTTGGGAGTCTTTGGTGGATAGGGTTAACTGCATAGCCGATGAGGATCGAGCAGATGATATGAGAAATTTTCCTAGAGATCCTGATTTTGTTTGTCCTTCTCCTTGGCAAAGGATGACCATAGGGTATGATGGGCAGGTATTTCCCTGTGTTAGTGATTACTTGTCTAGGGATCCTGTTGGAGATGTAAAGTTTAATTCTTTGTCTGACATTTGGGTTGGAAAGAAAATGACTGACCTAAGAGAAGCACACTCTAGTAAAAGTGCTATTGGTAAGTATGCCTCATGCGGAGATTGTTGTCATGGTGGGCTCATGGAAGATAATCTTATCAAGATTAAAGATAGGACGATCAATATAAGAAAATATGTGGGTCAAGATCCTAATGTTAAAAGAATGGGGGGAAGAGAAGTCCCAGACGATGGGAAACTTTGGTATGAAGGTGTACAAAATCCAAAGAAAGGCAAGAGAGGATTAAAACCCTCTAAGAATAAAAATGAAAAAAATTAAGGGAGTACTATTAGATGTGGATGGGGTTCTTACGGATGCTAAGAAGTATTATTTCCAAAGTAAAAACGATAGAGGATACTCTATAGCTAAATCTTTTTCAGTTAGAGATGGGAAAGGAATTGATTTGGCTCAAAAAAAAGATATTGTTTTTGGTATTATAACTGCGGATAAATGGCCTGAAATTTTAGACAGGGCCAAGGATATGAATGTTCATGATGTTTATTATGATTGTCATGATAAGATTTTGGCCGCTGACCAATTCTGTAAAAAGTACAATCTAGATATTTCTTCCGAGGTATGTTTTATAGGTGATGACGTTAATGATTTACCTTTGCTGGAGAAGGTGGCACTACCAGTAGCCGTTGCAGATGCTGTTGCGGAGGTCATAGATCTTTGCTTAGGTAGGGATGGTTATATTACATATGACAAGGGCGGCGAAGGTGCTGTCAGGGATGCTATTAGTTATATTTTGGAAAATAATAATGACTAAGACTTATGTAATACTAGAAATAGCTAGAACTTATAACTCTTTAGAGGAAGCAGAAAAACTTATTAATATTGCTGCTGATGAGGGAGTCGATGCTATAAAAATACAGACTATAGTAGCGAAGGATCTTATGGTTCTAAATGATAATACCAGAAGCTACTTTTCCATGTTGGAGTCTCTGCATAGAACAGAGGAGGAGCATCTCCTTTTAAAAGAGATGTGTGATAAAAGGGGAATAGACTTTTTGTCCACTCCAGAGAGCCTTGATTCGGTAGATATGCTGGATAAGGTGGGGGTTAAAGCTTTTAAGGTGTCTTCATTGAATCTTGTTTATGATAGATTACTGCGTAAAATCTTATCTAAAAGAAAGCCTGTTTACTTATCTACAGGAATGTCAACTATAGAGGAGATTCGACATGCATATTCTATTTTTAAGGATTTGGGTGCTAAACTCTGTTTGATGCATTGTTCCTCTACTTATCCAACGGACATATTTGATGCTAATTTAGCTAACATATCATTTCTATCTAGAGAATTCCCTTCCGCTTCTATAGGATATTCAGACCATACGATAGGGGTAGTAGCTCCCGCACTTGCTGTAGCTTTGGGAGCAAGTGTTATAGAAAAGCATTTTACCTTGGATAGATCTCAGGAAGGAGCCGACCACCTTGTAGGGATAGACCCTAGTAATATTAGGGATATGATGGCTGGTATAAGGGACGCAGAGATTATGCGGGGAGAGTCCACAAGGGTGTTACCTAAGAAGGAGGCTGGGATGCGTCAGTTTAAGAGAAGAAAGCTCGTTGCTAGTAGAGATATTCATATAGGAAGTGTGCTAAGAGATGATGATTTAGTATGCTTACAAACTAAAAGTGATGAGGGTATAGATTCTAAATATTTAAGTCGTGTTGTTGGTATGAACTTAGAGTGTAAGAAAATTATCAATAAAAATTCAATCATAGAATGGGAGATGTTTGATCTATGAAAGTTTTAATTACAGGAGCAGGTGGGGATTCAGGCATAGCTACGATAAGATCGCTATTTCGGAGTGCTTCCACTTTTTCAGTAGATTCTAATAAAAATGCTTCTGGGTTCATGCTCTCCGATAATTCAGGGGTAGTACCTTCAGCAAGACATCCATCTTTTATTGACACTATAAGAGATATTGTTGTAGAAGAAAATATTGATTTTATATTTCCTAATGTCGATGAGGAGCTTTCTGTATTCGCTTCTAATAAGAAAATAATACCTCAGTCTATTATATCCCCTTTGGATACAATAAATATATGTGGTAATAAAAAGAGAACTTTAGATTTTTTAGACGGGGTAGTACCCATTCCTAAAGAGGAATCAGATTATCCTAAAATCATAAGACCTGTTGTTTCTCGTGGGTCAAGGGATGTTTTTAAAGTTGATAATGAATACCAATTGCACCTCGTGTCAGAGATGTTCCTTGATAGGGGTATGGTTGAGGGAGATTACATAATACAAGAATATCTTCCTGGTATGGAGGTGACTGTTGATGCTGTATGTGACAAGGAAGGTAACTTAGTTGTTTGCTGTCCTAGGGAGAGGATATCCACTAAAGGGGGAGTTTGTTCCGTAGGTAGAAATTTTGTTAGTACGCCCTCAGATGATTTAGAATACTATGTTAGAAATATAACAAAGAGTCTTAGGTTTTATGGTCCCATAAACATTCAATTCAAACAAGATTCATCTGGATTATTTAAACTTTTAGAGATTAATCCTAGGTGTTCGGGAGGTATGACCATAACCAGAGAAAATGGAGTTAACATAGCGGATATAGCTTTAACTATAGCTCAAGATAGAGATGTTTCTGATAAAGCACTAAACTTGGGAAGTAAGACTATTTTTAGATATTTTAAAGAAGCCAAATGACCCATTATATCACAGTTCTATCTCATAAAGATCTATCCACTGAGTTTTTTTCTAGGTTGAAAGCGGGTTTAAAAATAACCTTAAAAAGCAGTAAGAACGTCTTAGTGGTAAATAGTGAAGCCACACAAAGTAAGCTGGTTAAAGGTTATTTGGAAAACCTCTTTTCTTTACATAAAAGTAATAGAATTGTTTTTCAATCTAAATCTAAGGATACTATAGGGGAAGCTGTTTACCTTAAGGATACTTACCTAAGGGAGGGCGATTCCGTCACAGTAGTCTCCTCAGATTACCATATAAACTATAGAGCAAAAATAATATTTGATTTTATATTAGGTTCTAATACTGAAGTAGACTATTTTTATGTTGATACTGACCGAGCCTCCGATCCCGAAACTGTAAAAGATCAGTTAAACAGTTTAAAGTTTTTCCTAGATTTATTTCAATCTGTGGACTATGATGATTTTGAGTCTGCTAGAGAAGCTTTTCTTCTCAACCATGATCTGTACAGGGAATTAGAATGAATATATTAGCTATAGGCGCACACTACGATGATATAGAGCTTGGGTGTGCTGGCACCGTAAAAAAGTTTATTGATGAAGGCCACAATGTTTATTGTGTTGTCGCAACGGAAAGTGATTACACTCAATTTGATGGAACACCATTAAGAACAAAAGAACAAGCCCACAGAGAAGGAAAAAACGCATTAAACATTCTAGGAGTAACCGAAATTAAGTGTTTAATGCACACCAGTAAGAGAGTTGTTTATGGCGTAGAATTGATAGAGCAGCTAAATTCATTAATAGGGGAGTGGAATATTGATACTGTCCTAACTCATTGGGATAATGATGTTCATCAAGACCATAGCGCAGTAGGAAAATCTACTCTAAATGCGGCCCGTCACTGCCCCAGAATTCTAATGTACAGAAGTAATTGGTATAAGTCTTGTCACGATTTTTCAGAAAATTTCTATGTTGACATATCAGACTATGCAGATATTAAGAGGAGGAGCATACTAGCTCATGTAACCGAGGTAGCCAGAAGGGGAACCGAGTGGGTTGATTTCTCCATAACTAAAAATAAAAATAGTGGGATGGAGGTAGGTTGTGAGTATGCCGAAGCCTTCCAATTGGTTAAGTGGAAGGCTTAAATTATGTTAATGATGCATTGTAAAAAAACTAAAAAACTTCTTCATCTTGTTAATAGGCTTGATGAAATACGGGGAAGAACGGACGTAGCACCTGAAGATCAATTCCTACAGCTTGCTACTCTTAAAATGGAAAAAGGTAAGACCTTTAGACCTCATAGGCATATATTTAAAAAAGGACAGGAGAAAGTAATAGCTCAAGAATCTTGGGTTGTTATACGAGGAAGTGTGAAAGTGTTTTTTTATGATTTAGAAGAAGAACTAATAACCACAGAAATACTATACCCTGGGGATTGCTCAATTACTTTCCAAGGGGGACACAATTACGAAATTTTAGAAGACGATACTTTAGTATACGAGTATAAGACAGGTCCCTACGAGGGTCAAGAAAAGGATAAGGTGTTTTTATGAAATTACATCTAGGTTGCGGGAATAGAGACTTCGGCCCAGAGTGGGTCAATATTGATAAGGACGCAGCTCATCCTCATGTAGTTTACAATAATGTTACTAAGTTATTACAGCCTGATGACAGTTGTAGTCTAGTTTATGCTTCTCACCTACTTGAATACTTCGATAGAGAAGAAGCCATAGACGTATTGAAAGAGTGGAGAAGAGTCTTGGAACCAGAAGGGGTTTTGAGACTAGCTGTCCCCGACTTTGAGATTATGTCTAGACTGTATTCCAAAGGTCATTCTTTAAATACTTTTCTAGGTCCCATGTATGGGAAGATGGGCTCATTTCCTATTTATCATAAAACAGTTTACGATTTTATGAGTTTAAAAAGCATACTGTATGCGATTGGGTTTAAGAATGTAGTAAGATATGATTGGAAAGACACAGAACACGCCCACTTCGATGATCATTCACAGGCTTACATTCCCCATATGGATAAAGAAGACGGAACTTTAATAAGTTTGAATGTTGAGGCTGTAAAATGAGCTTTGGTGTGGTAAAAGAGTTCGAGGATAAAATTTCAGAGTTTTACGGTGCGCCCTATGCTGTTGCTGTAGACTGCTGCACCCATGCTATAGAGCTGTGCTTGAGGTATACGAAACCACCTCGTGTAACCTTTCCCAATAGAACCTACATCTCTATTCCGTTTTTAGGAGATAAGCTGGGTATTGATTGGGACTGGGATACTTCTAAGTGGGAGGATTCTTATACTATAGGCGATACTAATATTGTAGATGCAGCAGTTCTTTGGCGTGAGGGAGGCTATGCCCCAGGAACCTTAATGTGCTTAAGCTTCCAATTTCAGAAGCATCTTAGTTTGGGTCGTGGGGGGATGATTCTTACTGACGATAAGGAGATTGCCGAAGAGCTTAAGAAAATGTCTTACGATGGCAGGGTGCCTGACAAGCCTTGGAGGGATCAGGATATATCAAGTATGGGGTATCATTATTATATGACCCCCGAAACAGCGCAGCGGGGCTTAGACAAACTAGAGGAAGCAAAGGAAAGAACTCCTGTTCAATGGGTTTGGAGTGACTGGCCCGATTTAAGTGAAATGTCAGTGTTTAAAGACTATAATAAATCATGAGTAACAAAGTAGCATTGATCACAGGAATAGCAGGACAAGACGGGAGCTATTTGGCAGAGTATCTATTGTCCAAAGGATACATTGTTCATGGGATAGTTAGAAGAAATTCTGTTCCTGAAAATCAGGATAGTCGTCTTCAAGGTCTAGACATTATTACACATTATGGGGACATAACTGATTCGGGTTCTTTATCTGATATAATAACCAACATTCTAAAAACAACTGCTATTGATGAAGTTTATAACCTAGCCGCTCAGAGCCACGTTAGGATAAGTTTTGATGTCCCCCAGTACACTATACAGACAAATGGTGTGGGGGTCTTAAATTTATTGGAAGTGATGCGAAGACTGTCCCCAGCGACGAAAATATATCAAGCTAGTTCATCAGAAATGTTTGGTAACTCTGTTGACGAAGATGGGTATCAAAGAAAAACTACTCTTATGTCTCCTACTTCTCCATACGGATGTGCTAAAGTCTTGGGTTATAATTTGATGAGACACTATAGAAAAGCATATAATATGCATACTTGTAATGGTATTTTGTTTAATCATGAGTCTCCTAGGCGTGGATCAAATTTTGTTACTAACAAAATAGTTAAGGGTGCCGTAGCAATATATAAGGGAGAGCAAGATAAGTTGGCTTTAGGAAATCTCGACGCTTCCAGGGATTGGGGGCACTCTAAAGATTATGTTAGAGCTATGCATATGATTTTGAACCATGATACTCCTGATGACTGGACTGTCGCAACTGGAGAAAGTAGAACCGTTCGCCAAATGTGTGAAGTAACTTTTTCTCACTTGGGTCTGGACTACAGAGATTATGTCACTCAAGACCCTAAGTATCTTAGACCTCAGGAATTAGATTTCTTGAGAGGGGACTCCTCTGAGATTAGAGAGAAACTGGGTTGGGAACCAACTTATAATTTTAAAAGTATGATTGAAGAAATGATAGAAGCCCGTCTATAATAAACCATGATAGCACTCATATTCACAATTTGGCTCCTGACGATGGAGAAGCTTGGCTACGAGGTGACGTATGTGGATTACATCTTCATGGCCCTCATCTATTCTATAAACTTGGCATCCTTCGCAGTAAAGGTATCACTACTTAATGAAAACTCCACAAGTAAAGATAAAACTCTTAACACATTCA
>Ga0208299_1002901_pt1 | contig 11190 bp, 17 predicted proteins | sample 15_taG_FD_184089 | JGI IMG/M metagenome (GOLD analysis project Ga0208299, IMG submission 184089) | Marine viral communities from the Subarctic Pacific Ocean - 15_ETSP_OMZ_AT15312 metaG (SPAdes) (version 2) | ecosystem: Environmental > Aquatic > Marine > Oceanic | place: Pacific Ocean | collected...
CCATTTATTAGATTGACGCAGATACATCAACTATAATTAGTTGTGTAATTTACTTAATGTCAATATCAATGGAGTTAGACGCAGGGGTCTCGCGGGGAACGAAGACGGACAGAATGCCCTGCTTGTAGTCGGCGCGGATGGAGGTTGCGTCCACATCGACGGGCAGCTTCCAATAGCGGGTGAACGAACGATAATAAACTCGCTCGCTCTTATCAGTATTCTCGTTATCATAAGAAACATAAAGCTGGTTGTTTTCAACCTTCACATTCATGTCGCTCTTGTCGAGACCCGGAGCAACGATATCAATACGATACTCCTCATCAGTGGTGGACACGTTAGTGCGCACCGAATAATCATCAATCACAGCCGAGGTAGGCGTGCTGAAAAAGTCCTCACCGAACAGTGTGTCGATCAGGTTGCGCTGGTTTCGCAGCAAGTTGTTACTAAGAACGGGGTACATATTTTTATCTCCTTGAATTGTAAGCTGTACCGCTTACGATCTATATTATAATACTGGAGATTTATATGTCAAGTGTTATTTTTCGCTTTGATGAAGAGGCTCAGGAATATCTGTAATGCGCTTATAATCGTCAGCCAAGCGAACCGAGTCATCGGGTCCCGCAAGAGAAAGTTCTAGAATTTTAACCACCTCTTGTCCAGCGCAGAACCGATGTATGGTGTTGGAGGGAAGATGGTGAACCATCCCCGGCTCAAGCCAACGCATCTCAATTGTAGCCCCCTCTGCTCGGGGACCGATTTCAAGTAGAAGAGTTCCCTCCAGAATTCTAATAGTATGGCTCTTCCTTTTATGATACTTGCGAGACAATCGGTGCCCGGGGTTGATAGTGAGTAGTTTCCCTATGCTATGATGAGTAGTCGCCCAAATCTCCTCAGTACCCCATGGCTTATCTATAATTGTAGCTGTACGCTGCATATCTTATCCCTTCAGTAACCTAGTTTGGTTAACACTCAAGCGGTTAGCGATAGTGCTCATATCACCCACCACCACATACACCTCTTCTATATTCCCAGTCATAGTTGTAATAGCGGTGAAGCGATGCTGCAAATCCAGGTCCGCAGGGAGCCGTCCCTCCTGAAGAAGTTTTTGATATCCTGGTGCTTCGCGCAGGTTTGCTACATGTGCAGGGTTAATCCATACCTCGCGAATAGCAAAGTCTAAGACCGCGGTTCTTTCCATTCTGGGATTGAACTCTGTCTGATTAACCACTTCTGTAAATCTAATCATGTTGCTCTCCTGGAATGGGTAGGGTATAAATGCTACCATCTTTGACTGACCAGTTTGTACCGTCACAAAAAACCCGAACATAGCCGGATTGAGACAATCCTGTTACGACTCCCAGCTCCGGGGCGGTAGTCTCCTTGATTCTTAACGGAATAGTAAGCTGCGGGTCGTCGGCGGGGGGGCAATCGATGAGACTTACAGACTGCGGGATATGTACTAGATCTCCCACCTTACAAGGGGGCGCCATTAAGACACGTCCTCTGTGGCTGGAACGTTTTCGGGGTCATGATGACGAAGCTGATAGTCAGCATAGGCTCCTACTACTTCTGCTACTTCGCTAAGTCGAAGGTCCACCTTAAGAAGGGTGCCTCTAAATTCATCAATTGTTTCTAAACACTGGACAGCATTGGGCTTCTCACCCTCTTTGCCATTCAGCTCAGCCTGTAATCGCGTAAAATAATCAATTATTTTCTGCATATCTTCCCCTGACAGTCCCACCAGCTTGGAGGCTTCTTGCATGACATCTGCCTCGTCCACTGTATAAGATAATTTTACTCTCATGTTCTCTCCTTTTGTATGTTTATTAAAATAACGTTGCCCATACGGTCTTTACCAACAGTCCCACCACGGAGCCGCCGACGAGCCACAGAATCTTTGCGTTCATCGTCTTCCATGTCTCAATGTGCTGGATTCTAGTGTCCAGGTCTCGAAGTCGTGCGTATAGACCGGAGTCCGGATTGTAGACCGCTTCTTTGATTTTGTTAATATTCTCAGCCAATTCATCTTGTTTGTCTAATAGTATTTGAACTTTACTCGACAGCTCTACCATCATAACAGTAAGCTTCTGTTGTTCATCGTCCGTCATTGTAGCTGTCCCCTTTTCGCTCACTAAATAGGCTTATAATTCTATAATAGCATGCGAAGTTGTTATTAATGTTCCTGCTGCCGATGCTGCGTTCTGGAGGGCAGTTCGAGTTACCTTGACTGGATCAATGATGCCTGCCTTAAACATGTCTACCACTTTATCATTTCGGAAATCGTATCCGTACTCGGGGTCCTCTCCCATTATAATATTAAGGATTAAATCCGGCGAGAGCCCACAGTTGAGTGCCATCTGACGTAGTGGCTCTTCGACAGCTGTGCGAACAATTTCTACCCCAAACTCCTGATCTTCGTTTTCTGTTTGTACCGCTTCTAGTTTTGCTGCAGCACGAAGGAGAGCGATGCCGCCCCCGGGGGCAATGCCCTCCTCTTGTGCTGACTTCACAGCCTCTAGTGCATCTTCGATCCTATGTTTCTTTTCAATCATCTCTACCTCGGTCGACGCGCCCACGCGGATAACGGCCACTCCAGCAGCTAGCTTCGTAATCCGTTCTTGTATATTCTCGCACTCGTGCATATCATCCGTGGCAGCCATCTCCTGCTTCAAAATCTCGATGCGCTTGTCAATGGCTTCGGGAGATCCCTTCCCCCCAATGACGGTTGTCTTTCCCTTTAGCACATCCACTGATTTTGCCTGACCGAAATGGCTTAGCTTAATGTCTCTCAAACTAACCGCACTCTCGCGGGTGAAGAACTCTGAACCTGTGGACAAGGCTAAATCAGCTAGCATGGCTCGGCGGCGGGCGCCGTAGAAGGGTGCTTTTACAGCGGCAATCTTCATAGTCCCCCGTACCGTATTCATTATAAGCGCTGCTAAAGCTTGCCCCTCGATCTCTTCCGCTACAATAATCAAAGGACGGGCGTCACGAGCGATGAGTTCCAGAGCGGGCAAAATTTGATCTACCGCATCAATACGGTTATCAGTAACTAGAAAAAGAGGTGATTCATAGTGGACTGCGCCGCGGCGCTCATCGGTTATAAAAGCGCTAGCGGCATATCCCGACTCTAGCCTGAACCCCTCAATGATGTCTAAGGAGGTGTCGACCGTTTTAGACTCCTCAATGGTGATGGAGCCGTCTTTTCCGGCTTTGTCAACAGCGGTCGCAATTAGCTTGCCGATCTCCCGATCGTTGTTGGCAGAAATACTCGCGATGTTCTCCACATCTGCAAGAGTTTCAATAGGGCATGCTGTGTCTCGCATACAATTTGTTAAATAAGTCACGGCGGAGTCGATCCCTCTCTTAAGTTCTACTGGTGAGGCGCCGGCTGTAATGTACCGCTGCGCCTTCGTCAGGATTCCTCTAGCTAGCACGGTCGCTGTTGTGGTGCCGTCGCCTGCCATGGCATTCGTTTGGGACGTTGCCTGTTTAATAATCTGGGCTGCAGCATTTTCAAACTCGTCGTCGATGTGAACAAATGCTGACACCGTGACGCCGTCTTTTGTAATTATCGGCTCTTTTCCTTTTTGATGAAGGATAACATTGCGCCCCTTGGGACCAAGGGTGGTGGCCACATTATCTGCTAGCTTATTCACTCCCCTTAAAACTTTCTCACTCAGACCAGTTCGGTCCTCAAACTTGCACTTCGGCATTCATAACTCTCTTTCGTCTATTGTTTATTATAACACAATTGTTTGAAATGTCAAACTAATTTTCATCAGCTTTTAATTCTTGGGTTTTTTCTCCAATAGAATCAGAAGCCTCAATGGCTGTTTGAGCGAGAGTGTCGTCTTTGAGGCCTGTACCAAAATAGGATTCAATGTTCGTAGTGAGAATCTTGAGGTCCTCAAAGATGAGGAACACCGATTCACCGATGATCTGCGATACCTTCTCCAGTAAGGTCACCACCTTGTCTTGCCCCACCTCAATGGAGCCCAGTTTTACCTGCTTCTGGCCTGCAGGGAATATCCCCATAGAGCCCGCATCCTGTGCCTCAGTGATAGGGGCCTCTTCGGTCTCCTCTTCAGGGTCACCCATCTCCTTCCCGGAGGCAAGCTTCTGGATTCCTAAAACGCGAGGTTCGGTAAGATCAAACTGATCCGTGTTAACATAACCGTGGGTTAGGAGGAGCGCCTTCTTCTTCAGCGCTGGGCTGAGTGTGTTATATTTAGCGACCGATGCAGCGGCCCCCTCTTTACCGGGGAGGTCGCTGTAGACACCACCGCCTCGTTTCATAAGGTCCTGTCGAGCCTCGATATTTCTATTGGTCAGCTTTACAACATCGTTATATGCAGCACCGACGACTTCGTTATAAATTTGAACCGCCAACATAACTGTTTCGCCGTACTGGTTTTTCCACGCGGAGAGTGGCTTTTTCCCCGCTTCAAGGCGCTCGGCGGCTGCTTCTATTGCTTCATCAGGAAGTACGCCCATCTTGTGGGCTAGCCTAATAGTATTGACATTATCCGGCTGCCCGGTTATGCCCAGGAGCGGATCGCGACCGAAGCGTCTTGGGGTCTTCAGCCGCGAGGTATCCTCTGGGAGCCCAACAAGTTCAACTGCGCTTACCAACACATCTTGCGGGAACTTGGCTCCCAGTTCTGCCACACGATCGTGATAAAGCTTAACCAGTTCCTCGACTTTGGGAGGTGCGGGGATTTCAATGTCCTCAAACCCTTGAGGGTTAGCGATGAAGCCCTGCGGAAGTTTCATTAAATCCGGGTTGTGAATGCCGGCGTTGAGGAGAATTGTACCTATGTTATCCAAGGTAAAGTTAAAGCGATAGAAATTCAGGGTTCCTGACTGCTTTTCGTCGTCCAAATCTTTGGTAACCGCAACGTATTGCATTTGTCCATAGGTACGCAGATCATTGACAAGGTCTGTAAAACTGCCCCCTACCTTGAGTTGGCCTTCGGTGTAAAGCTTAAGGCTAATGGGTACACCCTCTTGATCCACCAGATCCGCAATTGTTCCTTCGCCAGTAGCAATCTGCTTGCCACCTAGCAACACTCCCAGGAAAGCTTCAAAAGAGAAGCCCGCCGAAGAAGCATTAAAGTGTGCAATGATCTTCGTGAGAGTTTTAAAGAATGTAAGATACCCTAATGCTGTGGATATCTTTTCTTTGGCCGACATACCTTGCGTTTTGTCGATTAGTGCGCTGGGGTCTGCATCGTAGAACGCTGCCAGGCCCTTGACTTTATCTTCAAGATCGTCGCCCTCGATATTATCCAAGAACTGCATAAGCTGTTGGCGCTCTGGGCCCTGGATGTCCGCTCCCTCTCCCTCCACAGTCTCCACTGAAGACCAGGGGATCTCCGAAATAGGAATATCGGGGATGCCGTCCCAACTCAAAGTAATGTTGCGGGACTTGGCCTCCACCATAAGAAGTTTCATCACCTCATTAATGAGGTCCTCTTGTTCGTCTTCTGTACTATAAAAATTCTTTACTAGTGTATCAATATTCATGGTTTGTCCTCGTGCCTAATACTAATTAGATGATTTTGTCAACAAGACCCATTTCTAATGCATCCTCAGCTGAGAAAAATTCATCTGTGTTGCGGGACATGATGTTGTAAATCTCCCCTACCGACAGGGCGCTGTGCTCTGCAAGGGCTTCCACCATCATGTCTTCCACCTTCTTGAGTTCATCAAAGTTGGCTCGGATATCTGGGTGGGTGCCGCCAGCATTAGAAGAGCAGTGATGGATCATCATTCGTGCGTTCTTCGCGATATGCCTCTTGCCTCGGGTACCGGCTGCTAGCAGCAGCACGGCTGCGGAGTATACGCGTCCATAGCCAAAAGTGGCAATGTCACGGTTGGACTTCACTATCCGCATAAGGTCATAAACGGTAAACATGTCATTGACCGAGCCTCCCCCGGAGGATATAAGAAACTCAATATCGACAGTATCGTCTAAGTCTTCTCTAGAAGCCACGATCTTGCCGCCATTGTAACTCAGTAGCGACATAGCCATCTGTTGTGCAGCCTCTTCAGTGATATCTCCGACAAGCCCCATCAGGGGCGGGTCTTCCTCGTGTGCTGGTCCGATCATGTGTGGTTCGTCGTTAGGTGCAGTCTCTTCCTCGGGACTCTCATTATTGGTAAACATTTATTCTTCTTCTCTTCCTAGAGCGCGCAGCTCTTTATTTAAAAATACCATGGCTTCATGCCAATTATTAAAAGGCATCATGCTCCGGAACGGACGCGGTACCTTAGTTACTAAAGATAGTATAACAGCATCCTTCCACTTTGTCAAGGTCCTTTCGTCGACCTCCTCAAACTTACGAATCTGTTCCCGCGTAAAGTCTGATTCTTTCATCTGCTTTTTTTTAAGCTCCTGCAGGAATGCCACATCTTCAACAATTCCTAGACACATCAATAGTAAATGAGCTATTACCTCCCGAAGGAGGCGCCACATGTGCACCACCTCAAAGAAGCGCGTTAAATAAAAACTGGTGAAAACGCCTGCCATAAATCCCAGAACCACAAATACTGAGAGTTCTTCCATTGTTACTTCATACATCATCTATCCAAACTAAAAAGGCTGTGGGAGTTATCCCACAGCCTTTAGTATATGTTAGGAATGCTTGAAAGTCAAGCGTTATTTTTATTTCTTCTTGAGCGCGCTCTTCAGAATTCGTGCAGCCACACGCTTGGTGATAGCTTCGACGATTTCGTCCTGACCTTCGGCAGTGATGCCGCCGATCCTCATGCCGCCGCCCATGCCCGCAGTGTGGTCGCGACGGGGTCGTCGCTTGCCGCGTGCCGCGGCTTGCTGGTCCGCCGTCTCGGTACCGCGCTGGGCTTTAAACTCCGCAGCTGCTTCTTCTTCGTCTTCGCCATGAGGCGCGGGATCGGATGATGGGTCCAGACCTTTGGCAATTCGGTCCCACTTCTTTTCTCTACCACCGAAGACACCTTCCTGAGTAGGAACCGGGTCACCGGACTTGTCGTCCGCGCGCCGGCTTCCACGCATTTCCTTGCGTCGGTCCTTCATGCTCTGCTTCTTACCGGATTCCTTGCCGTCTTTGGCGCCCAGGTGCTCGTCCTCTCGGTCGTCAGCACCCTGTTCCTCGGCAAGCATCTCATCGTCCATTTCCATGTCGGTGTCGGCTTCCATGTCATCAGCCACATCGACGTCAAGGTCGGCTTCCTCTTCATCAGCTTCAAGGTCGGGGTCCATTTCGGTCTCGACCTCTTCGCCAGTTACTTCTTCAATAGCGCTCTCTAAAGCGGCAAGAAGGTCGGCAACCGAAATCATCTTGTCCGCACCTTCGTCGGGTGCAGGAGCTTCCGGACCTTCGAGGTCGTCGAGCTCATCAGCCTCTTCATCAGCAAACTGATCTTCGGCTCCCAATTCATCTTCGGTTGCGCCAAGTTCGGCTTCGAGGTCTTCCTCTTCGGTGAGTCCCTTGGGGCGAGTATTGTTGTCCGGCTTATTATAACCGGCAGCGCCCTCGTGGCGGCCTCGACCATGAGACTCGTCCATCTCTTCGTCGGGAGCGCCCTTGGTAAGTCCCTCAACAAAACCTGAGGCAAGTGGTTGTAGGCTAGCCAGTTTCATGAACTGTCGAACCTGTGATTCGTTTAATAGTGATTTTTTGGGCATGATCGTTTAATCTCCTAACATCATCGCGAAATATGCTACTTTTAAATAGTATTTTGTCGTTTCAATGTCTTTTTTAATTTCAAGAGAGCAATATCTACGAGTTGTTTGGCTCTCACCGTACTCACGTGATGGCGCTTGCCAATCTCTTCAAGCGTCATCGATCCGTGCTTCATAACAGCAACGGAGGTGCAATTTAAATCCTCCGCAAAGTCTATGTGTAGCCTACATTCAGTATTTTTGCACTTCTCTTTAGTGATTACGCACTCCTCTATACATTTTTTCATAACTCTGGTAACTCCTCTTCTAGTATATCAAATATATTTTCAATGTCGTCGTCTGTCAGAGACAAGTCTCGTAACAAGTTCTCCCCACTGGTGCGCAACTGACGACTTTTTGTAACGCGTCGCTTGGACTGGACTTTTTTATTGATCTTATAATCATCTAAAAAGGCCATGAACAAGGGGTCCTGATCTAGATATGATTCAACACAGTATCTAAAGAACTCACTCTGTGTCTTAATCTGGTCATAAAACAATCGTATCTTAAGGTTCTCATGCAGTTTCGCATTCAAGGAGAAAGATAAAACCGAATGATCGTCAGGATACTTTTTCATCGTAAGATGTGGGTCGTGCTTTCGGTCTGGCCGCTGGCCGTCTGGCGAAGGAACCGTGCTTTGGCCTGGAGTTCCGACAGACTGCGGGCGCCGGAGTAGGAAAATCCACTGCGGATCCCACGCTCCAAGTCTTCGAGCACATCTTCGACGGGCCCTTTACATGGAACAGTCGTAGCCACGCCCTCAAGTGACGCAGTTCTTCCTCGCCACTCAACCTGAGCGTCCTTGCTCGCCATCCCACGGTAGGCCTTGACCTTACCCTCATGGGTATTGATTACATCTCCAGGAGTTTCATCAGTACCTGACAGGAGAGAGCCAAGCATAACGAAGTCAGCGCCAGCTGCCAGAGCTTTGACAATATCCCCCGAGTTTCGGATTCCCCCGTCAGCAATGATGGGAGCGTTCCTGTCCGATCTCGCGCACTCAATAATTGTGTGAAGGCCCGGGACACCGTGGCCAGTCTGAATCCTAGTTGAACAAATAGAACCGCCGCCAATATTGCAACGCACACTATCGGCTCCCCAATCGACCAAGTCATTGTAACCCTCCAAGGTTGCGATGTTGCCCGCCATAATGTGGACTGCATCTCCAAACACTGGCCGCAGGGTTGCGAGCGCCTCTTTCATTAAAATGTGGTGGCCGTGGGCCACATCAACACATAAGATTCTAACGCCCGCGCCAACAAGGGCACGTGCTCTTTCTAAATAGTCTCCTGTAGTTCCTATCGCTGCGCCGGCGTTGGTGCCGGCGTAAATTATTTGATCTATAATCTCAACCTGTTCTTGAATTGTATTATACCGATGAATGATGGCTAGGCCTCCCTCTTGCCACATAGCAATACCCATTTCCTCTTCTGAGATTGTGTCCATAGGGCTTGCTATAATAGGTAAGCCTAGGTCGCAGGCATAACCTGAGGGGGTGGGGCCAGTCAATCTGTTGCCGATCTTCACCTCGCGTCGGCTTTTAATATCTGAGTATTGTGGTTCTAGCAGAACATCATTGTAAGTAAGGGCCTCTCTAATCATCTTGCACTCTTTCTAATCCTTCTTGTATTGTACTCCAGCAATCGGGACATGTCAAGCGAACTCTTTCTTCTCGCACTACAACGCGCCAGCTTTTAACTGTTTCCTTGTTTCTCTCAAATGGAGATTTACACACACAACAGTCTGTGGGGTGTTGAGCAAACAAAGCTACTTTGCGCTTTATCTCCTCTTCAGCACTCTTGCGGTCTTTCTTGCGCTTGCCTGGGGTAGTCTTTCTCAGCTTTTTCATAAGATGCCGTCTATAACTCCCAGAGTCAGGGCTTCTTCGGCGGACATAAACCAATCCTTTTTGTTCTTGAGAATCTCATTCAACTTCTTTTTGGAAATAGAAGTTCTTTCGAAAGTGATGTCTTCGATCTTCTTTTGCAGCCTCTTCGCTTCGGCAAGACTTTCTTCCATGTCCTTGACCTTCCCATAGAACCCCGTCGATACCTGATGGTAGAGGGGCGTAGAGTGCTTGTACCCAAACCTCTTGTGGCCACTGATAAGAATCATAAACCCGCAAGACATGGCAGCACCAGTTACAATAGTATGAATAGGTGTATCACTCTTGTCCATTACTCCTAAGAGCCCAAAGCACTGATAGACCGCACCCCCGTAGGAGTCGATATACATCTGGATGGGCTGAGGCTTGTACTCAATGTCGTGAACGGCGTATAGCTTTTGGAGATATGTATCATCTTCATTAATTTCGATAATAGCTTTGGTAAGCTTGTTCATCGATTCTTGATTTACTTGCTCTGGCAAGTATAGATTTCGATATTTTGGTTTCGGTAATGTGATGGCCACTCTAGTCGCCTGTGCTTCCTAGGGCCCCGGTGCCTCTGTTGGAAATTGTAATAGGGTACCAGTCATAGATGTCCGGCGTTTCGCTAGCCACGAAGCGCGCATGTACGACCGGGACGACAACCGCTTGCGCAACCTTGTCTCCGGGCTCGATGGTTTGGGGTTCCGTTCCAATATTGTGAAGGTTCACAAATACTTCTCCCTCATACCCGCTGTCCACAACACACGCACCGACAATAAGCCTCTTCTTGTAGGCCACGCCGGACTTGTTCATGATTTCCATCATATAGCCATGGGGGATACCAAAGGTACAGCCCGTCGGCACTAAAATACTTTCATTCGGCGGGATCACCAGTGCCGTTTCAGATGCCTCGGTGGGGGTCCACCTTAAATCTAGACCAGCATCGCTGGGGTTTGCCCTCACAGGCGGGTAGTCGCTTCCTCGCAACATGTGATATTGTAATATCATTTTTATCCTAACAATCTTAGATTTCTTTTAATCGAGCGAGTTGAGAACCCCCACGCTGGGTCGAAATCTAGTTTACCCATATAAGGACGATTCAAGTGAATCCTATCCTTACCCTCTATAATACCCCAACATCGGAACTTTGTCAACACTGAATTTGAATCAATTACAGCAACAATCCAATAGGGCTTTCCATTCTTTGTTTTCTTTCTAATAATCTCGCGAGGGATGAACCACACCATTCCCAAGTCCGGGTCGTAGTCGGACACCGGAGGCACATAGTGGGCCTCTAGGCGCTCCCTCACCGCATCGGTCATTACCAAGTGCATCGGGAAAATTCCAGTGAGTGTCGTCAGATTATCAATCTCTTCGGCGACACTGAAGTCTGCCTCTTCTTGATAGCTCTCGATGTTCTCATTAAACTTCTTTCGGCTGTAGACTCTCTCCACAGCAACGGCAGACCAGAAATGTTTGCGGCCGGTAAAGCGATCATCCATCAGCTTGTTCAGCGCTCCCGAACGACACAGTACATCCAGCGCCTTCTTGTTCAGTTTGCTGTATACTATCTCATCGTGGAACAGGAACTCCTCAATATTATTGAATGGCCGGT
>Ga0208299_1002902_pt1 | contig 11187 bp, 27 predicted proteins | sample 15_taG_FD_184089 | JGI IMG/M metagenome (GOLD analysis project Ga0208299, IMG submission 184089) | Marine viral communities from the Subarctic Pacific Ocean - 15_ETSP_OMZ_AT15312 metaG (SPAdes) (version 2) | ecosystem: Environmental > Aquatic > Marine > Oceanic | place: Pacific Ocean | collected...
ATCACTTTGGTATTACCGATGAAGGGGATGATATATTTTTTGTTAGGGATATGGATGGTGATGATGTAGAACAAGATGTAAAGCAATACGAAATATTAGAAATTGGTTTATACACAACAGAATATAATACTAATCCAAATCTCACAATGCACATCGATGATGATGAATGGGAAAAAGAAATGGGAAGATGAAAGTTGTGAAACGGTTTTTTAGAAAGAAACTAACTTACAAAGAGAGAATAGATTGGTTTGTAGCTAATTTTTATGAAACAGGAATGGAATATGAACTTATATACGATTCATTTAAAAGCGAAGATTTAGATAGAATTAAATGGTATGATGATTTCATAAAAATACCTAAATATAAAGACGAACTTTAAATGTTTTACAACGGTATTGATAAACGCAGTTCTAACTAAATGAAATTATGGAAGCAAAGGATTACGCATACGAAATAGTATCTCAACTTGGATATAGTGGCAAACTTGACGAAAGAATCACAACTGAGCAAGCCCAACAAATAATAGAAACCGCATTGGATAACTACGCTGAATTGCGTTTATCTAATGTTGTAGGGCAAAGCGAACAGTTAAGGTTTTGTTCTTGCAAAAAACCTTCACCCGATATAATGTATGGTAAAACTTGCGTAGAATGTTGCTTAGAAATAGACCCAAAGGCTTAATTGCCTACAACGGCACTGGCTAAAATGAGTTTAAGATGAAGAACACACCAAAAGAAATATACTTACAGATAGGCACTGATCGCGACTTAGTGGATGACTTTAAGGAATTGCACGAAGTCACATGGAGCGAAGATAGAATCAACAAAAGCGACATTAAATTCATTTTAGCCGATGTTGTGGGGCAAAACGAACAGTTGGTTTGCGATTGTCAAAAATACCATACATACTTTGGCGAAGACGATAAACCAAGGTGTAAAAACTGCAATAAAAGAAGCTGGTTAGCAAGGTAATTGCCTACAATGTGAGAAGCTAGGCTGCGTTTCTTCTATGCAGTTTAGGTTTTGTTACCCGCAGGTATTAACGATAATTTTATTGAAATGGAAAAGAAAGTTTACACTGAATATATAGACAGTAATGGCAATAGCCATCAAATATTAAAGGGAGTACACCCTAAGCAATGTGAGCAGTACTATAAAGCTAAAGAAGAAGGTGACGCTATTGCTATGCACTACTTAGGATTACCTTATTGGGAAAGACCGCCTTACTCAATACAATCTGAATTAAAAATGATTGAATTGAAGTGTGAACTTGATAGGGAATTGGCAAAACCAAAAGAGTTGATTGAATTGGAGTGGATAGCGATGAGTATGAAGTATGGCAGTAAAAGAACGGACGACAAGCCAAAGAGTAGGTTTTGGTTTATACCGTTTTTCTTTAATTGCGGGTAACGTACTGGCTAAGAATTGGAGCCAACTACAAAGACCAATTCAAAGTAATAATGACAGCATGGCTCTTGTTTTTAGGTCTTGTTGTAAAACGTAAATGATATGAAGCATTACCATACAATAGACTCGAAAGAGTTTAGACAATTGATAATAACTCCCAAGGAAAAACAAACAGAGTGTGATAACTGCGGAGGTACAGGATGGGAGAATTGGAATGAAGACGGTGAAGATATTAAGCATGGGCGAACAGAAGATTCTGGAAGAGTTGACGGTGAGTGTCAAGATTGTAAAGGCATTGGATTTGTTTTCTGATTATGTTTTACAACGGTTTGGCTATGTTTAGTTGCGTGGTTGAATTAACAAACAATTTAAATTGAAAAATATGACTGATAAAAAACTATTAAAAGAAGCACGAGACTTAATTGTTATGTGCAGTTTACTTGATAAAAGTGGGCAATGTGAAACTATGGCTGATAAGATTGATAAGCAATTAAGTATAGTCAATGTTAGCAAATCGTTGCCGATTGAAGATGTTAAGTTTATTTATTCTTTATTACCTGACTGGGTAAAAAGTAAAGCACCTGAAGGACTTGACCCAACAATGTACGGAACATTGAGTAAAGAAGGTGATAGTAAAATACAAGAACGTGTAAAGCAGATATTAGGCAATGTTTGCTAACGGTACGGCTAAACAATCGGAATTAACGGGTGGATGCCCACAAATCAAACCGCAATGGATATAAGAGAAACGATTATTGACTACGTGATTGACACCTATTCCTTGAACAAGGATAGAGATGTAGTGGCAAAACACGTTGATGAATGGCTTGACTGCCGACAACAAGTTAATTCTGTTGATTTAGCTGATGTTGGGGAATCGTGCGACCATGACTATAAACCACTTGGTTGTGGGTTTGACAAAGTATGTGTAAAATGCGATAAAAAAGTATCTATTGAATAGAATGTTCTCCAACGGTTTGGCTAAGAACCGTTGCCAACTAAACACGGTTCAATTTAATACCAACGCTGGGCGCAATGGATTTTAGCCCTTGTTGTAAAACGTTAAATGATGATAGATATAGTTAACCAAAACCCGATGTTCTTTTTTGTCGTTATTTGCTTACTGTACGCAATGGTAGACGGAATGTTGATTGAACCACTTAGGCGCAATAAAAAACCACAAAAAAAGAACCGTGATATATGGACTGGCTCAAGCACTGACCATGATGGGTTTAAGTAATGTTTTACAACGTATAACGGCTATGAAGCGTTGCCGATTAAAACGCTCTAACTTTCAAATTAAAAACAAAATGAGTAAAGAGAACAAAACTTCGGATAAACCACAAAACGGTAATGATTTTATAACCGATGTTAGCAAGCGTTATTTTTTGTTCAGTGGACAGGAAGATGGTAAGCCAACAAAATACTTAGTAGATGATTGTAATGACAGTGAAACAGCAATAGCAAAAATAGAAACTGAATACCCAAATTTCAAATGGGTAATGACGGAGACTTTTAATGCTTGCTAACGGTTTGGCTATGTGTAGTGCCGACCTTAATTAAATTACTACACTAACTTAAAAGACTAAAACAATGAGTAAAGAACAGAACTTAAAAGATAAAGACAAGGCATTACATATAGGTGGTGTTAGCGTGAGTACTTCTCCAACAGAAGAGGAAATAATTGAAACAATACTAAATTGTGTTGATATACGAGGTATTGAGCTAGAACATTACAGGCGTGAGTTTACAGATGATAGGAGTGGATTGATAACTGCTTTAAATAAGCTGTATTCACGCTAACGCATTGTATAAAATGCGTTGAGGAACGAAATGAATTTTATATGGTGTTATGCACCGTTAACTTAAAATAAAATTAAAATGGCAGCAGAGAAACCAAGACAAATAGAAGTAGGCGAGTGGCTTTATAAGGGTTGCTTCATCCAAGAATCAGAACATCCAAAACTTATAGGTAAGTACGAGGTATTTAAAAACGATAAAAATCAAAGTCACGTTGGTAGGTGTTACACGTTTACCGAAGCAAAAAGACTATGTAAAGAAAATGAATGTTTTGAAAATGCGCTTGATTTTTAATGGTGCATAACGGTTTGGCTATGTTCTGAACGTAGAGTAACGAAGTTTTGCATATAGCTTGTGTTATATGCTTTTTATTAACAGATTAAATAATATAAGATGTCAGAAATCAAATTATCAGAAATAGAAACAATAGATAAACAATCATTTATTAAATGCAAATATGTTGCTAAAGATGGAAGTCTTATAACTAAAAAATATTCTTACGCTTCATTAACAGAAGCTAAAAGGAATTTTAAAGAATACATAGACTCTAACGGATTAGCTTAATTGCATATAACGGACGCAGCTAAGACACGATTTTTAACGGGTAAATAGATACTAACATGATGACAGCAAAAGAATTTTGGTTGAATAAGTTTCCTGATTTAGAAAAAGATTGGGGTAAAACTGGACACGATGATAATTTTCAGGTGAGAATGATGGAGGAATACGCCAAATACTACCACGAACAAGTTAAAAAATGTGATTTAGCTGATGTTGGTGGTAACGAAGTGGCGTTAAAGCTGAAAGGGTTTGCCGAAAAACAACAAGACATTCCTGATGATATACAGTCAATTATCAATGACAACTTTTGGGATTTGCTTTAATGACCACCAACAGCCCGATAAATATACGTTCGCAGAATGGAATTTATCGAGTGTTGTGAAGGTATCTTGGTGGAATGAAACAATATAATTTAAATAACTAATTAGGTTATTAAAAATATATTACTATATTTGTGGTATGGAAAAAACAACAACATATTCGGAAGTAAAGATTGACTACATCGATGACAATGGTGTGGCGCACATTGATTCTTATTCAACTGATGACCCTGATTGCGAAGGTGCTGTATTGGGTTATATAGTTAATGATGAGGTTTATTGGAAGGTATTTGACGCCCAATTCGACCAACAAGTAAAGGATGCCGTTAAAGAATACCTTGCTGATAAGAAAGATGCTCACGACAAATTATCATTGGCAGACCAACTTGGTGTGCTAAAAGGTGATGAGCTGATGAAGGCTTTTACTGATATGGTTAACTATCGGGGAAAGGAAGATGTAACTAAATTCTTGGAACAATTCAAGAAGGAACATAATACATTACAGCAAAGTGTTTTCAGGGTTATGATGGAAACAATTGACCTTATGGCATCTGAAGACATTTATGTTGATGGAAGGAATGAATCCAGTCAGGCAGTCGCTAAAGCCATTCTAAGAGGTTTTAGAGAAGAGATGAGGCTGAAGTTCATCTCAGAGGATATAAGTGAGGAGAGAGCCTTAGAATACTCTAAAATGGATATGACACGACCATCACAATACTTACCAACGATTTAAGATGAATAAAGAGCAGATTATTGAAATGTTTGAGTCTGGGTCACCATTAGTTTGGAATGACCCAGACCCAATAGATGGTAACGATTACACAATCAGGTCTATATCATACATTGATGATGAGATGGCTACGATACAATATGGGGATAATAGTATTATGTTCGACAATAAACCATGTTTTTCAGAAGCGGAAGTGTTTATCTCTGAAATATCTTTGAATTAGTTTTGGTGGGAAGGTATTTAACAATACTATTTTGTATGGTATTGAGTGTATCACACGCTCAACACGCATTCGAGACAAGAGATTGGACGGGTGGTATAGGTACAAGTTTTCTTACATACTCTTACGGGTATGGTAGTTATGTACAAGGTGCGCCCGTAATGGTATCTTTTGAATACGGAATACATTCTTATGTTGGTGTGAGTATCTATGGTGGGATGATGTATCGCAACCCTAAAATAAACGAACATAGGTACGAACAATATCTATATGCTGTGGGGCTTAGAGTCAATGGACATTTTTATAATGTCTTAGATGATTTAATAAATGCAAATTTAAGGTCTGACATTGTAGATATATATGTATCTGTTAGTTTAGGTATGGACCATATGGTTACCGATTTACCTATTAAACCTAAGACTGTATATTACATAGGTGGAGGTATAGGTTTAAGGGTTTATCCTTTCAAAACTAAAAGAGTAGGGGTAATGACTGAGATAGGTCATTCAGTAATAACCCCATTATTATTAGGGGTTACTTTTAAATTATAGAGAGATAGTTTTGGTAGTTTAAAATATATTAGTATATTTGTTGTGAACATTAAAACATAACAAATGGAATTAACGACAAAATTAAAGTACGAGATTGTACAGAAGAAGAAAGCAGTACCGCACACGACCAACGATGAACTTTCTGAGTTGTATGGTCTAACCAAAAAACAAGTTGCTGGTGTTTTAATAGCACATAAACGATTTGGTGGTGATTGGGTTAGTAAGCTGACAGCTAAACTTGGCATATCCGAAGAAGTTTATTCAGGTTTTTCAAACTTTGATGGTGATGGTAAATTGGGTGCTAGGGAGCGAATCTTATTGGCTATTGAGTTTGCAAAGATACGTGTTGGGAAGATACTGACATTGCCATCATCTGAATGGAAGATGGAGCGTATGATTAATCAGATTTCAAAACGATTCAATTATATTGCTTGTGAGAACAATCTTGAGTATTTCAAGAAGATGGTTGCCAAAAGTGATTGGTATGGAAGAAACAATGTGTGTCATCAAACATCTGTTGGTGATTTAATCTTCCAAGCGAAAGAGAACGAGTATTCGCATTTGATATTGGATTATTGTGGTCGCATCGAAAGTTTCCAAAAGGAAATTAAGTATGCTTGTGAGAACAACATCGTAAAGAAGGGTGGTGTTATTGCCGTTACACTATTCAAAACAAGGTCAAACGCACCGATAATTTCAAAGTTGAATCAACTACATTCTGATATGACTGGGCAACATATTAAAATGAACGATAATGAAAATGCAATTAAAATGTTTTTTCATTGTCTTTCAGCAATGACAGAATTTGAGGTTGTTGAAGAGTTTACATATAATGATGGTTCACCAATGATATTGGTTATACTTAAAAGACGTTAAAAATAATAATGGGGTTATCATTTGGTAATCCCATTATTTTTATTATCTTTGTAGAGAACATTAAAAAACAAACAAATGGATATTTTACATTACACGATTGACATTAAGAATTTATTGAAGGTCCAAGACCAACAAACTGAGATAAATGACTTGGCGAAGGAACAACGTACCAATAATGGTATTGCGAATAAGAAACGACTACTAAAGTACGTTCTACCTTTTATGCACGGATTGTATGCTATTCACAACAATAAGTGTACTAAAACATGGGATTCATCTTCGGGTTCAAGAGGGTTACTTGGTTTGGATAAGGAAGACATTGAAGCTAGGTTGGATTACATTGTGAATACTGATAGTCATCATACTTGGGGAGATAATTTCGCATTATTTAAATATCGTTTCATTGGTAGTAACAAGGAAATTAAGATATGGCTTAATAGTTCCGTATGTGGTAAATCTAAGTTCGCTAACACACCAAAGTTAGAATACTCAATGACGGGTTTCGATGATACATACGGGGATAGTGTTGAGGAGGTTTTGAATGATATTGCGAGATATTGTGCGAGATATACCGATGAGTGGTAAAAAGATTAAAGAAGATGGGACTATCGTTTGGTAGTCCCATTATTTTTATTATCTTTATGGTGAACATTAAAAACAACAACAATGGAAGCTACGATAACAGCAACAGAACTTAGTTTAAACCAAACAATCTTGGTTGAATCATCTAATTACTTTGGTTCACAAATAATAGAGTTAGACCTTACTAAGGTACACGATGTTAAAAATGGTCGGGTTATAATGACCAAGAACCGTAATTGGGGTGCGTGTCCGAGTCGAGATAGAAGTAAGGTAATATCCAATGCTGAAGAAGCTGGTATCTATTTCGATATGAAGTTAGAAAAATACTTAGCGTTTATGAAGGAGCGTAACCTTAACATAGATAATAATCTATACTATGTGTTCTATTGTGATAGTAGAAGTTCGGTTATGGTTTATAATTACGTAAAAGTACGTTCAGTTGAATCATTGCGAGATGGTAAATATGATGAGTACGAACCAAGAGGTTCACAATCTGATTGGTGCTACTACACCAATAGGTTTAGATTCCGAGATGGTGATACACTACCATTCCATAATACAATAGCTGATATTAGAGAAGCTTTTATTGAAACTATTATGGAGGTTATATAAATAGTTTTGGTAGATTAAAATATATTAGTATATTTGTAGAGAACATTAAAAACAACAACAATGGGATATAATCACGAAGCATACCAAAGAGAGGTTTTAACCAAGATGGGTTTGGACTTTGATAAGTTAACTGACGAGCAGAAGTATATGGCTTTAGAGCCAATGGATGCGCCCGAAAACTATCATTGTGATGGTGAGATTTCAAACAGAGAAGCTGATATTCGTTGGGGTGCAAGGTTGAAAGAAGTAGGGTTTTCAGCACAACAAGTATATAACATCAAAAGATATATTGGGTGATGGAGTATTACATAAAAACATATAGTACCTTAGATGACTTTGAAAATCGAAACCCTTTCGACCATTATAATCTGGATGCCGCATTTCTAACAATTGATGGTGCTGTTGATTTAGCAATAAAACAATTGGATGTAAAGTCTAAAAACCCAATAGAGGTTGTTAAGGTTGAAAGTGATGACCACGAAGAAATTGAGGTTCGCATTGCAATCAGTAAGAATAGGTTTAAACTAACTTGGGATGGTGAGGCTTTGGACATCTATATTGATAACGGAGCCGATAAAGACCCAACGACTATTGCATATTGGGTATCTGATGAGTGGTTGGAAGATTCTGAAAGTGTAACACCCGCGATGATAACAGCGATGGAGTTATTCTATACCAACCCTGAAGAATTGTTTAATCGACTTAATCTACCATACGTTTTGGTAGATTAAAATATATTACTATATTTGTATCGAACATTAAAACAAACAACGAAATGGTTTTAGAGAAACTAAAAGAATTATCAGAAATGTTGGAAACCAATCAGAACTCTGATTGGGATGCAAATGACCCGTCAAAGGAGTTTAATGCTCTTAAAGTGGTTGTTGATGACATTCGTAATGAATTCAGTGTACTTAGGGAGTATAATGAATCAGGTTACTTTGGTATGAATTGGTCGTTACCTGATATTATCGGTAAAGCTGAGGAACTTGGATTTAAGTGTTCGGAAGAGGATGCTCGTGAGATTGCAGACCACATTGAATCAAATGCTGACTGCGAGTATGGTATTACTTGGGACACATTGGAATACTATATTGAATTACATTTCAAGACACTATAAATCTAAATAAAAATGAATCCACAATTACATGTAGAGAGTGTGCTTAAACGATGCTTTGAGGTCTATCCACCTAAAGGGAGAAAGCACAAGAAGTTCTTTAAGAACCTAGTTAAGCAGGGTAGTATGCCTGAGAAGATGGCGAATATGATTACCAAGATAATTGAGAACCCTAACTGCGTGTACATAGTGAAGGCTGACGGAACTTTGAAGATACTTGACTAACTATTATTTGTATGGTAAGTAAGAAGATTGTGAGTCACAACATTGTGAGTTAAACCAAAACAAAGAAGATGGAAAGTGTTGATGTAGATTTATTTGAACATTACGAGCAATTACCGACACCCGTTCAAGAAATTATAAGTGGTTTCAGCGAAGAAGGTAACTTATATGCTGAATGTGAACGACTATTGCGTGAGCTTAGACCTTTGGGTTATGAGTTTGACTATGGGTTATCGGGTGAACCTTATGGTTTAAGGAAAATTAAATAGCTAAATTTTATTTGTTGTTTGTTTGGGGAATTGGGTGGTATTTAAAAAGATATCACCCAATACTTTGTTGGATACAATTATTTTGTATATTTACCAAATAAATTAATTCAACATCTGGTATAATAAAGGTTGAAAAATATAACTATGTACAATGTACACATATGTGTACAGTATATAGAGATTTTAAAACATTTAGATTATGAAGACACAAGAAGAAATAATAGGAAGGATAAAGCGTCTTGGTGAAAACCATAACGGCAACAAAACCTTTTTATCTAACCCAAGTGGATTAACACATGGTCAAACTAGGGAAATTCATGTAGAACAAAAAACATTAGCATCAGAAATTTCAACATTAATGTGGATGTTGAATTATGAAGTATCCCCTGATGATGTTTTAACCCAGTGTAGTGAAATGTTGTACGAATGGGTAAAGGTACTTAAAAATCAGGAATAAAAAAAGTAAAATAGTTAAATTATCTTCACTACAAAGATAATATAGTTTTTAGTCTAAAAACTATATGGGTATAAATGTTGTTGTGGTCTGGTCATAATTATGCAAAGGTATGACATTAAAACGAAAATACCTAATTTAATTAAATTTAAAATAATCCATTGTCAATCCAATTATTTGTTGTATGTTTGCCCTTGAACATTAAAACAAACACAATGAACAACACAAAAAAAATATCAGTAGCAGAGTTTGTAGATGCAGTAAAAGGTATCACTCGTAGTACACGAATAAGCATTTGCTACCAAGTTGACGAAAGTAAGAGTAAAACCAAAGGTGGGAAGAAACAACTACAAAAACAAGTTTGTTTGAAGGGTTGGTTAAACCACGATTACCAAAACAAGGTTGTTAAATTAAGTGGTGATACATCGTTTGTTGCTAACCCACTGATAGGTAAGACACCATTAGAAGGTAGCAAAACAATCATTATCAGCGACAAAACAAACGAACCAATGTTGTATGCCACAACATTAAAAACTGATAAGCGAGATACTACCTACTTCCACAATGGAATGGAAATTAGCCGAGAAGATGCAATACAAAGAGAATTGTTTGCGCCAAGCTACTTTAAGAAACCAACAACCAAAGGTAGAGGTTTGGTAAGTGAAGGTGATGATTTTGGTTTGGTATCACCATACGTTTCAAGATTGCTTTGGGCAAACATTGAAGGTGAACAATATGAGATTGTAAAATAATCTAATAGCAAAATAATTGAAACCTGCAAGTAATTGTGGGTTTCTTTTTTAATATTATTTTAGGAATGGTCAGGTTGTAAAAGCTAAGGTACAACAAAAAATTGACAATTCCTAATACGTTTTTAACAACGTACAAACAACTTTAGGGTTCTCTCCCTTAAAACTCCTAACGCATTTATCTCAGTGCGAACCAACAACCACACAAAGATAGTAATAATATCCGAACTACCAAATAAAATAATAAATAAAATAATCCATTGTCAATCCAATTATTTATTGTATATTTGCCCTTGAACATTAAAACAAACACACAATGAAATTATTTAAAAGCTTAACAATTGGAATAACATACCTTACTTGGACTTTACTTAATGTCTCAGCTATAGGTTTGTTAGGAGGATTTATAATGCAGAGTCCTATGAAATTTCTTGGTACTCTTTTTATAGGTACTATTATAATAGTATGTTACTTGTTACTAAGTTTTTTATTATTTCTTATGATAAGTTCTTTCTTTTATGAAAAGAAAACAGAAAAATTTATGAATGAATTTTGGAAAGATTAAAAGAAAGTGGGGCTATCGTTTGGTAGTTCCATTATTTTTATTATCTTTGTAGAGAACATTAAAAAAAACACACAATGGAAGCACCTTTTAAAACACTTGATGACATTAAAGACTTTTCACTTAATGCGGTTAGTCAAATGGTAATAGATGGTT
>Ga0208299_1002908_pt1 | contig 11166 bp, 28 predicted proteins | sample 15_taG_FD_184089 | JGI IMG/M metagenome (GOLD analysis project Ga0208299, IMG submission 184089) | Marine viral communities from the Subarctic Pacific Ocean - 15_ETSP_OMZ_AT15312 metaG (SPAdes) (version 2) | ecosystem: Environmental > Aquatic > Marine > Oceanic | place: Pacific Ocean | collected...
CCTGTACGATTAGTAACTGCCAGTTGAGTAACGTTAGTAGCGCACATGTTAGCATTAGCGGCCTCCTGTTGGTGTTGGTGTTCGTATGTTGGTAGTTGTTACTTCTCCATATCACCTTGTTATTCTTGCGCCCACTTTATAGCCGCATCAAGACAAGCCTCGCCGACAATCGCATATTGGCAGCACTCTTTTGCGTTCTTGCGGTACTCGCTAGCTTCACGCAATAGCCAAGCTTTTTCCTCACTCAGTCGCTTCACCTCGGCCTTGAGTTCCTCGTTCTCTGCTCTCAACTTCCGCGCAACCCTGACAGGATCACGCCCTCGCCTCATTGCCGCCTGTATCTCACTGGCGCTGTTGGTTCTCTGGTTCATGTCCATAACAACTCCATTCTAGGGACAGGCAAGCTGCCCAAGATTCAGATATTGCGGCTTTCAGTCCGTAAGGCTCTCAGTGTTCCGAAGGCCATGGACTGCGATTATGCCGTAGTCGTTTTCCGGCACGCTGCCACAACCAGCAACATCAACCGGACTTTGCCGGTTATGCTCAACCGCCCTCCTGCAATCTGGGCAGTAATGCTTACCACCCTTGGAGAGCCAGCCACTGCCCTTTAGTTGTGCCCTTGCGCTTTCGCCTCTTGCATCGCCTGAGTGTATTGCCTCCCCATCCAACGGACATTCTTGGCCACCATCGCAATGGATGATCGTTTCAGTTGTAATCACCATGTTTTCCCCTTCGCTCAAAATGTCAGCGCTTCGCTTGCAGGTTATCGTGCCAAGCTACACCCATTCCTTCCCACAATGATCACAAACGTATATTGTCAACTCCGCATGACCTAGGGTTCTCGGTCTGATTCCTGCCATACTCAACCTGCCCTCTTGGCAAGCTGGGCATTTCGACCGTACCTTGCGAACTAACCTGATGAACCACTCCCACATACCTTTTCTCCTTCGTTCAACGTGATTTCTCAGACTTACTGGCTATGCGGAAAAAACCACATAGGTTCTTTGCATAAGCTTCCATCATCTCCTGAATGGCAAATGGTGTTAGCGTAGCTACATTCATGTTTCCACCAAGATGCATCCTCATAAAATGACTTGCGATTGTCATGTCGCCTTGATACTTACCACAGCGCATACACTCTTCAGTCGGAGGTACTTTTTCGCCGACCCTTTTTGGGCATTCTACATAATCCAACATTTTAGTTCTCCTTCGTCTAAGCCAGCCCCAACAAGTCAATCCAATTGACTCGCAAGCTCGCAAAAGATCTTCTTGGTTACGCCTGCGCGGACTCTCTCTGTTTTTGACACATACAGGGATTGTGGTATAAACAGTTCGGGCATATGCCGGCACACTCAAGTGCGTCCTTCAACCGCTCCACATCGGCCTTCAGTCTTTCGTTTTCACTCGCCAACTCCCACACTTTTACCCGGCTATCCAGCATATCTCTTCTCCTTCGTTCAACGTCCCACAACAAATATCCACAGGTAATCAGCCATACCTCTTCTCGCGCTTCTTTTCTTTGGCGAGTTCATGCTTCAGCCTTTTCACCTCGGCCTTTATTTGGTGGCTACAACCATCTTTTCCACACACAAAGTCATCAAGCAGTTTTGCGGCCTTTGCCACCTCATCGTAAACTTTATTCCCATCTGGGTTCTTGCACTCGCCAAGTTCGTACAATCCAGCCTCACAGAGTTCTAGAAGTAGGTGGTCAACTCGGCTTGCCAACCCCTGTATCCTGTTCCGCTCCATAGCTCAATTCCTTTCCGCAGGTAGTCACAATTCAATTCAAGATCTACTTCTTCTGCACAAACTCTTTTGCATCTACCCCGCAAAGGCACTCTGACTCCCGCGATCTAAGGGCCCGGTGAGGATAGAAGATTACGCCTGTGATGGGACTGGCAAATCCTTTGCCGCAATCCCCATCAAGCGGGTCTGACGTTCTTTCGAAATAAAGGCAATCTTCGCAGTGCTTCATATCTTTTCTCCTTCGCTCAATGTGTCACAACAATACCGATCAACCCGACAGCGCTTCGCGTGCTGGTTAGCGAGCCACCCGGAAAAGCGACCACCGAGAATCTTTCATCCACCGGTCACCGTAGCAGTCAACGTAAGAGCAGACAGTTAGGCCGCTTACTTTATCGACAAAGAGGCAGTCCGTCATCCTTAGTGTAAAATAGCTCTTAATCCATTTTATCATCAAGCTCTCCCTTAATTAAAGTTGTGCTGTAGTGCCCACAATCAAAAAATTTGAGAGGTGTTAGCGTCTCCCATCCCGCTTTGAATTTACGATCCATCTGCTTCACTCCAGCAACACTATCTTGCTCGCTGAATGTGATCGTCATGACCTTCATGCCTATTCTCCTTCGTTCAAAGTGTCGCAACAAATATCCATAGGTAATCAGCCATACCGCTTCTCGCGCTTCTTTTCTTTGGCGAGTTCATGCTTCAGGCGCTTCACCTCGGCCTTTATTTGGTGGCTACAACCATCTTTTCCACACACAAAGTCATCAAGCAGTTTTGCGGCCTTTGCCACCTCATCGTAAACTTTATTCCCATCTGGGTTCTTGCACTCGCCAAGTTCGTACAATCCAGCCTCACAGAGTTCTAGAAGTAGGTGGTCAACTCGGCTTGCCAACCCCTGTATCCTGTTCCGCTCCATAGCTCAATTCCTTTCCGCAGGTAGTCACAATTCAATTCAAGATCTACTTCTTCTGCACAAACTCTTTTGCATCTACCCCGCAAAGGCACTCTGACTCCCGCGATCTAAGGGCCCGGTGAGGATAGAAGATTACGCCTGTGATGGGACTGGCAAATCCTTTGCCGCAATCCCCATCAAGCGGGTCTGACGTTCTTTCGAAATAAAGGCAATCTTCGCAGTGCTTCATATCTTTTCTCCTTCGCTCAATGTGTCACAACAATACCGATCAACCCGACAGCGCTTCGCGTGCTGGTTAGCGAGCCACCCGGAAAAGCGACCACCGAGAATCTTTCATCCACCGGTCACCGTAGCAGTCAACGTAAGAGCAGACAGTTAGGCCGCTTACTTTATCGACAAAGAGGCAGTCCGTCATCCTTAGTGTAAAATAGCTCTTAATCCATTTTATCATCAAGCTCTCCCTTAATTAAAGTTGTGCTGTAGTGCCCGCAATCAAACAATTTGAGAGGTGTTAGCGTCTCCCATCCCGCTTTGAATTTACGATCCATCTGCTTCACTCCAGCAACACTATCTTGCTCGCTGAATGTGATCGTCATGACCTTCATATCTTTTCTCCTTCGTTCAAAAAGATTCACTCTCCATTTAATAGCGCTCTCATTGCTATCACCCGGCCCTTTGCCGAATAACTATTATTGAGGTGCGAGTCTTTTCCAATCCATACCTCAATAGCGGCCCTCAACCGCTCCACCTCGGCCTCAAGGTCTTCAACAATACCGCTACACCGCTGGCAGTTGCTAATACAGTTGCATCCCATAACAATCCAATTCTAGCGACTCCTGCGTCGCGCAAGATTTCCTTGTTATTTCTCGCCATTCCAAAACTCATCCCACAAGGCGTTAGCTTCACGCTCCTTGCACCCATCGTTAGGGCATGACTTGGCTGGCTTAAATCCACAGAAGCAACCATTGCCGCCCCAATTGTTATAGAAGTCGTAGTCAGCATCAAGTAGTCGCAGTAACCGCTTTGCCTTCTCTAGCCTTTCTTCAACGCTCTCTGGCATATCGTATCCCTTCACAACAAAAAGTTCCAAAAGATTCGCAAGCTCACTTATGAACTTTGCGTTATTCTCAATGCACCGGAGCGTCTGGGTGTATCCAGTCCTCTTTCGCTGCAAGCTCCTCCCTCAACCGCTCTACCTCGGCCAGATGCTCACCAGCCTCTTGCGCGTTCATCGCTGCCTTGCGGTCTGCGTTCAAGTAGTCGGCCCTCAACCGCGCCACCTCGGCCTTGAGTTCTGCAATCTGCACATCCTTGGCGGTTGGTGCGTAGCTGTCTTCTGGTACTCCGTGGTCTTCCATAACAACTCCATTCTTTTGACCTTCGGCAAAAGATGCCGTGGTTATTTCAACCCATCCCAATCACGCATATCACGCTCAAGCCTTTGCCGCTTATAATCGGCCCAACCATCAACCGGCTCGTCATCTGTGTCTGTTGGTATGTAATTAGCACACTCACCCTCACAAATAATATACAACGTCTTACAATGCGATATACGGCCATCACCAAGAAAACGCTCAGTGTAACGCTTGCAGTTGTTACGCTCTGCACAGTACTCGTCATGGCCTCGGCAGACGTCGTTTGCTATGGTTGCTGGCATTTTGTCGGTGTCCTTTGCTCTCTCGTACCCGAATATCTTCATCAAATTGTCTGCTAAGTCAAGACTCATGATTGAAAATTCTCCTAACTGCATAGCTCCGGGCAATTGCTGCGACAGTATACAAGGCCGTTACCTGCACACCCTGCCCTGCTGTCGTCTGTATCCCAAACAGGACAGGCACCACAAACAACCAGAGCAAATAACTGATAACAAACCCAGCCCCAACATTGGTACAGACCTCAACCATGCTTTTTGCTTTTGTCTGACTCATCAGCGTCCTCCTGAATGCACTTTCCTTTGCTTCTAAGCGACTTTGACCGGAAAATGGTATCAAGGTTGCGGCGATACCGTTCATGGTCACTGACGCGACTCCTGTCGCCTTTGCCGTTCTGCTCCGGCTTTCTGTCCTTCTCGCTCATTTCTTAACCCTCTCAAGTATTTCATCAATTCTATCAATGCTGGTGTGCATGTATACGATTGCCGCCTGTATCAAAGCCGTATCTTCACCAGCAAGCTTTGCATCGCCGTGTAAACACTCCAAGTAATCGACAGCATCACCGACACGACACAAATGATAGCGCAGTCTCAGTCTCATTGATACGTTTAGTTTCTCAGACATCACAGCACCCTCCCATCAGCTTTTCGGCAATCCATGCGCCGAATTCCGTTAGTATTTCTACCATCCTTCCACCTCCGCCAAGTCAATACGGATACCAACACTGGTAGCCCAATCTTCATACTCCTCCAGATCAGCATATAATCTGCCCTTGGCATCATAAAACACCTTCGCCGCTCTACTGGTATTGATGCCGTACTCAGCGCCAATCTGAGCAAACGTCCAATCATCGACAATACGATTGATGAGAATGCTCTTGTGACGGCTATTGAGCCCCGGCGTCAATTTGTATCCGCGCTGACGATGTGCCGTGTCCTCGTCCTGTACCGGCACTAGGTCAGGCTTGTGTCGATTCATCCACGCTTCACCTGTCTCATAACGGCCACCACGCTCAAGCTCACGGTATCGGCTCTCTGCAATGTCGAAAATGTCACGGTCATTGTCGGTCATCTTGACGTATTGCTGCTCTTCATTGCTCCAGATGTTAAACGGCATCACTTTTCCCCCATGTGTATTAGTGCCAGAAGTAGGTCAAGACGGCTCTCCCATTTCCTGAGCCTATCACCACAAGTCTTGATTCTGACCTTGTGGCAAGTGTCATAGTCAATCTCTGCCGCCCGGACGGCTTCAACAAGTGCAGCAAGCCCCAAGTCGTGTTTATCTTGCATCACAATCCTCCCGTGCGTGTTTGTAACCATGCTCGAACGCGCTGATGTAATGAAATGCACACATGTCAATCTCTTCCTGTGACAGTGCTGATGTTGCCTCCAGAACGCCCTGCACATAGCTCCAGTGCGCCTCTGCTAGCTCTGTGGCTCTGTCGGTGTCAATACCAACATAATCAACAGCAGGCTCAATCAGCATACGCCGATGTGGTCGGTGATAGCTCTGCAACGGCAAGCCAACGTCAATGGCTTTGTACCAGCAATCATCGACTGAATACAGAAACTCATCCCCGGCAAGAATAGTCTCACCCTCTTTCAAATAACGATAATTCATAGCTCTCTCCCTTTTGTAAGAAAAACACCGCGTGAAATGTTACACTCAACTACTCAAAAACCACCACAGTATGCAGGCTGCAAATATCAGTCCTGCGCTTAGTAGGCAGTCTATGTCGTCGTGGGTCATTATTAATTACCTCCTGTTGATGACGCCAATTTCCTCAAATACGCCGCCTGACTTCATCGTCACTGCAACGGCTTGATTCTTCCCGCCTGCGTTTCTTGCCTTGATTATGAATGCTGTTCTCTCATGCTCTCGATTTTCAATCATGCCGCCTGCTCTCAGTATTTCACTATTTTGCTCTTCGTGAGTCAAGAGCAAAATCCCGGCGTGCGCTCGTCGTGTTATCATCTTTGAGCCTTGGACGTCGTCAGCGTGTGGTAGTGCTGCCCTATCCTTGCCATCTTTGCGTCTTGTGTGGCAGACGAGGATGACTATACGATCCTTGGCCATCGCTTCAAGTCTTTTCACAAACTTCCCCTCACCACGAAAAGCGTCGGCCTCTGCGAACTCAATTTGACTCAGGCAGTCTACAACGATAATGTCTGACTTCTCGCGCTGTTCTGACACCCATTTCAGCACAGACTCAGGCGATATGAGCGGCACATCTTCACTCAGGTCAAGGCTGATGCTCTTCATCGGGTTCTCAGCAACGCCAACACTCATTTTATCGACCAAGTCGCCGTAAGTCTTCATCAATTCCATCGCTCTTTTTGCGTCTTCCTTTTTGTACCCGATTGGCGACCATTCACCGGACATTATTGCCAGTGACCTTGCTTGCCAGTCTTTTCTTGCATCCTCAAGCGGTAGATATGAGAACTTATGACCATTGCGCCAAGCGGAGATGCAGATATTTGTGGTCAACAGGCTCTTGCCCTCTCCCTCTGGCCCTGCGACGATGACAAGCTGCCCCCGGCGACCAAGTGAGGTCAAGTCTTGGATTCGCCCAAAGTGGCTGAATGATATTTCCTCAGTTGCGCCGCTTGCTGTGTCTTGGAAGTCCTGCATCAGCTCTGAGCAGCCATTAGTGGCCTCTGGTATCTTTGCTACTGGCTTTGGTGCCACTGACATGCGCTCGTCGCGCTTTGTCCCGGCTGGCTTCTTATGGTACTTCTTGGCATTATCAAGGATGCGCTCAAGCTCGCCCTCTTTGTATGTGTCGCAATGCTGAATAGGTGGTGAGTTATTGATTGAGTCCCATTCATACAGCAACTGGATGGCGTCTTGATCTGATACGCCAAAGTCATTAGCAATGGCACAGGCAACCCGAAAAGCCTTGTCAGTCCTGCCACCTTCACCGCTGCCGGGAATCTTGCAGATGTAAGCTGCTGCCCTCTGTACGGCGACATCGTCAGACTTATCAAAAGGAAAGTCTTTAGGCTCTGGATGCACATGCTCAACCTTGGCGACAGGTGAAAACTGAAAGTCCTCGATCTTGAACCGTTCACCAGTGTTCACAACCATGCAACACTTAGCAACAGGCTCTTTGGTGTTCGTTGTGTTCGGCACTCTGAATATTCTGGACGGATTCTTGACGCTTGGATCACTATCAAGCTCAACGCTGATCTTGGCTACCGTGGCACAGATGATTGCCGGTGAATGCTTCTCCGTCAGAATCCAATATGCGTGCGCTCCGTGGCCACTATTGACGGTCATGGTAGGTTCGGGTAGGCATGACGCTTCAATCGTAGCTGTGGCCGCTTCTACGGTCGTATGGTCGAAGTCTGCCCACAGTACGCGCCCCGGCAGCACCTCATCGTCCTTTGTGTCACCCATCACCTTTCTTGCCATCAGGCCGTAGTAAATGCCGTACCCTGATTTGTTCAGTTCCAGAATCTCACCTCTCAAGCTGCCAAGGTCATCAGCCGTAGTCCAGAATGATTGCGGATAGTTGCCGCCGCTCCGGTCTGGATGAATACAACGTATCTCGACAATATCGTCATTATCGAATATCTCTTTAAATATTGACATCTAATTTACCCTCCTTCTCTAGCTTGTCGTCCAAGTTCTTTCCATACTCTGCCGCTGACGGCGTTGGCTTGGGTAGGTGTGCGAATATGTCTGCCGAATCCGGGACAACAACCTCATCCTCCCAGCATCGCCCGTTCAGGTATGTCTCAGGATGCATGCGGAATTGTTTATCTGGTGTGCTTTTCACATATGCTGGTGCCGCTGCCATGCAAGCAGCCTTGTCCGTGTCACTCATTGCGTCCCATTTAGGCTCACACTTACCGCGCTTCTTCTTGTAATCGTAAACGTCCCAGAAGTCCTCAAAAGGATAAAGGACAACTCTGCTCTCCTCTTCTCTACTCTCCTCTGGTATAGCAGGTTGCAAGCGCCCTGCTAGCGTGGTGCTAGCAATACTTATAAAGCGTTTGTCAGCAAGCTCTTGCAGAGAGTTCTCGATAGTTGCCACCTTGCTAGCGCGTCGCAAGCGCCATGCTAGCGCATTGCTATCAAGATCAACGATTCCCGGCACTTTGCCCTCACAGGCAAGCATCCATAATTCAATTAGTAGACGCCCTGAATGGTCTGATAGTTCATGCCACGCCTGCTGCTCCAGAAGTGACCGATATAGCTTCAGCCATGGTGGCCGTCTGTGCTTGTAGTGTTGGAAGTCTTCCCAATTGCTGATTGTAATCATCCTCTGTTTCCCGTCTTTAGTCCTGAGATGAAATCGAGTGTACCTTTGAGAACATCACCGTTGCGGTTGAATTCGATTGTCCTAGTCAGACCGTTCTGGAGGAACATCATATTGCCACGCTTTATAGTAGACGTTCCACATCCGGCCTGAGACAGCACGCTTGCGGCGGCTCCGGTTGCGTTGAACGGAAACACAACGCCGAATGATGGCTGGACAAGAAGTTTTCCATGGTTCTCAATGGTGAATACGCAGTTGTGATAGTCTAGTAGCTGGCTTATAACGTTGCTCTTATCCTTGGACGTGTTGCCTTTGACCTCGACGGCGACAGCGCCAAGCTTCCAGCCTCTTTTTATCAGTTTTGTGGTTGGGAACAACAGAAGGTCAAGCTTCAGGTTTCCGCTTGGACTATTCTTGATCGGATGTACATTGGTCATTCTTCCCCAGACCTCCCTGTATGCAACAAACAGGCCAGACTCTTTTGTCATTGATTGTATTTCAGACTTTAATTCCTCCTCATTCATCTCTTCGTATTCTTTGTCAATATCAAAACTGAGCATATTGCCCTCCAAAAAGACACACCGCCCCCCGGTGCTTAGCGACAACGGCCAAAAAGGCAAGAGTCTCCGGGGTTTGGTGTGGCAAAATTGATTTTAAATTAAGTAACCGTTATTGCTAAGCGCCCCCACTATACCAAACCCCCGGCAAGAGTCAAGAGAAAATGCCAGAGATTACCAACGCCATCCCAACCGCCGCCGCAGACGACGCCATAACAAGACAGACAACAAAGCAGCTCTGCATGTGGTCGGCAAACTTGGTGTAGCCGTCAGGATGTTGATACCGTGATTGGCAATTCATTTCACGCCCCCCACATAAACCGCTGCCAGTGTCGCCCCTACCACCGCCCCCCACAGGAGGAACGACACCAGCAACGCAACGATGAAAGAATCAAAACTGTCGCTATCATTCTGACGCATAGCCAATCCCCTGCCTGTCAAGCTCACTGCTCATGCAAGGCTTGCAATATGTGTGACTGACATTGGCATTCTTCAGAGTTGGCCGGTACTTGACGTTGATGCTACCGTCATCGTTACGCCAGTCGCCGTCAGTCTCACCATTAAGTTTCAGCACCTTCCGACACACACAGCACACTGTTACTACATCGCCGTCCATTATTGATCCCCCTGTTCTATACCGTACTCAATCCAGCGGCCTGCGAGAAGGTCGTACTCCTTCCGGGTTGCCTCGTCCAGCTCACTGACAGAGATGTTGGCGCTGTGAATGTCGGCAAGAATATCCTCCATCCGCTCGTTCTCTTTCTTGGTCAATGCCATGCACATTATTGTTCCCCCTGTTAAAGATTACCGACACGCAAACACAGACGCGCCGGGATGTTTCTTGCAAGCTGCCAGACAGTCGATGGCAAAGTCAAGTAGGTTGTCATAGTCGCCCCAACCGTTTTCTGGGTTGTAATATTCATAGTACTCAGGGTCATCCTTCAGCTCATCAATACCGATCTCAAGCTGCATGATCAGGTCGTCTGCAACCTTAATATGTACTTCTTCAGGACGCCATAGTATCCTGTAGAGATTACACTCAGTCGCCATCTCCGTCAGGTTGTGCGTGATGTTGCCGTGCCAGTGTTCTTCGATGTGCTTGCAGCAATCGCACTCGGTTTGTATGTATAGGTCTAGGCTCATTTCTTGTACTCCTTTACAGCGTCAATCACCATGTCGGTAACGCTCAGTTCTGCCCGTGCTGCTGTGTCTTTTATCATTGTCTTTTCTTTTGCTGTCACTCTGATGTTGATGTTGCTCTCTTTGCGTATCGGCTTTGTGTGTGCTGTCACTTTTCCTCCTCCAGAATCATAAGTAATTAGTCGCTGCTCAGAACCCACTCAAGGCACTGAATGTCACGCTCAATCTGTGTTCTTAAATTGCGAAGAGTCTCGGCAACCATTGCGTTCTTGGTTTCCTTCATCTGGACGTTGACCTCTTCGAAGTTGGCTCTCAGGGTTGCGATTGTGGCTTTGATTTCTTCGGCGGTCTTCATCGTCTTTTCTCCTCGTCAGCGTCATTGCTGATACTTAGATAATACCACTGTACGCACGAATGTCAACACGGTAATTAAAGAAAAGGAGAAGAGAAAGCCAAACAACCCAAAAACGCCTATACAGTGCAGAAAAAACGGAGTGAAAAAAACATTGAAAAAACCTTTTTTGCAACCAAAAAGGTGCGACCTGCCGCATTTATTCGTAGCAAAAAAGTTGCAAAGTGCCGCCACTTATGCACAAGTGACGACACTTTGAACCATAATCAGACTAGAACGGAATATCAGCTCCCGGCATTGCGTCGGCGCTTACTTCTTGCGTTGGCTGTTGTGGTGCTGGTTGTTGTGGTTGGCCAGACGGTTTCCACGTATCCAGCGCCGCGTAAATCTTGCCGCCCTTGCTTTCCTTGACGGTGATCTTAACATAGCCTTTTTCGTTGACTGGTTGAGCCTGCAACCAAGCTGCAAACTTATCAGGCACAATGCTGATGTTGGCTTTTATAAACGACGGAGCGTTGTCGCTCGGCTCGTTGTACCAGAATCCA
>Ga0208299_1002909_pt1 | contig 11164 bp, 11 predicted proteins | sample 15_taG_FD_184089 | JGI IMG/M metagenome (GOLD analysis project Ga0208299, IMG submission 184089) | Marine viral communities from the Subarctic Pacific Ocean - 15_ETSP_OMZ_AT15312 metaG (SPAdes) (version 2) | ecosystem: Environmental > Aquatic > Marine > Oceanic | place: Pacific Ocean | collected...
CTTTCTCGCCTGGGGGTCGCCCTTTAGGTTTTGATAGAATTGAAATTTGCTCGCCTCCCTGTCGCCCCTTTTCTCTGGTGTAACCAATAGAGTCATCTCCCTTACATTGGTGACCTTGGGCTTACCTTCTTCATCTGTGATTGGCTGACCTTCTTCATCTTTTAATTCTTCTTGGCCTCCACCAACTACTTCTGTGAAAGAATATCCCATTGAGACAAGATCAGACTTGATGCTTTTGTGGGCAGTCTGATTGTTTCCACCTTCTCGGTAAGCAGATACCAAGGCGAAGGGGGTTTTACCTTTATCAATTTTGTTTTTAACACGAGTGAAGGAACTTTCGTTTAAGTAACCTTGCCACTCATTCAGTAGTTTTTTCATTCTTAATAACTCCCATTACGTGATTTTCCAATACTAAATAGAACGTATTGCCATCTAATGAGAGTTCTTCAATAAAACCTTCGCGAACAACAAGTTCGTCACCGGTTGCAGCAGGGATTGTGCAGTTGTTGGCTGTTTGTAGCACTGTTACTCGTGTGTAGTCTTCTCGTTTTGGTTGATAATCTTCAGGCAACAAGACTAATGAGTCTTGTGTTTCTTCTATCACTCGACTTTTTTCAACCAATACATGCCTGTGTGCGGGAATAAACTTCATAATCTACCTCTTCTTGTTTTGTTTATTATACTCGGTTATTGCGGTGTTTTTAAGTTAGATAATTTCGCAGGCTCCACCGCCGCAAGCCACCTCTCCCTTCTGGTCGGTGTTGTCCACTTCCTCCGATACCAGGGTGAGATCTACATTTTCCAGCTTTCTATAAAGCTTGTTGTAGGTTTTTTCATCACAGTCTTCAAAAGGTGCTTGCATATAGGTGCCACCATCATGGGGAAGAACACTAAGACCGTTAAAAGAATCTCTGTTGTTCCACATCCATTGAGCTACTGAATCCCACTCGCCCTGCTTCACTGCGACAGTTGCAGACACATTGTGACTATTCTGGCCTGAGACGTGGCCAGCTAGGACCCACTCCTCACTATATTTCTTAACGCGGTCTAGAAAGTCCATTGCATTCTCAGTTCTTAAAACTGAGTTCTCTGGGGCCTTGATCGGTAGAGAGATCACCGCCTGACTGTGTGACTTAAAGAAGTCATCTTCCAGTAATGCTGGGTGATTGTCTGCTAGGTATTGGTAGATCGGCTCGTTCTTTCCAACACGGATGCGACGGATAAAGTGGTCATTGTGCCAAGCGTGGATACCAGAACTGGTTCCAAGGATACAAGAGGTGGTTCCAGCAGGTTTTACACAGGTTGTGCGGGCTGCTGCATTGATATTAATCTTGTCTGCAAGGCCTCTGTTCTGATCAATAACAGCGTTAGCAGCTTCTGTAAGATCAAAACCATCAAGCATTCCACTTGCAATGCCGGTGATGCTTACACCAATCAGTGCATCTTTTTCTGTTGTTTCTTTCCAAACTTCCCTTAGATAGTGGAACTCAGTATAAGACGCCTGTAAGGTTGCAATAAAACTTGCAGCACGGCACACTTCATTGAACTCTTCCTGGTTCTTGTAGGGGATAGACCCGTTGATTTCAACAAGATTACAGAACTGGAATGGTCTCAGGCCAATCTCAACACAAGGATTAGCTCCCCAATCTTGATTATTGCTGAAATAGATTCCAGGCTCTCCAGAGTTTGAGTTCTCAATCTTCTCCCAAAGCTCAAGGAATTCTTTCTTTTTAATACGATGTCGCAGGGCAACAGCTGAATTGTTAGCTCGTGCGCGTTGGGGATTCTTTTCCCACCAAGAACCAAACTTAGCGGTCCTCATCTCTTCGTCATCAAAAGAAAAAAGAGAAATTAGTGCTGCTCTGCGGATTCCGCCTGCAAGGACAGCGTCTGCAATATAGCAGACAATGTCATGGACTTCAATTGTAGAAAGTTTTGAACCACGAGGCTTGCTATCCAGAACCTTTCTGATGTTGTGAATGCAATCCTTGAGGGGTTGTGGTCCAGGGGCTTTTCCACCTGAAGTGATTAGGCGGGCACCCTTAGGGCGGATACCATCATAAACAAATTCAGGATTAGACTTCTCATAAAAATACGCTTCTACAAGAACTTTAACAGCATCAGCCCAGCCTTCAATTGAATCACCAATAACATATCGGCGGGGGCGCATCTTGCCAGTGTTTGGGTTAATTTTTGGCCCCTTAACTGCCGGAAGAGCCTCTACGTGATGGCGCTGGACCGAGAACCCAACTCCACAACCGGACAACAACAAGAACATAATCTCCGAGAAGCAATCAATATGATCAGTTGGGAGATAAGAGCAGTTAAAGATTCTGGAATTGTTCAACTCAATGGGCTTGCCAGCGAACTGCATTGATCGCATTGAGGGCAGCACCTTCTTGTTGTAAACAAAAGAATAGGCCTTTTCAATCTCGTCAGCCATCTCAGGAAACTTCTTTAAATGCATTTCCTTGTTACGCAATGTGGTTTCTGCAAAAGTCTCGCGTCTGCTATCAGACTCGATATACTTCGCATACTTCATGAAGTGCGTAAGGTCTGAGAGTATTTGAATTGACTTGTTCTTTTTCATTTGTCTTTGCTCCTAAATTTCGTGTATTTGTCTCGTAAATCTTCCATCGCATCCTTCGTGGATTTATAAATTGCGTTCTGTGTTTCCTCATCCTGTGGCAACACTTTGATCTTAACATTTGAAGTATCCATATAGATTGGATACACTAATCCATCTGGCCCATTTCTATTTTTGGCCACATAGATTCTGCCAGTATTCGTGTTCTTATCTTCCACTGTTCTCGAAATTGAGAAAATAAAATCCGCTACGAAGCACTTGTTGAATGCTTCCGAAATTGACTCCATTGTAATAACTTCAGCGTTAAGACCAGAACGGTTTGTCTGGGAAGCTGTCCAGATTGGGCACCCAAATTCTTGTGCCAACCCGCGCAGCTCTTCATAAATAGATTCCAATTCTATTCTCTTCTCATTTCTTTGACGAGTTGGCTTCAAAAGATCACCATAATCTACTATGATCATCCCCACATCAACACCACGATTCGCGAGCTTGCTGAGATGGTTACGGATCACATTTACGGAAGCAGATTTTGTTGGATATTCTTTTACAATCAGGTTACCCTCAATGCCCTTCACCATCTCCAGAATATCTTCTTTGTGGTGAAGTAGTCTTGACAAGGGTACACCAGTGAGACAGCTATCGTATCGTCCAGCAACGACAGTATCTTGAAGTTCCAAAGTGTAGTGTACAACAGTCTTACCTGCACGCACCGCCTGTGCCCCTAGATGAACCAGGGCCATTGATTTACCCGCGCCGGTGGGGGCAATCACAACGCCCAACTCTCCCTTGCCGTGGCCGCCGCGAACCAGAGTGTCAATCTCGGCCCACCCAGTGGAGACTGGTTCTCTATGCTTTGGCACGAACCTTGCCTCAAAGTCTTTAATGTAGTCGTGGCCAAAGTTATTGTCGGCACCCAGCTTAAGCGCATCATCAATCTCGCACTTGATTTCATCAAAGGAAGAACTCTTGATCAGCTTAATAGATTTTAAAATTGCTTCTTTGAGTTTCTGTTTCTTGCAGAAATCAAGTGATGTGTCTTTTATATACTCGCTACCTTCGTTGCCCTGCTTGGACAAGACCCTTGCAAAGTAGCTGCGGACTTGGGTGGCGACAGCCTCGTTCTCATCCTCCAACTCTGTGCGCAAAATAGTCATCATGACATCGGCAGTAGGATGTGCCCTGTACTTGTCCTTGTACTCATAAACCTTGCGGCAAAACAGTTGTAGATACTTGAGTTCAAAGAAATTAAAGTCAAGAACCTCCCCAATCTGATCGGCGAAAGGCCTGTCCAAAAGAATTAATCGGCAGAGGCTTTCTTGGAAAGTCTTGCCGAAACGAGAAAAGTCTTCTTGTTGCTCAAAGCTGAGCGAGCTTACCGTTTGCATAGATGCATTATACTCTCTTTCTTCAGGAATTACCAGGGTTTTTTTTAACTAATCGCAACCAGGAAGGTCGAACAAATTCACGGTGACCAGACGACCAAGCAACTTCAAAGAATAGTTCATGAGCAGGGGTTACAAACTCAGACAAAATTATACCGATGCCAAAATTCTTTTCGGCACCTAGAAAGTAAAACTCTCGCGCATATTCTTCCTGAAGAGCCACTAAATCACCTACTGAACTCATTTGTCATCTTTATACCTTGCATTTAGCGTTATGAATAAAAGAGCACCTGTAACTATCATCGCCATTATGCAAGCGTTCCCAAAAACGCCTACTGCTACTGCTGGTTCCATCATTTCTCCCTCTTACTTTTCCAGCACACCCGGCAGGACTCGAACCTGCAACCTACGGCTTAGAAGGCCGTCGCTCCTCCTATTGAGCTACGGGTGCTTAAATTAAAACGGTGCCTCACTTTCCCAAACAATCTTGTTAAAGCAAGTCCACAGTTCAGTCCAATTGTACTCTCCAACACCATCTTCAAACATCATTGAAATAATCCCTGTCTTATTGAAGATGCGGCCCTCGTTATCTAGTTTTGCCCTGATTTTCTCTGTGCCTTGGGCTGAAATAGATGGCGAGTAAAGTTGCATCATTTTGTAATTATCCACTATTTTGTCGCGATTGTCAAGGATTCTTTGGTGGATAAGCAACTTCTTTTCTTGTACCTCGCAATGATCAATGATCATATCAATCGTGCTTGACTCCTCACTCCTCAAGAAGGGGAATCTTTTTGCGATTGTAGCAAGACCTGCGCCCTGAATACCCTTGATGTTATCACTGGGATCTCCACAAATTGCGCGGGCAAGAGCAAAGTTATTGGGATGAATGCCATATTCTTCAGTGACTCGTGATTCATTCAGGATTGTTTTCTGAATGGGTCTATAAAGAATTGTTTGACCACTGCACAATTGAAAGAAGTCTTTATCACTGGAAACAATTACCTTCTGATGTTCCCTGAATTTGGGATACTGTGAAACATAACCAATGATATCATCAGCCTCAACACTCGGCAACATCAACTGTGTTACTGGGAGATGGTTGAGATATTCAATCAAGCGGATCTGCTGCCAGAACTTGTTCTCTGACTCTTCCTCGTCGGTGAGGTTCTTGGCCATTCGGTTAAGGCGAACAGGTTTGCGACCAGCTTTATAATCTTTATTTTGTGATCTGCGCTTTTGTGAGCCGCCTTCGCCATCCCAGCAGATAACGATATCGTCAGGGCTTGTCTCCCTAATGAGCTTCTGAAGGGACTTCATAAAACCCTTGAGGCCGCCAATGGGGGCACCGTGGGTTGAGATGCTTGGATCAACGATGTAATTGCGATACATCATATTAAGAGCATCAATGATTAGAATTCTTTTCATAATTTCTCCGTAATAACATAACCATCATTGGTGGTATAGACCACCTTCTTTACACCACAATGCCTAAGGGCACCTTCACACATTGGGCAAGGCTTGCTCATTCTCCACTCATCACCCTTTACGCGAACGACATAAGCGGTGGCTCCCTGGGTTTTAGACCTGTCAAGACCAAGCACGGCACCAAGTTCAGCATGAACGGTGGAGAAGTCCTCTCTTCCGTAAATGCTGAATCTTCTGCCAAACGTACAATAATTGTTCTTGTTGGCGGACACATTAATCACGGAACCGCCCTTCACTAGGACGCAACCGTGACTATGTGTGCCGTGCGTACTCTGCCTTGCGATGCGTTTCGCAAGGTTGAGGTAGTTACGCTTTTGTCTGGAGAGTAGGCTTATCTTGATCTTCATCGCCATCTACATCGTAAAAGTCTTCAGGATTACCTTGACGTGCTTTGAAGTTCTGGACAACGTGCTGGTCCATCACCTCTAACACTCGGGCTCTAAATGTTTCATCCTTCATCTTCTCCATCCAACGACCGGGTTGGAACTTCTGAACCTCTCCGTTGCCCATATCAAGAGAATACCACGCACCCTTGATTGTAATGTGCTCGGACGCCTTGATTGCCTCAAGCCAACTCTCCTCATCCAGAATGCGAACTTCGTCACCCCAAAGGATTTTAAAAGTTGCTTGACGACCCTGTGTTCCGAAGCGACTCTTCTTCAAGGTTGATTTAACCTCGGAGCCAATACGGAAACCATTGTCATCTTGGATGTATGATGCCTTAGACTTGCGACCAGTAAGCCAAATGCGAAGACTATAAGCATAGATCATTGCTTTACCACCGGGCGTCACATAGGGCTCAACGAGGGCCATATTGGGATTTCTGGTGATGTTTGTCTTCAACTGATTGAGAACAAGGAATGTAGATTCAGTATTCGCAATCGGGATGGTCAGCTTGCTCATCGCCTTTGCAAGGATACGGGCCTTGACTGCCATCTGTGACATCGGGTTGAAATCGCCCTCCACATCATTGATTGAAGGGGTAAGGGCCAAAGAATCCCAGACAAAAAGAAACTTTCCACCTGTTTTTAAGAACTCTTCAATGGATTCTAACACCATCTCAACAGATTGAGCCTGAACATAGATTAGATTCTCTACATCGCAGCCTGCATTCTCAAGGAAAGAAGGGTCAATTGCGCTCTCACTATCAAAATAAGCAACAGTGATACCCATCTTCTGAGCGTTTGCAGCGATCTTTGCTGCCATGTAGGACTTGCCTGTGGCTTCAAGCCCAGCAATCTCTGTGACTTTGCCTACTGGAACTCCCGCTCTTTGCCCTCGACAGATGATTGAGTCCAGCCAGTGTGACCCAGTTGGAATCCACTCTGTCACCTCTGTCGGATTCTCTTCCTTCAGATTGTGAGCAACAGTCATTCCTGCTTTTTTATTAAGCATCTTTCGCATCTCTTCAATAGAGATACCACCTTTGTTTACCATTTAAATCTCCTTATAAAAAAAGGGGGGCCGAAGCCCCCCAAGAGTTTAGACTGACTTACATCAGCTCTTGAAATGCCTTATCAACTTCCGACGTGGAGTTGGTATACTTTACCGTCTCCGTTGAAGTCTCCTCGGCACCAGACTCACTCAGAAGGAACTCATCAAGCATTGCCTGAACCTCTGCTGGTGTCTTGCGGTCAAACACATTAGAGAAGTCGGGAACACTATCAAGGGCCGACTGAACCTTGGCAGTCTCCTTAAACAGAGGGGTTGAACGACGCTTCGGAGTAAGCTTGGTCTGCGGGAACTGTGCGCCAGCAGGCTTACCGTAGTTGATGGTGAGGTCAATACCAGACTGAACGTCCGTGATATCGCCATATTCAGGATTCAGCACAAGACCAAGAATAGTCTCATACACCTGCTTACCGAAGCCCCAGATGCGGACACCCTGCTCCTCTTCGCCGCGCACCACAACAGGGGCAAAGAAGCGCTGACGAGCAGACAAGCTCTTGGCCATCTTGATGCTGTCCTCCGTGTTCTCGCGATACAGGGCGCGCACAAAGTCATTCAGGGGATCATCCTCGCCAAAGTTGCGCTTCGGGCTCAGGAAACCTGAGTGCTTGCCCAAGTTGTAATGGAACCAATACTCCTTGAACGGGTCACCGTCAGCGGTTGGAACGATACGAATGGTCTGATCACCATCCTGCGGACGCCAGAAAGCACTGCGGCCTCCCTCACCTCGGTTTTTGAGGGCTGCATACTTCTCGCGCATTTTCTTCATGTCAATTCCCATTTTTTCCTCCTTTGTTGTTAATGGGTGGGTGAAATTACCCTAGAGTATGACTGACAAATCTCTCAGTCATCTGTTGTGTATTATACTAATCTTTAATGTAGAAGTCAAGTAAAAAATCAAAGTTGAACAATTTCTCGTGAATACACAAGTGAATAACAGAAGTTGTTATCATAAGATGTCTCAAAGATGCCAAAGCTAGCTCTTTCATTTTGCTTCTTAACCTGATTTCTGATCTTCTTGTTGAGTGTTCCATCTTGCTTCAGAGAAGTTGCACTAATAGCGTAATAATAGCGTACTTCATTTCGATTGTCAAGAGGAAAAATCATTTTTTCTTCCCCGGTGTCAACATTAACCATACCAAAAGTACAAATTCGAGATACCTCCGCTGGGTCTGTGAACGTGGTCATCACAGGTTTTGTTTTGTTGAATACGTTCACAAAATGTATCATCGGAACAATAGTTTGATTAACTGCGCGATAATAATCAACGATAGAAACATCGCCGATAACATCGGCCACGGACGTATTATCTACGAGAATAATCTTCTCAAACACACCAGAGCGTGCGTATTCCTGAAAAACGTGGAAGGTCGTTCTCTGTTGCAGTCTCTGCGTCTCGCTAAGAAGCTGCTCGTCAACCTTCACGTACAGCACTGTTGTCTTACAGTGTCTAATTGACTGAAGTATCTTCAAAGAAGCGGCACTAATAAACCCAGAACCGCCAACAATAAACAACACCTCCCCATTACAATTTAAAAAGCTTGTCAGATCTGGGCACTCCACCTCATACTGTTCGGGATGTGATTTCTTTGGCATAAGATAAAAGTTCTGCGTATTCCTTGGCTCAGTATCAATACAGAACACGTTGTATTGAGGATATTTCTTAAACTCCTCGGCAATATTGCAGCCACAGTTTCCTAGTCCGATAACATTCATTGTATTTTCCTCATACTTCCATAGTCTTTTCCGGCAGACACATTAACTACGTATTCTCCAAAGGGGGTGGAGCCAAAAATCTTTACGATCTCTGGGATCTTGCCCTTGTCCTCTTCTGCCAGATCTATTGTAAGTGAGTCATGGAGCGTGAATGCAACATATGATCTGCTATCCTCCAACAACTCATCTACCTTAATCATCTGTCGCAAGAACAAATCAGACGAGGTGCTTTGAATAAGATAGTTCAGTGCGCGCCTCTCATCTACTTCAATCGTGCGATCAAACTTGGTGGTGATTTTACCACCTTTCCAGTTTTCTTTAATAAGTTTTTCGCGGTCGTATGTTCGATTTAGCAAATAATCATCAGAGTTTGGGTTATACAACCAAGCAAACAACCTCGTCTTCGCCTCCTCTCGTGTGGAAGAGTCACCAAATATATTTTTCACATTCCACTCATGAAGATCTTCCTGGGGCTGTTCAATGTCTTGGAGAGCCAAGAAGGTGCGAAGCTCGGCGGCGTTATAGTCGAACTCGACAAACCAATCATTATTTGGTTTCAAAACATTGCGATGGCGCTTATCCAGGGTCAGGATCGGGAACGAATAACTCTTGGTGGTCAAGCGCCCAGTGACAGTCCCAAAGACATTGTAATCAATAAATGGCTCAAGCGTCTTTATCTTCTTCAGAAAAGCACGCGAACGATAAGAACCCAACTTAGAGTGAAGTTCTGTGGGGTCAATGTTGAGTTCTTGATACTTGATTTTCTCAATAATCTGAGTTACCTGCAACAGGAATTCATAGTTGCTTGGTTTTTCATAATTTTCAAAGATGTAGGTGCAAATTTTATTCTTTATTTCGCACCATTCCAACAGAAAGGCCTCAGGTATCACCTCAAACAAGCAGATGTCTTTTAGGTTAATTTTTGCAGTGTTAAAGCAACGGAGGAAAGCTTTCATTCTTGCCTTCCTTTCTCTCCACTCCTCTTCCAATTCGGGTGGACAAACCTCATCCAACCCTCTGCCTTGAACATATAGGTTGGCATATTCAATCTCAGATCCTTCCAGAAAGCCAGAATAGGACCAAGTCTTTGACAAGCCCGAGGGGATGTCGTTGTAAATCAAGTTGCCATCATGATAAATGCCAACACAGGATTTTTTGTCGTCAAGAGTTTGGAATAGCACTTCTAGTTCCGAGCTTGTTTTGCCAATTCCCTCTCAATATACTCGATTGTTGTCTCTGTGTCAAGATCTTTAAGAATCTTTTTTATGCGTCGGCGTTGTTTGGCAAGCTGAGGCTTAGTCCAAGTCAGTTTCAATTCAATGGATCGAACGCGGAAATAAAAGTTAAGCCAGTACAGTTCATTGAACATCTCATTGAACCCGTCTGGTGAGATCTCGAATCGATCAACCATACAGAACTTAGTCTTCTGGCCGTTTTTGCTTACTCTCGGAATCTTTGTGTAGGGGTTGAATTCAACAAAATCGTTATAAGAATTGAAAACAAACTCTTTCAAGGTGACCAAGTCACCTACAATGGGGGGATTATAGTATTCTTCAAACAGCTGGTTTAAAGATCCAATAGAATATGCAGACATGTATTGTTTCATCTCCTTGGTGGAGATGTCTGCCACTAGTCTCCAGGGAGTATTGTAATCAACCTTGAATCCAAACTTGCGGGCGGCTTGCTGGTATAAATCAAAGTTGGGGTCCAAAATGAATTTATTATACTTTACCGCATCTCTGGAGTGTGTTTCATCAGTCACCTCCACCATTAACCCAGAAGACATTGGTGATGCATATACCGTTTGTGTTATTGTGGATAACGTCAAGGGCACACTTCTACCTGTCTTTTCAAAGTACTCAAAGAAGATACGAACATAATCTTTAATATCTTTTATCTCACGATCCTTCTGGTTCTCTGGAATGTACCCTGTGTACAACCTCTCGTTGAAGGCTGTGAGAATATCTTCCTGTGCAGAATTGGGCTCTTGGTATGCAATCTGAGGTAATAGGTTATCCAAGAAAGTGTTAGTAACATTAAACTTGCCTTGCTGGAAACCCTTTATCATGAAGGTGCGGAAATCCTCAAAGGCATCCACCACAAAATTCACTGCCACAACTTGCGGATTGGAAGGGAAGCTTGTTAGGCGGCTTGGGTCCAAGAGAACACTCTCCCCCTTGGTGTTGACCCTTCCATAAAGTGCCTGAGGTCCATACCACAAATCTATGGCACAATCTTCTCTAAATTTAGAATATGCATCTCTTATGTATTTTCTTCTCTGGAAGTGGAAAGCGTAAGGGCTCATTCCATTTTTTGCAGATGGCGTGCTCATTGTTGACCATCCCCTGGCTTTTTAAGCTTTGCGGGTGCCATCACTTTTTCAACCTCACCCAGAGCCTGTTTGGCGGCTGCTGCTGCCGTCGGGGACAACATCTCCAGCGCCTCGACAATGACGGCGTTGATGGGGTTTTCTAAATTTTGTCCTTTACAGTTATATCCATCCGGGGGATATGTCCTTGGTGTCTTTGATGGACCATCGGTTGCA
>Ga0208299_1002910_pt1 | contig 11163 bp, 16 predicted proteins | sample 15_taG_FD_184089 | JGI IMG/M metagenome (GOLD analysis project Ga0208299, IMG submission 184089) | Marine viral communities from the Subarctic Pacific Ocean - 15_ETSP_OMZ_AT15312 metaG (SPAdes) (version 2) | ecosystem: Environmental > Aquatic > Marine > Oceanic | place: Pacific Ocean | collected...
GGACTTTTGTATGCATGCCTTATAGAAGCATTTTCTTTTCTAAAGGGGCCAAATGATCTCTTGCAATTATACGAAGGAAAGTATAAACAAGTGATAGAAGGCTTCTCAATAGAACAAATGGGAAGAAGAAGACGAGACGAATATCAAAGTGGTGTTCCTCGTATAGGAAAATAGGAGAAAATAAAAATGGCTATAACTCAAGCAATTGCAAACAACTTTAAAAAGTTATTGCTCGAAGGTGATTCGAACTTTTCATCAGGTAGTGGTGATAAGTACAAGTTAGCTCTTTATACTTCTTCAGCTACTCTAAACTCAGCAACAACTTCATACACAACTGGTAACGAAGTTTCTAACAGTGGAACTTACGCAGCAGGCGGTGGAGCTCTTGTTAATTCAGGAACTTCTATGACAGCAGGTGTAGCCAGAGTTGATTTTGGCGACCTTTCTTTTACAGGTGTTACACTGACAGCTAGAGGAGCTTTAATCTACAATACATCATCAACAACTACAAAGTCAGCGGTGTGTGTTTTAGATTTTGGAGGAGATAAAACAGCAACTTCTGGTACGTTCACAGTTCAATTTCCAGCAGCAACTTCAACAGCAGCGATACTAAGAATATCGGGTTAGTAGGGAGGTAACTTCCTATGTCAGCAGGATGGAATAGGCTTACCTGGGGATTTGGTACCTGGGGTTCACTTGGTAATATTACAGTTAGTTTAACAGGGCAAGCATTAAGTGCTTCCTTGGGTAATGAAACAAGTAGTGCCGACTATACTAATATTCCCACTGGTCAAGCATTAACAGCAGCACTATCTGCTCCACAACAAGTCATCGGAACTACTAGTAGTTATCCAACAGGTCAAGCATTAACAGCTACACTCGCAAACGCAGACGCGGGCCCTGATGCAATGTTAAGTACTAACCTTGCAACGATGGCTCTCGGAAATATTGAAGCCTATAACCAATCAGGTTGGGGTAGATATTTTTGGGGTCAATGGGTTTGGGGCGCTGAAGGAGATTGGGCAAATGTAAGTGTAACAGGTCAAGCTTTAACCGCAGCTCTCGGAACTGAAACAGTTCAAGCCGATGCAACTATTACAGCCAATACTTTAAATGTAGCACAATTAACTTTAGGTAATGTAGACCCTGCACCTGATGCAATGATTCAAGGCAATTTCATGATTGCCGCTTTAGGTACTGTAGCCGGTGTAGCAGATCATGTTGTTAGTCCTACAGGACAAGCATTAACAGCCGCATTAGGAACAGCTACGTTAGAGGCAAATACACTTCCCACTATTACAGGTTTTGGTTTAACAGCAGCTTTAGGTACAAGTACAACTATTGTAGCAAATGCAGTTATAATTCCAACTGGATTTGGGTTGACTGTAGCCGTAGGAAGTGGTAGTGCTTTAATTTGGGATGAAGTAGATACTGGTTCAGCACCAATAGATCCCCCTGGATGGCAGGATGTAGCTGCATAAAGAGGTTTGACAGAAACCACTTTATTTAATAATATGAATATATAAGGAATTAAAAATGGCTAACTCGACATCAGCAAGTCTAAAACTTACAGTTCAAGCAACCGGTGAAAACTCGGGAACTTGGGGACAAATTACAAATACTAACTTATTAATATTAGAACAAGCTATTGGTGGTTATGATGCGTTTAACGTAACAGACTCTAGTAGAGCATTAACTTTTACTAATGGTGCAGTTTCTAATGGAAAAAACGAAGTAATAAAATTAACAGGTACATTAGCTGCAAACGTTAATGTTACTATTCCAGATTCTGTAGAAAAATCATACACAGTTTGGGATGCATGTGATCACGCAAGTTACACTCTAACTTTTAAAACTACTTCTGGAACAGGAATTCTTTTATGTGAAGGTCATACATATCAATTATGGTCTGACGGAACTAATGTGTATAAAGCACAAGAAAATAAAGTATGGAGAGCAATTTCTGCTGCCGAAACAGTTCAAGCAGGTGCTCAACTTTTAGTAAATACAAATGGTGGAGGAGTCACGGCGACACTTCCAGCGTCGCCAGCTACAGGGGACATGGTCACATTTGTTGATCAAGGTTATGATTTTAATTCAAATGCTTTAGTGGTTGGTAGAAATAGTTCTAACATTGCTAATGCAGCATCTAATTTAACAGTTAATACTCAAGGAGCAGCTTTTACATTAGTTTTTTCTGGTGATGCTACTACTGGGTGGACTTACACGGAGAAATAGGAGATAATATATTATGTCAAATTACGAAGCTACAAAATACGATTTTTCTGGTGCAAACCTTACAGGTATCGAAGGAATTCCTACAGGTACTATTGTTCCATGGTCTACTGCATCTGTACCAACAGGTTTCTTAGAGTGTAATGGTCAAGCTGTTTCAAGATCAACTTACTCTGCATTATTTGCAATTGTCTCAACTACTTATGGAGTTGGAGACGGAGCAAGTACTTTTAACGTACCTGATTTACAAGATAACGTAGCAGTTTCTAAATCTAACAATAAAGCATTAGCTTCAACTGGTGGAGCAAACACAGTTCAAGCTACTGGAAACGTTGGAGGATCAACAGCAAACCATACATTATCAACTCCGGAAATACCTTCTCACTCTCACCCAGGGGGAGCAAGTAGTGCGGCACAATATAACGTAGGTCCGCCGTATCAAGGTGGAGCATCAGCTGCAGGTACAGGTTCAACTGGAGGTGGCGGAGGTCACTCTCACAATATGAGTGCGACATTTACAGGAGATTCAACATCAGTGTTACAACCATACTTAACAGTATTGTATGTAATTAAAACGTAAGGAGAATAAATATGGCACTAAAAAATGTAAAATGGACAGTAATTTTTGACGACAGACAAATTATTAATCAGTCTGTAAAAAATGAAGATGGGTGGCCACAAAGATACATTATTGATAATGATTCATTTTGGACTGATTCAAAATGGAATGATATACATGCTATTCAATATGTAGATGATGGCAATGATCACAATGATTGCGTAGAAATGGTACCAGGAACTTTTGGAAGAAACAAAACTTGGGCCGAAGCTGCCTTAGGGGATTTTAGAACTCAATTTATAGATAAATGGGATGTTGCACACTTAGCTCAATTACAAGCTGATTGGGATGCAGACGAAAGACCAGAATCTGAAAAAGGTTCAAGACCTACTTCTTATACATCATAATTTCTAACAAGAATATTACACGTTAATCTCTGCCAGTTATATGTCTGAGATAAAACATCTTCACCTTGATGATATTCGTTTGAATCAAAAATTACAGCACTGCCTGGTTTAAATTTAAATTCTTCTCCATCGACATAGAAAGACCCTCTCCAATCAGGTTGCCAAAGGGGTGTTAAAAATAAAACAATTGATTTAGTTTGAGAAGATTCTGAGTCGGTATGTAACCCATGCTGACTTTTCTCCCCACTGTTAGTTATATTAAACCACATTCTCTCTATAGTAGTGGGTATTCCTATTTTTTTCTCTGCTAATAAGTTAGCAATTCTAAATACGATGGATTGCCCATAAAGAAAAAGGGGATAGTGTAGAACGGTTTCTTTATCTTGTTTTACCCCCAACATCGGCGCTCTCCTAAACATTTCGTAAAAACCATTACGAGATGCACCGCTTACTATCCAATTAGGAGTATTAATTATTTCTTTATACATAAAGAATAATTCCTTTTCTGAAAATATATTGTCTAATAAAACTGGCTTCATACTAAATTTAACCATGAAGTTAATAAATATTTTTCTCCACTTAACGGAGGATTTCCCCTATGAACGTATGGAAAAGCAGCTGGCCAAATAACTATTCTTCCTTTCTTGGGTTTTACTCTTTTAGAAAAATGTAAAAATTCTGTTTCTCCCCCTTCTTCAACATCATTTAAATAGACTCCAAAGGCCAAACCTCGTTTAGAATTGTCATAATCACCATTATGTTCTACATGCCACACATGATAACCCTCTGTGGGAAGAGTCTTTTGAATCTTTAGATGTGTATAAAAAAGTTTTTCAATCCCATAAGCTTCGAGAAAGCCTGTATTTTTTGTATAATGTTTTAAGGCCATATCAAAATTTAACATCAGGGGTTTTAACGATTCCCACCAAATATTTATATTTCCCCCATCAACAAAATATTGTTGATCTTCTTTTTGTAGAACAGCTGATTTTTCAGACGATAATCTATTTAATGTCCGATGAAGTTTATCCTCCTGCTCAAATAGGTCTATGGCTTTATTACATTCGGAATCTATAATATAGTTATCATAGACAGCTATAAAATTTGATATACTACCTGTTTTTTCCATAGTTCTTTTTTTCCTTTTTATATTCTTTAATAAGATTTTTTTTAATTGTCAAATCTTCTGGAGATTCATAAACAGAAGCTGGTAAATGACTAAGCCTAAATCTATCATATGTATGTGCGGTAAAAGGTCCACTCTGATCTACGTAATGAAAAAAAGCCTGAGCCATTCCTTCTCCTTTATAAATTCCAGGTCTTCCATGAAGTTGAACACAACCTGCGTATAATAATCCATCACCTTCTTCTAATTCTACAGATTCATTCTCTATTACTAAAGGCCACTTATCATGTTTTTTAAGACAAACTGTAACAGAAACTTCACACGCTGGTCTATCCCTATGGAACTTTAATGATCCACCAAAAATATAATATCTCCAATACGCATATGTAGGAAATAATTTTAAATTAGATTCTTCTTCTACTTTAGATTTTTTTATATCTAAAAAAGAAAACATTACCTCATCCGTATCGAAAGCCGGCGAAAAAGATTGATGATCAATAACATAATCTTTATCTGTATCTAATTTTCGATTGCAGTAGTTTTGTAGAAACAATATTTCTTCTTTAGAAAAAAAATTTTTTATTAATTTATAATCTACTGTAGCCATGTTACTATACTGTATCTGTTTCCCTGAGTAATGGTTTTTATAGAATGGGGATATAAAAAGCAACTAGGAAAAAATAAGATGTCTCCTTTGCCTAATTTATATTGTGCTATTTCATTTTCTTTTTGATCTCCAAAAGCTAACTCACCTCCCTCATAAGAATCATTAAGATTAAGAATAGCCGTAAGTGTTCTAGGGGTTAAAGCATGATGATCATTATGCATTTTATATTCTCCCCCGGGTCCATATTTTAAGAGATCCATTTGATTAACGGTAGTAGATTTTATGAGAGGAAATTTAATTTTATAATATACATATAATCGTTGAATTTCTTTTTTAATTATATTCCAATAAAACATATTGGAAGGAGTTTTAGTATTAAGGTGATATCCCTTCACACTCCTGTAATCTTTAAGACTGTCCCCACTTATGACAGAAAGTTTTTTAGTAGCTTTATGGTCTATGAATTTAATAACTTTTTCCAATAAGAGAGGATTTATTACACCTTTAATATGTACAACAGCCTCTAAGATCTGCATTTTCGCTCTTTCATTATTTCCATAAGTATTATATAAGCTACTATATGCTACAGAAATTAAATTTCAAGCCTGGGTTTAACAAACAAGCTACCGAATCAGGGGCTGAAAGCCAATGGGTAGATGGAGATTTTGTTAGATTTAGATATGGTCTTCCAGAAAAAATAGGTGGATGGAATCAATTAACTTCATCTCAAGAAACTTTACCTGGGCCGGCAAGAGCCCAACATGCTTTTACTAGTTTAGCTGGACAGAAGTATACTGCTATTGGAACCAGTAAAGGTTTATTTATTTATTATGGGGATGAGTTTTTTGATATTACTCCTCTGGATACAGCTATAACAGGTTTTACCATAACAACTACAAATGGTTCTAATGTGGTTCGATTTAACAAAGCTTCTCATGGTTTAACTCAAGGAGAATATATTGTCGTTACATCTGTAACCGTTACATCTGATTCTGCTTACACTGCATCTGATTTAGAAAAAACTTACGAAATTATAACTGTAGATTCTGGAGGTGATTGGTTAGAAGTACAAGCATCGAGTAATGAAACTGGAGCAGGCATGACTGCTGTAGGCGCAGCTACTCTTACTCCTTATATTACAGTAGGACCTACTACTCAAACATTAGGCTATGGTTGGGGTACTTATTTATGGGGAAGTTCAACATGGGGAACTGCAAGAACAACAAGTTCCGTGGTTCTGGATCCAGGAAACTGGAGTCTAGATAACTATGGTCAAGTTTTAGTTGCTACAATATTTAATGGAAAAACTTATACATGGAATGCGGGTGCAGGCGCTCCAACAGGTGTCAGAGCTTCTACAACGACAACTAATTTTCAAACTACTAATAATCCTACGGCATCTGTAATGACAATTGTGTCGGATAGAGATAGACACTTATTTCATTTAGGTACCGAGACAACTATTGGAGATAGCACAACTCAAGATCCAATGTTTGTAAGATTCTCTAACCAAGAAGATTTAAATACTTATGCTCCTACAGCGACAAATACTGCAGGTACTTTTAGATTAGATAACGGAAATGAAATTAGAGCAGCGGTTACAGGTAAAGATTATCTTTTAATCTTAACTGATACGGCAGCTTATGTAGCACAATATGTAGGCCCACCTTTTACATTTAGTATTAAATTAGCAGGTACCAATTGTGGATGCATCGGGCAACATGCAGCTGTTGCAGCCGATGGAGCGGTATATTGGATGGGTGATGCAGGTGGATTTTTTAGATTTGATGGTACAGTTAAATATCTTCCATGCTTAGTAGAGGATTTTGTATTCAATAGTAATGGAAATAATTTAGGAATTAATTACGCTTCTAATAGATTAGTAGCAGCTGGTCATAATAATTTATATAATGAAGTAAACTTTTTCTATCCTAAAAATGGTAGTGAGCAAATTGATAGATGTGTTACATATAATTACGGGGAGAATGTATGGACAACAGGTTCTTTAGATAGAACAACTTGGATTGATGCAAATGTTTTTAGTAATCCATACGCAACTGATTATACTTCAACAGCAACCCCTGTATTTCCGTCTATATTAGGAATTACTAGTAAATATGGAGCGACGATGTATTACTCCCAAGAAGAAGGAACTGATCAAGTTAATAGTACAGGTACGACTTCTATTAATGCTTACATTAGATCTGGAGATTATGATATTACCACAAGAAAATCACCTTTAGGTCAATCTACAGGTGTAGTTGATTATCGAGGGGATGGTGAATATTTTATGTCGGTAAGAAGATTTTTACCTGATTTTAAATTCTTAACAGGGAATGCTAAGGTTACTATATACATAAGTTCCTACCCTGATACGACGGCTGTAAGTTCTCCATTAGGACCCTTTACAGTTACCTCAACTACTGATAAGGTAGATACTAGAGCCAGAGGAAGATTGGTTTCACTTAATATTGCTAATGATTCTACAGGAGAAACTTGGCGATATGGAACATTAAGATTAGACGCGAAAGCGGACGGGAGAAGATAATGACACAAGAAGAGTTTTTAATAGCATTAGGAAATATTAATGAGAAGCAGCAGAAGCGGCCTTCCGTTACAAATACTGCTCTGGGAAATCAAGATGATCTAACTGCTCCGTTTACCAAGCAATCAGGAGATTATTTTTTGGGTGATTATATAAACTTTAACGAACCCTTTCAACGACCAGGTACCTGGCAGTGGGAAAAAGGGTGGGGTCCAACTGGAAGCCAAGATGATCGGCCTTTGGAAGAAAAAGAGTTCAATCCAATGTTAATGCAAGCTCTTATAAACCAGAAGCAAAGAAGAGGTATAGACTCTCTATATAATTATGATCTCGTAGATGCTAAGACCAGTGATGAACAATCTAATGCAGATGACTCTCTCATACCCGAAGAAAAGAAAAAAAATATTTTTGCTTCGATAATAGACCTGATGAGTCAAGGTGGAATTGGAAGAGTTTTGGCAGATTCTTTTAGAAATAAAGTTACCAACACTCCAAGTATGCAAGCATGGAGAAATTTTAGTGCACCTCAACGTACTGCAGCAGCAGGGATGTATCAACCTGGTGGAGTTTTACAGGGATATAATCCAGTGTCTATGTTTGGTAAAGGACCAATGGGTAGTTTACAAAAAAGAGCTGATGCTATGATTAAAAGAAGGGATGCAGGGAAAAGTTATTCTCAACCAAATTTAAATAAAGTAATGAGCGCTATGGATAAATTAGAAAGTAACCCGGCGAATGTAGGAAGAGCCCCTGGTGCACCACGACATAGTACACGAGACGACTTAATGGCTAAAGGTGGAATAGCAGGATTACGTGGCTAAGATCACTATATATATTCCTGAGCCTAAGGAAGAGTACGAAGTTAATAATCAAAGATTAATTTTAGAATCTTTAGATAATATGAAACAACAATTAAATTTTTCTTTTCAACAAGATTTGAAAAATGAACAAGATGCTTTTAACTACTTTTTATCATAATGACTATACAATATAAAAATCAAGGTTTTAAACAAGCGGATGTAAACAAAGCTACAGTGCTTACGTGCCCTACTGATGGAGTAATTATAGTTAAAAGTGTATATTGTGCAAACAACGATGCATCATCATCTATTGTGGTACAGATGAATTTAGTTGATTCATCTGATTCGAGCACTGAGTATGAATTTTTTCGAGATGATTTAGCTGCTAAATCGCAAGTAAATGCCTCACCTCAAGGCTTGAATTTAGAAGCAGGTGATGCTATAACTGTACAAGCAGCTACAGGCAGTAATACAATACAAGGTGCCATAAGTTATGCTTTGATAACAAGAGAGAATGAAAACGGATAATATATATAAAATTCATTGTACTACTATAACTACTTATAGAAATACAAAAACTGGAGAAACATTTAAAGAAAAGAAAGAAGGACCTGATATAGTTGAAGATGTAGTTGTACAAGTTTCACCTAAAGGTCTAGACATAATGCAGAAAGTATTAGTAAAAAATGACAAACCAAAACCCTAAGGGCGGCACAGAATTACAATTTGATTACTTACGAAAGTATGTAGATCCAAAATTATTAGATCAAGTACAGATTACTACATCTGTCCCTGAAAAAATTCCATTACATCCAACTAAGATGAATATTCTTTGGCAAAAGAATTCATATGATCAACCGAATCTTGCACCATGGTTTAAAGATAAATCTAATCATAAAAAATATGATTGGTATGTTTTTAATTCCCACTGGACTTATGAAAAGTATAGACAGTTTTTTGATATTCCTACAGACAAATCAGTTGTTATTAAAAATGGTATAGATAGAATTAAACAAGCCCCTGCGTATCAGCTGGGCAAACCTATAAAAATAATTCATCAAAATACTCCATGGAGAGGTTTATCTCTTTTACTGGGAGCTATGCAGTTAGTTAAAAACCCATTAATTAGTTTAGATGTTTATTCATCATGTGAAGTATATGGTAAAGAATTTTATGACCTTAATGATAAACATTACACAGCTTTATATGAGCAGGCGAAACAACTTCCCAATGTAAATTACATTGGTTATAAACCCAATGAGTACATTAAAGATAATCTACATAAATATAATATGTATGTTTATCCTAGTATATTTGAAGAAACTTTTTGTATATCTTTATTAGAATGTATGGCCGCTGGCTTATATTGTATTACAACTAATCTAGGAGCTTTATATGAAACAGGTGCGGAGTTTCCAATGTATATCCCTGTCGATAAAGACTATAAAGCATTAGCCTCTAAATTTGCATTTGGGATTGAAGCCGCAGCCAAAACATTACAAGATACCCAAATATCTAATCATTTAGATTGTCAATCAGCTTATGCTAACTCTTATTACAACTGGAATAAGATTGGAAGACAATGGGAAACATTTTTAAAAGGAGCCTTAGATGCAGTATCCAAATGAGCCTATATGGTTTAATAAAGAAAAAACAAAAGATCAATCAGACTCGAGCGTAACTAATATAAATTTAGGACGTTCTCCTCATAAAATAATGATATGTACTCCGGTACACAGTGATGTTTCTATGCATTATTGTCAAGCAGTGTTGAAGATGCAGCAAGAATGTATGAGAAGAAACATCTTAATTAGTTTTACTTTAATGAAATCATCCCTAGTAACTCAAGGAAGAAATTTATGTGTAGCTGAATTTTTAAATCATGAAGACAATTATACTCATTTATTATTTATAGATTCAGATATTGATTTTAATTTTTCTACTATAGAAAAAATGTTGGAGGCAGATAAAGATATTGTATCTTGTCCCTACCCTATGAAGCAATTTAATTGGGATAAAGCTTGGACAAGACTTACTCAAAAAGATGATGCTATTACAGATGCCAATGATTTTGCTAAAGCTGGTTATACCTTCCCTGTTAAATTAGAAAAGAAGGCTGAGATAATAGTAGATAAAGGTTTAATAGAAGCTACTCATGCTCCTACAGGATGTATGTTAATTAAAAGAAAAGTAATTACTGATCTTATGAAAGCTCACCCTGAATTAGAGATATTTCAACCTACCAATATGAATGGTAAAGAAGTTAAAAAAGAAAACTTTTATAACTTATTTGATACTTTACATGAACCAGATACTAAGCGTTATTTTGGTGAAGACTTTGGTTTTTGTGAAAGATGGCGTAAATTAGGTGGTAAAGTGTATCTATTTGTAACAGATTATATTACACATATTGGAGAATATCAGTATTGTGGAAGATTCTTAGATGATCTGAAACAAGGAGAAGCGCCGTCAAAACCTATTGACGACAGTAAAAAAATCAAATAAAGTCTTAAAATACAGGATTTCTACGCCTGCCTTGAACTTTAAATTTAGACAAAATTATGGCAATAACAGATATAGATATTTCAGAAACATTAGAAGCAGGGGCTCCAAGTATTGAATATAGTGGCACCAGCGATCCTAATCAAATGATGGCGTCTCAACCAAATCCCGAAGCTGAAATGAATAATTTATCTCTATCAATCTTTGGCAAATCATTAAATGAATTAACTGAAGACGAATTAGAATATTTAAATATACAGATGCAAGACCGATATGGTTTAAGAAAACCAGGTGGAATAGAAAATATACTAGTTGCAGGCGGTGGTGATAGAGGTTGGAGAGCTCAAATGTTAGCAGAAGATTTAGCACAAGAACAATATGG
>Ga0208299_1002911_pt1 | contig 11160 bp, 12 predicted proteins | sample 15_taG_FD_184089 | JGI IMG/M metagenome (GOLD analysis project Ga0208299, IMG submission 184089) | Marine viral communities from the Subarctic Pacific Ocean - 15_ETSP_OMZ_AT15312 metaG (SPAdes) (version 2) | ecosystem: Environmental > Aquatic > Marine > Oceanic | place: Pacific Ocean | collected...
ATCAAAGAGAAACTACACCTATGAATCCTACAAGTCCTTATGGATGTACAAAGGTATTTGGGTTCAATATGGTTCAACATTACAGAAACGCTTATAAGTTATTTGCAAGTAATGGAATATTATTTAATCACGAATCACCAAGACGAGGTTCTAATTTTGTAACTAATAAAGTTGTAAAGGCAGCAGTTGAGATTTCAGTTGGTAAACGAGATAAACTTCCACTCGGTAATTTAGATTCTTATCGTGATTGGGGACATTCAAAGGATTATGTGAGGGCAATGCACTTGATATTAAATCATACAGAACCAGATGACTTTGTGTGTGCAACGGGTGTTACTAATTCTGTTGGTGATATGTGTGATTATGTATTTAGTAAATTAGATTTAGATTATAAAGATTATGTAACACAAGACCCAAGATTTATGAGGTCAGAAGAACTTAAATATCTTCGTGGTGATTCTACGAAACTTAGAGAAACTTTTGGATGGGAACCCGAATATACATTTGAAACATTAATGGATGAAATGATAGAACATTGGGTAGATATCTATAAGTAAGTTAGGAGAAAAATGAAACATATTTTATTTGTAGCAACAGTTTATAGAATAGGAGAAAGAGTACATCCTATAATACCTAAACTTGCAGAACATTATAAATTAAGTTTATTGACTATATATCAAATGCATCCAGGTGGTAGTTATCGTGGTTGGAATGGCCCACATGATATGAGGTATAAATTTCATAATCTATATGAAAAATATTTTGAGGATCATTGGTCTGGAGAAATTTATGCCAAAGGACTACTTGATATGTCAAAATTCGACGCCGTCATACAGGATGATTGTAGAGATAGAAGTGGAATGGACGAGTTATATCAAGATGCTAAAAAGGCAGGTATTCCCGTATTTGGTAATCAACACGGATCAAATGATTTTGAATCAAATACATATCCTGTTTCGGGTGTGGATAGTAATTTTGATAAAATGTTTCTATTTGGACAATCAGAGTTAGATTATTTTCAAGATTATGTACCACCATCTCGTTATTTATTGGGTGGTATACCAGCAAACGATGGATTAAAAGAACATGAGCGTACAAATAAACATATTTTACTCATTACTAATTTTTTAGGAAATAATCCAAAGAGAAGATATAATGGTTATCAGTTTAATGGTGATTTTATAGATAAAATTGGATTGAGAGAAATACAGAAAAAATTTAATAGACCAGTTCTTGTAAAAATAAAGGCAAGATTACACGATGCTCCACCATATCAAAACGATATAGACTATGTATTCGATGGATTAAAAAAATCAGGAATAGAAGGTGAAGTAGTTCACGATGTTTTAGATGATAACAAACTGGTATCTGATTCGATATGTGTTCTTGGTGCAGGAACTACTTTGATGTTTAAACCAATACAAAAGGGCATCCCAACTGTAATGATTAGGAAAACTGGTGAAACTGATTTCTTTGGAAATTTTCCTGGTGTACTTAACTTTGGTGAAATAGATAAAATAATGTATCAGTTAGAAAACCAACAGAGAGATACAGAGTATTTAGAATATGTTATGCGTGGATCATCTGATTATACCTCTACTGAAAAATATGTTGATGAGATAAAAAAATTAGTATGATAAGTGATAAAGCAAATGTATTTAAATCGGCCATACTTGGTGAGAATGTTAAGGTAGGGGCATACGCCGAAGTAGGTAGGGATGTAGTGGTTGGAGATAATACAAATATATCAGCGGGTGTATTCATACCTGAGAATGTTGTATTGGAAGATAATGTATTTGTGGGACCACACGCAGTATTTACCAATGATAAGAATCCACCATCCTTTGGTGAGTGGAGAAAAGAGAAACCAACCATAGTAAAGAGTGGAGCTTCGATAGGAGCAAACTCAACCATACTACCAAATCTAACAATAGGTAAGGGTTCGGTAGTTGGAGCAGGTTCAGTAGTGACCAAGAATGTTCCTGATGGAGTTACGGTGGTTGGGAATCCAGCAAAAATACTCAGATGAGATACTTACATATTGTAGGAGCACGACCACAATATATGAAACTTGCTCCATTGGTGAGAGAGTTTAAGAATCAAGGATTGGATTTTGATGTCCTACATACAGGACAACACTATGATGATTCGATGTCATCCAATTTCTTTACAGAACTTAATATAGAACCACCAAAGTTTCAATTTGATAATAATAATAAACCATATCCAAAGATGATATCAGATATGATTAGTGATATATCATCAGTTATAGATGATTATACAGATGTAATAGTATATGGTGATACTATAACCACTTTGGCGGGTGCACTATCGTCAACGGTTTGTGGGAAAAAATTACATCATGTCGAGGCAGGAGTTAGGTGTAAAAATTTAGATATGCCAGAAGAAAAAATTAGACGATTAGTGGATGAGGCATCTAATTATTTATATTGTTTGACCGATAGTGATATGGATAATTTATCTCATGTTGGTGGAAAGGTGTATTCAGTTGGAGATTTAATGTATGAGAATTTTCTATCTCAAAATATTAAAAAGATAGATAAGAGTGGTTATATATTTGTTACAATTCACCGAGAAGAAAACACGAGAGAAAAAGAACTTACAAAAATAGTGGAACAATTAAATGAACTCAGTCGTTTAAGGTCTATTGTTTTTCCAGTTCACCCACGAACATTAAGTTGTATAGAGAAGTATGGACTAAAGTTGGAGTTTGAACATTTAGATGCTATAAGTTATGGTGAAGTTTTATCTTACATACAGTGCTGTGACTGTGTGATATCGGATAGTGGTGGTGTCCCAAAAGAGGCATATTGGTTAGGGAAGAAAAGTGTGGTTGTGTTAGATGGTTTGGTATATCCAATACTCGAACATGAAAAATATAGTGTTCGGTCAGACTACAATAATATATTAGAAAGTTTTGAAACATTAGAACAATTACCTGAAATAGAAGATTTTAATCTGTTTGGGGATGGTAAAACTTCTAAGAAAATAGTGGAGATTTTAAATGGATAGATTTGGGTTAATAGGTGCATCAGGTTATATAGCACCAAGACATATGGAGGCCGTCAGGAATGTCGGTGGTGAGTTAGTTACGATTCTTGACCCGAATGATTCAGTAGGAGTTATAGATAGGTATCATCCTAAAGCTACATACTTTAGTGAGTATGAGAGATTTGATAGAGAGGTTGATAGGTTACGAAGAATAGGAAAAGGACTTGATTATATTTCGATTGCATCACCAAATTATTTACATGATGCACATATGAGATTTTCATTAAAAAATGGTAGTCATGCAATATGTGAGAAACCATTGGTACTTAACCCTTATAGTATTAGTTCATTAGAAGAACTACAAGTTGAAACAGGTAAGAACATATACCCAATTCTACAATTACGATTACATCAGAGTATTATTGATTTGAAAGAGAAGGTTGGTAGGAAAAAGAATAATAAGGTAGAGTTGAAATATGTAACACCACGAGGTAAATGGTATCATTATTCTTGGAAAGGTGATGAGGTAAAATCAGGTGGAATAGCCACCAATATAGGAATACATTTCTTTGATATGTTGTTGTGGATATTCGGTGATATAAAAAATAATTATGTATCTCATCATACTAAACATAGTGCTGGTGGTTATTTGGAGTTAGAAAGGGCCAATGTAGATTGGGATTTGAGTGTAGATGAAAGAGATTTACCACATAAAGAATGGAAAGCATTTAGAACAATCAAAGTCAACGGTGAAGAAATAAATTTTTCAGATGGGTTTACAGATTTACATACAAAGAGTTATGAAGAAATTTTGAATGGTAATGGATTTACATTAGAAGATTCAAAACCCGCACTTGATTTGGTACATAAGATTAGGAATTACAAGACATGAGTAATATTATTATTTATGTTTCTTCACGGAATAACTATGATATGTTGAGTGGAGAGGTTTTAAAGAATATCAATACAGAAGGATTTGAGTTTATAAATGTAGATGATAAGTCATCTGACGAAGAAATATCAAAGGGTAAAGAGATTTGTAAAGATAATAATATAGTTTTTCTTGAAAATGAGGTAAGGGGAGTTCAACACGCCACTAATACTCTAATTCGTTATATAAAGAAAAATAGACCAGAGTGTAAATGGGTATTTTGTTTTCAACATGATGTATATCCTATAACAGAGAATTTTTTTACTCGTATATCTAAATTAATTGATGATGGTAAACTTGATGAGTTTGGAACATTGGGTTTTAATCGAATTGATATGGGGAAACATACTAAACATGCTTACCAAGATTGGCAAAGTGGAAATGAACCACTTGGGTGTGTAGGTTTAGCACACTTATCAATATATGATACTACAACGAGGTGGTTACAACCAACAAGAAATAAGTGGTTATTAGATAATAAAGATTGGAGAAAACCATTCAGCATAGAAATCACAGCTTGGACGGCAATTGGTATTAATGTAAATAAATGGAGTGAGTTTATAGAACCAACAGATGAGTATCACTTTCATTTGTGGGCACCTGATGTATCTATACAATTTTTATATAATAATTTTCATAATGTGGTATTACCAGATTTGTATATTATGAATAGACAAGAGTTAAAGGAGAAGTATGGAATTAATGTTAATTCTGCAAAGGGTTCACAAGAAGGTAATGAATATCATTTTGGACATTATCATCCATCACACGAGGCATGGAAAATAAGGTGGGGATGGGAATACGATTCACCATCGACTATTCCATTAGTAAAAGAAAGTTATAAGGGAACATTGATTGAAGAATTTATTAGTCACGATACAAGGTCTGGCCCCTTAAAAACATTTGATTTAGGAGACTATTAATGAAAATATTAGTAACGGGAGCAGCAGGATTAATAGGTAGTTATGTATGTGATGAACTATTGTCTATTGGGTGTGAAGTAGTTGGAGTAGATAATTTATCTTATGGTAATTTAGATAATTTAAAAGAATCTTTATCGTTTGATAAATTTAGATTTATTGAGGCAGATTGTACAGAAGATTTTTGGAGATTATCTAAAACTTGTATGTGTGAGGTGTCATGTGATTGTGATTTGAGTGGATTTCATTATGTATTTCATTTAGCTTCATATAAGAAAACATATCCTAAAATTGGATTTGAAAATAAAGTTACTTCTTCCGATGTTATGATAAATAATTCAAGGATGATAAAACAAGTATCGGATTTTTGTAAACAGGATGGTTCAAGATTAATATTCACTTCGACTTCTGATGTCTATGGACACCATGAAACTTTTAATGAAGAAGATGGAGTGGTTATAAATAAAACAAACGTGGAAAGACAATCGTATTCACTTGTTAAATTATTTGAGGAACAGATTTTATTAAATTTACATGGTCAAGGTGAATTAGATGTTTCTGTAGTAAGAATATTTGGTTGTTTTAGTGAGAGGTCAAATAAGAAATGGAGTGGTGGTCATGTTCCGTTGTTTATTGATAAGGCACAGAAGAACGAGGATATTATAATTCACGGAGATGGACAACAAACAAGAAGTATGGCATATGTAGGTGATATAGTAAGTGGTTTAGTGTCTGTAATGGATAATTTTGATGTATGTAATGGGGATATTATTAATATTGGATCAGATGAAGAAATGACGGTGTTAAAACATGCACAAATAATAAAATTTATGACAGGTTCGGAATCTAATATTATATTTATAGATGAACAAAAAGCACATGGTAAATACAAGGACATACGAAAACGAAAACCTAATCTTGATAAATCAAAAAAATTATTAGGTTATAGTCCAACAAAGTCATTTCAAAGTGCATTAAAAGTGGTTATAGAAAATGGCAAAAAATAAAATATTGGTGGTGTATAATACCTGTGGTATTGGCCAATCAACAAAAGTGCAAGAGTGGATAAAAAGAATAAAACCATTAGTATCTCAAACCTTAGATGGTGTCACAATTTGTCATTCAGACAATGGTTCAGATGATAAATCCTTGAATGTAGTTAAAGAAGAATTTGGAAAGGGCATGTCATATTTTAATATAAAAACATCTTTGCCAGTTCATATAACTTTTAATGCGTGTGTCAGAGAATGTGTAAGTAGATTTGGTGAATTCGAATGGTACATACATTTAAGTTCAGGTACAACATTTGAAGATAAATCTGATTTAGAAAAAATATACAATTATTTGAAAACAGAGATTGATATTGCAAGATTAATGATTCCAGCACAAAATGATAATTCAGCACCCATAGATTTTATAAAACATGGACTTGAGTTAAAATCTGAAGGAAATAAAAAAGGTCACCAATTGGAGCAGACAACTGAAATGCAAAGGTGGGATAAATCAAAAAAATATGTACTAAAACCAGGTCAAAGGTCAAATAATCATGCTTCAGTTATTAGTAATGAATGGTATAAGAAATATGGTGGTAAATTACATCCTGATATATACAATGGGATGGGAATTGAGGGGAACTATTCTTATTTAGCAACCGCGATAGGTAAACAAAATGTAATAATACCTACTGATATCATAGGAAGATTTGTTCCTAATGATGAAGTAGAACAACCTTCCAGTACAGAATATGGAGTAACAAGAAGAAGTTGGATGTTTAAAAATTTTAGAAATTTAGAGTCCATAAATAAAAAAAATCAACACCTTGGGTACATTACAGATTTACCTGGCCGATTTAGACTTGAATCAAAGGTAATAATAAATGGAAAGTTAGTTAGTGATTACGAGGTAGAATCCGAAAAATATACCAAAGGGATATTTGATGAGAATGGATTTTATATCAAAGAACAAAACCAAAAGCTTTTGTATGATAGATTGTGTAAAGATTTGTTTTTAACAGAAGAGGAATTTAACTATGATGATATAGAAAGTAGTATGTATGAGTAAAATACTTTGTATAACACCAATAAACCATCTTGATGGAGTATATGAAAAATTGGAATCATATGGTGATGTTATTTATAAACCAGATATTACAAAACAAGAGCTAAAAATATTGTTAGATAAGAGCGGCGCTAGATATTTATTTACGAATCCAAATAAACAAAATTTTATGTTGGACGAAGAAGTTTTACAATTTAGTTTTTTAGAAGTTATAAATACAGTTTCAACGGGACTCAATCATATAGATGTAGATTATTGTAAAAAGAACAAAATAGATGTTTGGTCGTTAAAAGAAGATTATGAATTGATAAATGACTTACCATCAACATCAGAATTGGCATTTGGTTTGATGATGTCACTATTAAGAAACATACCAAAGTCATTTCATTCAGTAAGAGATGGGAACTGGGATTATGAACCATATGTTGGACATCAGATAAAAGGTAAAACTATCGGTGTTATTGGTTATGGTAGACTCGGACAGATTATGTGTGAATTATTTAATGGTTGGGGAGTAACAAAGTTAGCATCAGATCCTAATAGATTTGTTACTACTGCCAGTGGTGTTGGACAGGCTGAATTACTTGAAAGGTCAGATGTAATTTTCTTGCATGTTCATGTTACAGATGAAACTCGTGGTATGGTAGATGAAGAATTTTTATCTTATATGAAAGAGGGAAGTTATTTAATAAATACATCACGAGGTGAATTGGTTGATGAGGAAGCAATTATTGAATCAATCAAGGTTGGACATTTGAAAGGTTACGGAACGGATGTGATTAAGGATGAGTTTGGTGATATACAGAATAGTAAATTAGTAGAGTTTTCAATGAATCCAAATAATAATGTAGTTATAACACCACATATTGGTGGGATGACTATTGAAGGACAAACAAAAGCCTATACTTGGGCAGTTAGGAAGTTTAAGAATATATGAAGTTATTAACAATAATACCAGCAAAACTTGATTCAAAGAGATTAACTAAAAAAAATATTAGAGATTTAAATGGACAACCACTATTTTTACATTCAATAGATTATGCAAAAAATACGATACATGAAAATAGGATAGTAGTTTCGTCAGAAAGTAAGGAAGTAAAGGATTTAGTACCCAAAGATATATTTTTTCATCAGAGAAGTAAAAATTTGTGTGGGGACGTGGAAGTAGTAGATGTTTATTTGGATATAATAAAAGGTATTAAACATAAGTTTGATTATGTGGTATGTTTACAGCCAGATAATCCTAATCGCAGTAATACTTTAGATGAGTGTTTGGATTATATGATTGATAATAATTATGATGATTTAATTACTGTAAATAACGAATATAAAAGAAGTGGTTCAGTCAGAATATTCAAATGGAAAGATTTAAAATCTGAACAAGTTAGTAAAAGAATGGGTTGTATTAGAGATAGTGCAACAGATATACATTATAAAGAAGATTTAGAACAGATAAGAGAAGAAGTATTTAGAGGAATTATAGGTCATGAGTAAAACAAAAATAATATCAGAAATAGGTTGGAATCATATGGGTGATATGACACTTGCAAAAGAAATGATTCACGCATCAAAAGAAAGTGGAGCAGATATTGTCAAGTTTCAAACTTGGTCTGTTTCAAGATTAAAGAAAGGACCTTGGGATAAAGATGGTAGGACAGAAATTTATAAGAAGGCTGAGCTATCAGCCAATGACCACCAACGATTAAAGACATATTCAGAGTTTTTAGGTGTAGAATTTCTATCATCAGTATTTTCTGTTGAAGATGCAGAATTGTTATTTGAATTGGGAGTTACGTCAGTAAAGATAGCAAGTTTTGAGTCAAGGAATCCAACCTTATTGACATTTTGTGATTCTCGTTTTGATAGAGTTTATCTTTCAACGGGAACTTCATCAGTAGATGAGATAGAAGAACATCTTGATTATTTACCAACAAGTGATGTGGTTTTATTACATTGTATTTCATCCTATCCATTAGAATTAAAAAATGCAAATCTACCACGAATAGATATGTTAAGGAAATTAGAAGATAAGGTTGGTTATAGTGACCACACATTTGGTATTGAAGGAACAAAAATTTCATTAGAATATAATCCATATGTGATTGAGAAACATTTTACTATTGATCAAAGTTTACCAGGACGTGATAATAAATTTGCAATATTACCACACGAGTTAAAAGAGTTATCAGACTATATTAAGATGAGAGAAGAAATGAATATAAGTCATGGTGGTGGTTATTTAGAATGTGAACAAGAGGCAAGAGATATAATGACAGGAAGATTTGGTGGTTAGTGTCATAGTTCGAACAAAGAACGAAGAAAAACATATTGGACATTGTATCCAATCTATTACTGATTTCATTGGTAAACCTGAAATCATTATAGTAGATAATGAATCAACAGATAATACAATACCAATCATTAATAGATTTGAATATCACGATATAAAGAAAATCACTATACCAAAGAATGATTATACACCAGGTAAATCATTAAATCTTGGTGTAAAACAATGTACAGAAGATTATGTTATGATATTATCAGCACATTGTGAAATAGTTAAGTTTAATTTTGACCAAGTAAAAGAACAATTAGATAGAAATGGTGTAGGTGCAATTTGGGGAAAACAAACACCGATTTGGGATGGTAAAAAAATATCAAGAAGATATATGTGGTCTAACTTTGGAGATGAACCACAGACAAATTATTGGTGTGAATCAGAGGATAGATATTTTTTCCATAACGCATTCTCTATATTTAGAACATTATATTTAAAGAAGTATCCATTTGATGAACACTATAGTGGTAAAGAAGATAGATATTGGGCAAACAATCAGATAGAAAATGGTTTTGAAATATTATATGATTCAGAACAAGAAGTTAAACATCATTATACACCAGTAGGTGCAACTTGGATGGGGACAGGATAAATGAAGATAGATAAAAGGATTGGAATAATAGGAAAGGGATTTGTAGGAAGTGCTGTACAATTTGGATTTTCACCAAGTGTTGGTGTCGATGCTGATGTAAAGGTATATGATAAAGACCAGAATAAATCAACACATACACTTCAAGAAGTTGTAGTGGAAAGTGATATAATATTTTTATCAGTACCAACACCATCTAATTTGGATGGTACTATAAATTTAGATATTGTAGAAGAAGCTTTAAATAATATTAATGTATATGCTGCATCAGTTGATAACATTATTCTTGTTAGGTCTACAGTAACACCTGGTTCAACGAGAAAATTACAAGATAGATTTCCTAACTTGAGATTAGTATTTAATCCAGAATTTCTAACCGAGAGGGCAGCAAATTTTGATTTCATTAATCAGACAAGATTTATACTTGGTGGAAATTCTAATAGTGTAAAAGAGGTTAGTGAATTGTTTAGACAACGATTTGGTAATTCTATTTCGATAGTAGAGACTAATTTTGAAACAGCAGAACTTATTAAGTATATGACCAATACTTTTTTTTGTACTAAAATTTCATTTTTGAATGACATGAAATTATTATCAGATAAGTGTGGTGCAATATGGGAACATGCAGTTGAAGGCTTTGTTCGAGATGGTAGAATAGGACATTCTCATTTAGATGTGCCAGGTCATGATGGTAAGTATGGGTTTGGTGGTAGTTGTTTTCCAAAGGATATACAGGCATTAATAAACTATGGTGAAAGTGTTGGAGTTGATATGGGAGTATTGAGAGCAGCATGGGAAACCAATTTAAAAGTAAGACCCGAAAGAGATTGGGAAGAATTAAAAGGTAGAGCGGTAGTGGATGAGTAAAGTTATTTATACAGCAATAATTGGTGGTTATGATGAATTGGTAGAACCAGATTACAAACCTGAAGGTTGGAATTTTGTTTGTTTTACTGATAGAGATTTAGAGTCAGATACTTGGGAGATTAGAAAAACACTTCCACTTTATACGGACAACACAAGAACAGCTCGTAAACATAAGTTATTACCACATAGGTTATTTCCTGATTATGAATATAGTTTATGGTTAGATGGCAATATAAAAGTAAGAGATGATGTGAATGAATTGTTAGGACATCTCGATGGTTGTAATTATGCAACCTACGACCACTTACAAAATCCGTTAGATCCAAGAGGTTGTATTTATGATGAGGGTTCTACTATTTTACAATTGGGTATAAAGAATGGTGGTAATTACAAAGACAATCCTGATTTGATAAAACGGCAAATGGAACGATATGTAAAAGAAGGA
>Ga0208299_1002912_pt1 | contig 11159 bp, 6 predicted proteins | sample 15_taG_FD_184089 | JGI IMG/M metagenome (GOLD analysis project Ga0208299, IMG submission 184089) | Marine viral communities from the Subarctic Pacific Ocean - 15_ETSP_OMZ_AT15312 metaG (SPAdes) (version 2) | ecosystem: Environmental > Aquatic > Marine > Oceanic | place: Pacific Ocean | collected...
TAGCGATGTAGACAATTCAGATTTAATTTTTAACAAGAAAGCTATTTACTTATACATTAGAGAGATTACCGGTTTGAACACTAAGCAAGTTGTCAATAACTTAAATAAGTTGAGATCTAAGTACAGAACATTCAAGCATCGTTGGAACGAGGGTCAACTATGAAAAAATTAGATGATTATCTAGAACAAGCAATAACAAATATTGATAACGACAGGAAGATTACAAGAGAACTTCTTGACGATGTTGTGCGTTATATGAGCAAGGACGAGTCCCGACACAGAGAAGTGGGCCTGACTGCGTCCAAGTACGTTGAGACGCTCCAGAGGTCTAATGAGCAGCTTGTAAAGGTTGCTGCGCTCCTCCACAAGAAGCAGGAAAAATCGGTTGGGCTCACAAACGAGGATAAAGAAGAAATATTTAATCTCATTAAGGAGGACATCTAATGGCTGAAACAACTATGGAGGAAAAACTTAATGTTATTATTCCTGGTGACCTGAACTCAGCGAAATATAAAAGATTTCGTCCTAAATTGTCTAAATACGCCCCTGGTGCCATCACACAGCTAAAGCAAGCCAGAGATGAAGTGTTCGACAGAAACGCGAAGGTAGCCACCGGGGACGCACTCGAATATCACGCCATTTGTTTATACGCAGATAACAGCCCGGCCGGTGAAGTTCCCCTTATTGATGATGTTATGCTTGGGCATACTAATGCCGATATTATTAGAGTGATTGCCAGGATACCCGAGTTACACGCTAGTATCCCGAAACCATTGATTTCCGGAGAGACTGGTGTGGGGTGCCCCCAATTGCGAAATCAAGCTATCCTAATGCATCCAGTTTTTTATTCCTCTGGTGGTGGCCAAAAGACTATACCCGAACCGGGAAATATAGTAAAAGTGCGATTCCATGGCATTCACCACGATCGTTCGTTTGGAACGTATCTGGGAATTGTAGACCACTCGTCAGTGGTGGTCGAAGATAAACCCCAGGCTTCAGCGCCTTTCGATAGTAACTCAACCCAGACATTGGATGAAGTCGATCAGAACGCCGCCTCTGACGCCGCCACCGCCGAGCCGCCAAGTGAATAAAATCAACAGGTGTGCAGATAAAAGTTTAGGAGGAAAAGTATGAGCGCAGAAGATCCTGGAAGATCCTTTGCCGGATATCCGGATGCAATAAGACTAGAGAGAGAGGAAGCAGATCAAAGAGTAATTGATGTCAAGGGCCAGGGCGGTAAAGCTGAACATGAGGGAGCAGGCTGTAGTCCGCTAAGGGAGCCCCTACCTACATTTGAGAAGCTCGGCTGTGAATTTATTTCTCCTGGAGTGGCTCCCCATCTTTGGGGAAGACATCGTATAGTGTTTGGGCGTGATAGAAACGACAGAGAGGGTATTATTGGATATGGAGGCCGTGGATGTACTACGGCTGGTAGTATCGATATTGTCGTTGGCAGCCAGGGGTCGCAGCCCAAACACAATGAAGCCGTGGGACCAAATTTTTTTACAGATGCAGCAAGAATCTATATAACGCAAAGAGGGGATATTGATCGCTATTTTAGTTTGCCAGTCGACGAAAACATTGGCATCAAGCCATCGGAGAATAGATCGGCAATAGGAATAAAAGCTGATGCTGTGCGGATAGTGGGAAGAGAGGGCGTAAGAATAGTTACGAACGCTAGGACAGCCGGGAGTACCCCAAAAGAACATAATTCAAGGGGCGGAGAAATCCAGAGTGATGGTCCAGATCGGGGAATCCATCTGATAGCTCACGAAAGAGTGGGGACATACATGACAGTTAACCCATCCCTTAGGTTTAAAAACCCTCCGGTACTCTTCCCAAATCGATTACAGTCGCTGGTTAAGGGTGAAAACTTGGTAGAAGCGTTGAAGGAACTAGTAGAATTAATAAGGGACATGAATGTTATAATACAAGATTTCTCTATGGCTCAAATGACGTTTAATAATGCAGTGGCTTTTCACACCCATAGCACTACTGGTGCTCCGGTAGCGTTGCCGTCTCCATCTATTATAGGCCCATGGTGCAAGACAACCATCGAGCATATAAACCATCATATAATTCTAATGGGAAGGCACAATACTACACTGGGTGGTTGGTTTAAAATGGCGTATTTTGACCCGTATTCAAACATGAGTTTTCTTTCTAGATATAATAAGACGAACTAAAGGAGTTAGATAGTATGGCAGGTGGTTGTAAGGACGACAGTGATTGCGTCGCAGGCATGGAGTGCTCCCACACCGGTATTTGTATCTCTAGCGATACAGGTAGCGGGACGGGGACGGGCACGGATTCCATCCCCTGCGCCGCCACCCCGGAGCCAGCAGATGGTTGTGGCGACGGTCAAACATGGTTGGGAGAGCCGTTTTGTAAATGCGTATCAGATGCAGGAGCGGATGCTGGGCCTCCTGGCGATGGAGACATCGACGGAGGAGGCGACGGCGGCAGTCAATGTGACTGTACAGACTTTTATATATGTCTCGATGATGACTGTACAAGAGTAGAATTTTTAACTTGCTGCGAGGGCGGATGCCCTGAAGGCTATGAGTGCAGAGAGGACATAGCGCTCAATAGCGAGCGCTCAGACGACCCCGAATGGGTAGAGTGCTGTTTCCCAAAGTGTGTTTACGGCTGCACGAATGTTTTCGCCATAAATTGGGATGAGGAAGCCACTTGTGATGACGGTTCTTGTATATATCTTGAGCCCCCAGACGAGGTCGTCCCTCCCAGTGATCCCGCAGACGCCTCTCCTAGAGGCGGAGAAACCCTGGCAAATTGTGCGGAACCAGAGGGGGAAGCTCAATCTATAGAAACATATCAAACATGTTTTCCAAATCCGCTTGCTCCTGTTCCGAACTGGATTACACAACCAGAAGGTGAACCATTCTTAAATCAAAAGACTTGTCAATATTCTATTGTAATCCTCGCAGACCCGCCAGAATGTAGCGAAGAATACTTTAATACTTTTTTGAACCCAGCAGTAAGCAATCTTCTATCTCATTATAATAAAGAAACTAGAGTTAATTTTACAAATATAGAAACCTCTATGCAAGCCGAACTTAGTTCTTTAGATGTACTTACGGTAGGATCGGGCGGTCTTTACTTTGAAGGCCTTCAGTTCGCTGGCCTTGCTCAAGTAAAAGACTTTTATATCCCCCCGCAGCCGAAGTTAAAAACAAGAATTTTAGTAACTGTTTGGGCTGAAGAATTTAATAGGATCCCAGAAAAGGCAGATAAATTATTGTTATCTGAACCTGTTAGCGCTATGGTAGGAGAAGTGCGGCCTTCTTTCGTTGTATTTAGTACAAAAGAAATTATAAGAATATTTGATGTTGTTTCAAGAAGCTTTAGGTTTTTTGAGGTTCCTTATGTAGAGTGGAGCGTAGGAACAGGCAAAATAATAAAAGGTTTGGACCTTATAGCAGACTCTAACCGAATAGAAAAATTTTATGGAGACCTAAGTGCTCTTATCGAAGAATCTGGGTATTCAAATATTTTTGCTTTGGATACAATAAAAATTGATTTTGATGATCAATATAAAATAACTTCTGTAAAAGTAACGGAACCATATTCTCAAGAGGTTGAGATAGAAATTGGATTTGAATCTTTTATCAATAAGCCACTAATGAGCAATGCTACGATAATGGCTTATATTTCGAGACTACCGGATATTAAAGAAGATTTAATGTCTAGAGAGCCACCGTCATGGTATGATCTTCTAGCGAAATATAGATTTCCTGCCATAGAGGAGTCCTATATCAGTGATCTTTCTTCTCCCTTGGGAGAAGAGAACGAGGGTCTTGTAAAGTTGTCTGAGGCTGCTTGTCCTGCTGGATCGTCTGCTTTCGAACCAAAGAAAACTCCTGGGCAGTGGTTAGCAGCAGAAGCAAATTCAATTATGCAAGCTCTTATAAATAAATTATCGGAGAATCCGTGTGCCTTAGTGGATGCGAGGATCTTAGAGAGTCAGGGCAGAGAAGACCTCGTTATGCAAGTTGTCGATTTAACTCTAAAAGAATATTTGTCAAGTGATAGAATAATTAATGATTTACCCGTTATGATTGTTAATGGCCAATGGAAGGATATCGCTGGTTTATATCGCGGAATGATTGACAATCTTGGCTATTGTGGGTTTATAGACTTAATAAAGATGGCTCTTGATTGTCTCCTCAACGCGCTTGGGTATGAAGATTCTATTAGTTTAATAGTCGGCGCAGCGATTAGAGGTATGGATAATGAGCAGTTCGCTAAACTTCTGGTTAAACTACCTCCGGAACTGCTAGAGATATTCATTGCATCAGTCAGAGAGACAGCCCCAGACATCTTGCCATTCTTGCAAAGCTTAATTATTATAGAAATAGTTGATGATGATGGCATAAAAATAACTCCAGTTCATGATAAAACTCTTGCGTATAGCTACACAAGTGAGGGCGCGTATCAAGCAACCGCCCCAGAGCCCAGTCCTTCCTCCCCGTTTGTTGGCTCGGCCGCGAATACAGAATATCCACCCCCAACTGCTGAGGACTGGGTGCGTTTAAACCAAGTTTTTTATGATCTCGTTATAGAAAAGGTTTTTAGTGCGGAGAGTCTCTTAGAAGTTCTAGAAACCTTCCCAGGAGCTTCGATGGTGGTCAGCATCTTGGAAAAAATGGATAAATTTTGTATTGCACCACCAAGATTTTATCCTCCGTTGAACGATTTTATGAGGCTTCCAGGGGTTAACATTGATCTTTGTGCTTTGGGCGAAGGTGGCTTAATCACGCCAATCCCCGGTTCTTTAGAGCTACCCAAACTGACTCTTGCTGGGATTAGCAACGTTCTTATTGATAATGCCTTCCGCCTACTGCAACAAATTACAAAACTTGCTTTAATATTGATCCTAAGAAGAATAATAGAAATTATTTATGAGGAGCTTTGTAAGAACAGAGCAGATAGCGATCCTCTGGGTCTTCGTGATGCCCTTATGAGTAAATGTGGAAATGCACTTTCCGATGATGAGCTAAACCAAGCTATCGCTGATTTAGGGCAGCAGTCTGGATGCTTTAAGGACCCAGTGGCCCTCGGCAGGTTCATAGACAACGTATCTTCTGTCCTTACAGAGTGTGAATTTGTGGATTTAGTGAAGGGAGTAGCAAGGGATAACGTTTATGACTTAGTATTGCAAGTCATGAAGGTAGACCCCATCACTCTTCCACTAGTCGAATGCTATCCAGATAGGGATTCAATACAAGCTTTCTTCAAATCAATTGGAATATTCGTAGATTTAGACTCCCTATGTATAATCCAGCCCTCTGACGTTCCGTTTAGTCAGGATGTCTGTGATGATATGGGCCTGCTTGCTCTTTTTAGGGATACTAGGGCGCAGGCTTTAAGGGACAAAGGAATTGATGAAGAATGCATCAACGATCAGTTATGCAAATTGAGAGATAGGACAATGTCCAACCTTGAAGATATGATGCAACTACTCCATGGTGGGCTAGAGGGATTAATACCAGATTTTGTAACTGATCCGGATAGTGAAACCCCAGGACTTTTACCATCGATCCTGCCAGGTACAGAAATATTTACAAATTCTATATTTGATTCTATGTTCGCTGGTTTAGAAACAGAATTTACACAAGATATTATTGGAAGAAGAGGCTTTCTTAATATGTGTTTGGCGGATTCTCGTGGGAGAGGGTACATTCAGCATATGACTTTCCAAAAGATGTTTGGCCCCTCTACTTTTAATATTTATGGTTCTAGGGGGACAAGAACCCACCCACCAAGGGATGAATGGTCTGATAAAAGAATAAAGACACAAGATCACAATGATTGGGCGACAGAGCCGATACCGTTTAGTGAGGACGCTACCAAATTTATGTGGCTCCCATATTTATTTAATCCACTTAGCTCAATCCCGCCAGAAGACGGAGAAAACCCTATTGAGGAGGAAGAGGGAGAATATATTGGTGTCGATGGTAGTGGCAATATAACAGAGCAAGCGGGCGAGGTGAAGGGCCGGCCCCCAGCCATTGGAGGACTCCCAGATAAGGTAGCCGGGTGGCTTCAGAAAAAGCTTACGGGCTTTACAACATCTTTCTCCACCGACGGCACTTGGACGATAACCCAAATATGGGAAGATTATGATTTTGAACACACTAACCTGTCGTATACTTTTAACTATGATTATCACGTAGATCCGCCAGAAGGCAGAGAAGACTATAATTATGACGGCTATAGACTTAGAGTCGAGAAGATCGAAGACGGCATTCCCGACGTGGTGGTTAGTTTCAAGACGGAAGACCCATTGTTACCAGAAGTCTCCACCTACATAGAAGGGTATTTAACCCCTCCAGGTTCTAGTCCTCAAAAACCTGATGATCATTGGGCGGATTTTATGTTCAATAAAATTGACAGAGTCACAGAAGACATTCCCGCCAGTGCCTTTAAAACAGAATTCAGGAATATGTTTGAATCTGTTAGTGCTGGTTTTATTGAAATGATGGCAGATGATATATCTAAAACAGATATATTTGATTATGGATTCAATAGAGATAGCATACCAGAAGTTGTTTATTTTCATGAAGATGGGATGTCGAAGGGCGCAGCGATAGAAAGATATGGCGGTTCCGAGGGTAATCCACCATTTTATATAAAAGAGCCAGAGGCGTATGGATTTACAAAAGTAGCAAGAGCGATAATACCAGAAATTCAAATTTGTGATGAGTCTGAAGATAATGTTGACTTTCCTAAGTTTAGTGAACTAAAGGACGCTGCGAATTCACTTCTCGGTAAAATAAAAGATGACCCAAGACTCTCCAAATGTAATGGCAGTCTGCTAAACGTTATCGAGGCTCCCTTTGACAGGGCTCTCCCTGCTGCGTCAAAGGCCCTGAACGAAGCACTTATATATGCGACAATTAGAACATATATTGTTGAGTTTATGCTCAAGTCCCTTCCTGTTTTCAATTTTATGAGGCCTGGTTATCCTAACAATTACACTAATCTATTAGTTGAATATATTGTGGAATATATGGAACGGGGCCTCAAACAGACTGGTAGAGGGGCTTCTTATCGCGAAGACTACGAGACTTATTGGTTTATCTTTTTGGAGCAAGTTGTACAGTCATTCAAGTTAAAATATGAGACAAAGGTCAAGGCATCACCCCCAGAACCTGTAGCGACCGGCGGAGACGGCTCCGAGGTTGGTCCTAGTTCCCCCAGAAAACGACTGCTAGATGATGCCTCGGAAGCTGAAAAAGCTGCGTTAGCAAAAATAGTTGAAGAAGTAGAAAGTACTTGGAAATATTATAGAAATAGAAAGGATCCCGGTGATGCTGAAGAAAAGAAAGAAGAGAACTGGCGTTCTTTGATGAGACAGGATAAAATACAAAAAAATTGTAAGGTTATACTTAGACGTTATATCGGGGAAGAACTGGAAAGAATGAGCGGTTTACTTGAAGATATCCTTCCCAAAACAGCACCCTACCCGATATACAACGTTAACGACCTAGTACTTTTGTCTGAGACTAGAAAAACGCCTGAATTATCTGTAGATGCAGGCCCGTATGCTTCTTTGGGTGGCCTTTACCGAGTTCCATACGTTGCCGGGGCGGTTAACAGACGAGAAGCTGGTCCAGTTGACGTACCAGGGACTGAATACTATAAAATGTTTGGGGCAGGACCGGGAGGAGAGAAACCGCATCCTTTAGATATAATTGGCGGGGCATTATTTGAAGACAGAAAATGGCCTTTTGTGCTTGAGCGTTATTTCAAAACCGACGATGTAGAGGCCACCGAACACCAGCTTGGAGAAATAATAAATATTTTTGATTGGGAAGACTTCGTTGAGAAAACAGGTAAAACAATACCCCCAGGTGGTGAGTGGAAATTTGGTATGAGGTTATCTTTTGTGCCATCAGAGGCAGAAGCGGAAGCAGCAGATTTTGGAAATATAGAAGACAATCTTTTTACTGGTATAGATTACACCGAAAAAGCATATTCCAAAGTATATAAAAATCTGATACCAATGGTTTCGGTTGAGCTTCCCATAATTGAGGCGGATGATACCTATACCGCCGGTCTTTACAGCAATTATGTGCAGCCATTACTATGTAAGTTGGTGGAAGAAACCGAATATAAATTATTATTTACTCATATCTATCCATTGGCTAGATATATCTCTTTCCTATCTGTTTACGTTTCAAATACTTTTGTTCCTTCGATGGCCCAAATAAAAGACGGCTGGGCTGCTACAAACGGTGGCGCTTTTGGGAATCGTCTCGGTGGCGGTCGTTGGATTGGAATTGGGAAGTTTGGTGGTATGAGAACCTGGCGAGGCGATGAAGGAGACTCGAATGCCCTAGAAAAGACAAAGGCAATGGCAAGACAGCTATTAGAAGCGTCTTGTAGTACTAATTATAATTATAGAGATAGAGATGAGTTATCGCCCAAGCAAGCTCTTGTTAGAGCCAACAAATCAAGTGGAAATTTTGATCCTGGTTTAAAATGGTGGCAGTGGAGTTCGTTAAGGCCGGCGCCTTGTAAGAAGGAGGAAGAATAAAATGGCAGGATTCTCACCAAAATTACCTTTAACTTTAGATCAGGACGATGGTTACACATTAACGAAAACTTTAAAAGAGGTCACAAAACAGAATTTTAAAATGCTTGTTTTGACAAATCCTGGGGAAAGAGTCATGGACCCTGAGTTTGGGGTTGGGATTTTGGCTTACTTATTCGAAAATAATAGTATATCGACTCAAGGTCAGATAAGGTCAAGGATCAGGGATCAAACAGCAAAGTATTTACCTCATATAGAGATAGTGGAAGTATCTTTTAATTCAATCATAGCAAAACCCAATATCGCAGAAAACTTTTTGGGAGTTTCAATAACCTACAACATTAAAAGAATAGCGTCTGGAGATGTTTTAGAAATTCCAATAAATTGATGTCAGTCACTAATTAATAGAGAAATCGGAGCACATTCGCTAGATGCCTTCTCGAAAAACGCCAATAAAATATACAAGCAGAGAGTTTGATTCGATTAGAAGAGACTTGGTTGAACATGCTAAAAGATATTATCCTGATACTTTTAAGGATTTTAACGAAGCATCGTTTGGCTCGCTCATGATTGATACAGTCGCCTATATAGGTGATATCATATCGTTTTACTTAGACTACCAAGTTAATGAGTCCTTCATGGATTCTGCGATAGAATACAATAATATTATTAGGCTTAGCCGCCAAATGGGATACAAGTATAAATCTAATCCCTCTTCTTACGGAACCGTGTCGATATATGCCATAATACCTGCCAACTCTACGGGTCTTGGCCCGGATAGCGCATATTTACCTGTTCTTAGGAAAGGAAGCGAGCTGTCTTCTACTTCTGGAAACACCTTTATATTGGACGAGGATGTTAGGTTTGATGATCCCTCAAATGATTTAGTATCAGCGAGAACAGACACGTCGACAAGCCTACCCTCTTCTTATGCTGTTAAAGCTTTTGGTAGAATTGTATCTGGTATATTTGGTGTCGAGCGGATTAGTATTGGATCTTTTGAGAGGTTTAAAAAAGTTAAATTAAGTTCGAATAACATAACTGAAGTTTTATCCGTCGTGGATACCGAAGGAAATAAATATTATGAGGTAGAACATCTTTCTCAAAATACCGTTTATAAAGAAGTAGTGAATAAGGGCGATAATAAGGATACCGTGGCGTCTCTCATGAGGCCTATGATCGTCCCCAGAAGATATGTAGTAGAGAGAGATGAAAATGAAATCTTTTTGCAGTTTGGATATGGAGGGCCGGCAGAAATTAGAAGTCCCTCCGTTGCAGAACCAAGAAATGTAGTTTTACAATTAAATGCAAGAGATTATATTACTGATAAATCTTTTGATCCATATAAATTATTAAATAGTGATAAATTTGGCATTGCTCCTGCAAACACTTCACTTACAATAACATATAGAACTAATACAGCTATGAATGTTAATGCTGCTGCTGGATCTGTTAAGAATATAGTTCGCCCTATAATAGAATTCCCCGATAGGTCTGCTTTATCCAACACCAAAGTGAACGACATTATATCTTCTTTTGAATCATTTAACGAGGAACCGATAAATGGGGACACCACGTTACCATCGTCCGAGGAGATAAGAAGAAGAACTATCGATCATTTTGCAACACAAAATAGGGCAGTTACACAGCTTGATTATGAATCACTGGTGTATTCAATGCCAGAAAAGTTTGGTTCGGTAAAGAGATGCAGGATCATCAGAGACCCAGATTCTCTCAGGAGAAACTTAAATTTATATTTATTGTCTGAGAATTCTTCCGGGAAGTTCACGGAGACTAACACCACAATCAAGGAAAACATTAAAGTATGGCTAAACAGGAACAAAATGATTAGTGATACCATTGATATACTGGATGCTAAAATAGTTAATATTGGTATTGATTTTGAGGTTATCGCTGACGAAGAAGCTAACAGATTCCAATTATTATCAGATTGTACACGAGTAGTAAAAGATTTATTTTTGGTAGCTCCTTTTATAGGGGAACCGTTTTACATTACAGATATATATAGCGCCCTTAACGGGGTGGATGGTGTGGTGGATACTAAGAGAGCTGAAATAACTAAAAAAACTGGATCTAGCTATTCTAACACAAAATTTGATTTGAAGGGGGCCCTGTCTGCTGATGGCAGATATCTATCTGTTCCTTTAAATGTTGTTCTAGAACTGAAGTTCCCAGGTACTGATGTTAAGGGAGCAATTTCGTAATGGCTATTAAGAGATATTTTGCTTCAAAAGATAACACAATTACGAATGCATTCAAGCCTGATTTAACAACTCGTTCCACTGCGTCGAATATGGGTCTCGCTGACATTTTAGAGGTATTCTCTATTTACGGGCAGGCATCTAGCTCCTCGGGCCTTAGTTCAGAGTTGTCAAGAGTTCTTATTAGTTTTCCTACGACTACTATGGCCACGGACAGAACCAATAGTGTTATCCCGGCTAGCGGCAGTGTTTCCTTTTATTTAAAAATGTACAATGCAAGCCATGGCCAAACACTTCCACAGAATTATTATATGGAAGTCAAGGCTGTGACTGGTTCATCTGACTGGCAAGAGGGTTACGGTCTTGATATGGAAAGC
>Ga0208299_1002913_pt1 | contig 11159 bp, 1 predicted proteins | sample 15_taG_FD_184089 | JGI IMG/M metagenome (GOLD analysis project Ga0208299, IMG submission 184089) | Marine viral communities from the Subarctic Pacific Ocean - 15_ETSP_OMZ_AT15312 metaG (SPAdes) (version 2) | ecosystem: Environmental > Aquatic > Marine > Oceanic | place: Pacific Ocean | collected...
GTAAGGTTTTTGATGTCTACATCAGGGTACGCACGTTTAGAAACACCATAATTTGTCTCTCCGCCCGGATCCTTTGGATCATTTACGTAGCCTCCCTCGTGGTGAAGTACTACATCTATTATTTCATCGAAAGTAACTTTCATTTTTATTCTCCTTTAATAAATATCTTATAAATATTTCTATGATACACCTACATTTGTGGTGTATTGATAATGGTCCTTGTTTTTGAGGTACTTGGTATGCTCGAATGAGTATTATACCTACCAGCAAAAGTCATTGTTATTGTTGCTGATCCATACGAACTACCACCTGTAATAACACACGTTCTATCTGCATTATTCTCTACTGTTGCAATACTAGTATTACTACTTGACCATGTAAAATTTCCATCCTCAGTTCCTACTCTCAAATCAAAAAGTGTTCCCTTATTACTAAAATTTGCTGTAAATGTAGTTGTTGTCCCTGTTTCGACATATTGGTACCCACTTAAAGTACCTACAGCACCACAATAAAAATCTTTAAACTCAATCTCAGTTTCTGCGCCATTATTGCATGCACTAAAGCTAGTTTGGGATGTTGCATTTCCATTAACTCCTGTTGCATGTCCTAATGCGCCCAATCCTAATGCATCTCCTGCTACAGGGTCTGGTCCTGTTTGTGTTGTATCATTTGCAGTTGCAACAGTACTAAGACCCCCCGCCGGACCATCTGCACCGGTGTAGGTGTAGATCTGGTAATAATATGCAGTCCCCTGTGTTAAACCACTATGCACATATGAAGTTCCAGTAGCAGAGTTTGTTACAGTAGACCAAGCACCAGTATCGTCTATTCTATATTTTATTCGATAACTCTGTGAAAGACCATCTGATCCTTTTGTTGGTTCAACCCATGATAATTGAATTTCTGTATCACTTAAATCAGTAGCAGTAAAGCTTGTGGGAGGGCCTGGTAGTGTGTATCCTGTAAATGCAGATGTATACGCACTGTAATGACCATCATAATAATTTCTAAATTTAATTGCAAAGCCATCATTTTGAGTTAGCCCAATAGGTGTCCCCATTACAGTAGCACCGTCTCCTATTACACGAGTTTGTCCAGTTTCATATGACGGATCCCCTATAGGGTAAGCTGTACCGGTGCCTACATAATGATATGTTCTATCAGAGTATGTTGGATTTGACCAAATAAGCATAAATTCAGAAGTTGATGTTGCAATATACGATAAATTTGTGGGCACCGCAACAGAAGCAGCAACAGCAGTTAATTGTGGACCATAAGCACTGTATAAGCTATTATGATTTGTTGTTACCGTTCTTGTTCTATAATAGTACGTTGACCCGGGAGTAGTAGCCTGTGTATGTGTTTCTGTACCGCCCACTGCTATTGCTTGTAATTGACTTGTTGAATTATTACCGGTTCCATATAAATACGAGTAATATGTTCCTGCAGGTGTTGGCCAAGTAATCACTTGTTCAGTTGGATCTACATTTGATGATGCTACTGGTATACTTGGCGTTACTGTTGTTGTATCTACGGTTAACTGTGGACTATATCCTGAATCACCACCAGCATTATATGCCTTTATTCTCATATAGTATGTTGTTGCAGCTTGTAAACTTGAGAAGTTTTTTGTTGTTCCTGATTGAGTTGTCCCAGGGCCAGTTGGATTACTAGAAGTGCCGTAATATAATTTATATCCAGTTGCTCCAGTGACTGCACTCCATGAAGTATTTATCGTGTTAAAAGTTTTAGCAGAAACAGATATTGTCCCTGGTGCATCAGGAACGCCTACTCCTGTTGTGAGTGTTTGATACCCTTCAGGATTATTACCAAAACCGTAAGTCGATCCTATAGGGAATCCATTGTTATTGTATTGATACGGAATAATATAAAATCTATAAGCAGTATTTTCAGTTAAACCAGTTAAATTAACTGTATTGTTATTCGTAGATACACCAGAATATCCCATATGCTGACCAAAATTGTAGGTGTCTGTCGAATACGAAGTTGTGGTGATTAAATACTTAAAGCTTACAGTATTATTATCTGTCCAAGTTGCAGTAGCAGTTGTATCACCTATATTTGAAAATGAGACATCTGTAATTACTGGTTCACCAGGATTAGTTACTGTTGTGACAGGGCGGTTGGAATAATGGTCATTATGTACGCCTACGTATAATCTTATTCTGTAAGAATATGTGCCACCCTGTGTTAAACCAGTGTGGTGATAAGACTTGGCTCCAGTTCCAGATTGAGTACTTATTAGCACATCTGGTGTAGTATCATTTATTTCACCGTACAGTTTGGATTCATCACTTCCTGCATCTGATGCAGGAACAGTCCAAGTAATAGTATTAGACTCATAGTCATTTCCGATCCCTGAGTTTACTGCTATGTCACCTTCATCTTCCCATAAGGTCGACTGAGTAAATGTTGGGCCGTATCCAGAATCCCCATTAGCATTTGTTGCCTTAAGACGATAACTGTAATTTTGTGCTTCATCTAAGCCACTATGTGTTTTTGTTGTTCCGGTGACAGTAAAATAATTTGATGATGGATCACTTGTACCGGTACCATAGTATAGCTTATAACTAGAAGCACCGCCGACTGCATCCCACTCTAAATCTATTTCCTCATATGTCACATTTGCCTCTTCTGGTGCGCCTGGAGTAGCTGGTGCAGCGCCACTAGTTGTTGCATAATCTTGGCCAGCAGCATCTGCCCAAGATGAGTGTGATCTTGCTGAGGCATCTTCAAATCTAACTTGAAAATAATATTGTGTGTTACCTGATAAAGTTGTTGGTGTTGTTCCAGTATAGACGGAATGACCTGTAGAAGGTACATATTGAGATGAAATAACCGAGTTTGACATATTAGAATTGACAGACCAACGTATGTCATAATAATCACCGGTACCAGTGTCATCACCTGATTTCTTAAATGTAAAGTCTAATGAATTGCCAGTACCATTATTTGCTATTGTTATAATTTTTGGTGCGTGTGGCATTACTCTTTACTCTCTAATTGTTTTATCCTAGACTCAAGATCACCTATTAATGATCCCATCTCTTTTATTGACTCTACTAATAGCGGTACGACCCTCTCATACTGTATCGTCAGGTACTTCTCACCAGAAATTGACGATCCTGATGGATCTGAATCAAATGGCGCTATCTTGACAGCCTCCGGTAACACCTTTTGTAGATCTTGTGCTAATAATCCAACTTGTCCCTCTTGCCTATCATAACCTACTTCCTTTTCTGCTAGTTCATTCCAATTAAATGTCACACCCTCTAGACCGAGTACTTTTTCTACTGGATTCTTTATTGACTTAATATTTTCTTTAAGCCTCTTATCAGAAGCATATGCAACTATATTATTACTAAAGTATCCTGTACCAGCTGTAGCATTTGGTGCTACATTTACGCCTAAGCTACCAGTAATATTATGATCACCATAAAATGATGTATCACCCACAACAGAGAATCGATAAGCTGGTTTTGATATAGTTGTACCACCTCCCGGGATAATGTTTTGTACAGCTAATTTATCACCTATAGACCAACCAGAATTAGAAGTATCAGGATAGATACATGAACCCGGATCTGAATCACTAACACCAGATCTTATACTTGCATTTGTTCTACCCCCTTTACCTATGTATAAATTACCACTTGTAAAAGAATCATTTGAATCCCACTGGCCAAACTGGATGCCTTCTGATCTTATGGATGAGTTACTTTGATAAGCTAGAGTTTCTCCCTGGAAATAACTCCATGTATCACTATGGGGCATTTGTGCTACAATTCGCGATGCAAAAAATCCCGTATTGTTTGCTGTAGGATCACCATCAGAATATCTCACTATAAATGATTCAGGGTGTATCTCAGTTCTTTTTGTCACATCATAAGTTTGGCCGGTGCCGAAATTATCTGTTTCTTTATTCCTACTTACAATTTTCCCACCGCTACCAGTAATATGAGTGTTAGCAATTGTGAAACCACCGACAGCACCAGAAGTAGCTGTGATATCACCGGATAAAGCTACATTACTTGCAGTAATATTTCCTGTATGATCTACTTTAAATGCACTTGAACTAATAAATAACGCCTGTGTCGCATCATTTATCTCTACACCAGTAGCTGTTAAAGAGTGGCCATCAATAACAAATCCACCAACTGATCCTGCTGTCGCTGTTATCTTTCCTACAGATAAAACACCACTTGTAGTCCAACTAATTGTACTGCCTATAGTACCAGAACCATCTGCGTTGAATACTACTTGACCACTTGAAAATGAAGCATATCCATCACCTCTAATTGTAAATCTATCAGATTCCTGTTTTATCAATGTTGTTGTTGAAACTCCAGTACCTACTAACTGTATTCTATTATTGGATGTACTTCCTATATTAACTGTACCACTAAAATCTCCACTAGTTGCACTAATTGCTCCTGTTATATCAACACCCGTAGCAGTTAAAGCTCCTGCTGCTGATACAGAAAAACCTGTTGATACTGGACCTAATCCAATTCCTGTAGAACCAATAAAAATACCTGAGTTTGCATCATTCCATGCTGCTTTTGACCCATTCGTTAAATTAGTTCCAATTGTAAATCCACCGATTGTTCCAGTACTTACAGTTACATTTGTAAAAGTACCCTTTGTTGCGGTAATATCACCTGTAATCTTGGCAGCTGAAGCTGTTACTTGGCCTTCGCTATTTACAAAGAAATCTTCATCAGTACCAACAGATATAGCAAAACCTCCGGGAGTGTTAGCTGCAGCACCAATATATATTCCGTCATTATTGTCTAATAATGATTCCTTATCTCCCATATATATTGCTGGCAAAGAAGGATCAAGCGTCATATTATTTGATGTTAATTTTGTTCCAACAATCCAGTTACCTATTGTACCTCCTGTTGCAGTAATGTTACCTGTGATCTTAGCTGCTGAAGCAGTTATTTGGCCTGATGCCTTTAATCGTAATCCCGTGTTTCCACTAGCATTGCTTGAAGAGATCTCTGATGGTGTAATTCCAAAACCACCAATTTCTCCTGACGTATTCGCAGTAATTGTGTCTGCAGTTATATCACCAGTTACGTTTACTCCAGTAGCAGTTAATGCACCAGCTGCAGTAACAACAAAAGGATTTAAATTACCAAGTGCGATACCATCACTGCTTAGAAAAACTCCAACACCGTTACCAGATGCGAATGCAGTTTTACTACCAGCAGCAACAGTTGCTCCGGATACTGTACCACCAGTTATTACAGGTGCTGATACAGAAATACCAGAGCTTAGTGCGCCAGCAAATGATGCATTGCCAGCAGCATCTACATAAAATTCTTTTGAATGTATCGCACCGCTTGAAGATATTATTAATCTTCCAGCAGCAGATGTATATCCAGCTACAGTTTCATTCGTTCCCGTATAAATCTTATCGGTACCAACTGTCCACCCACCTATTTCAGCTCCTGTAGTAGTTGTTTTAAATACTGTTGAGCCGTCTGCTCCCTTAACTCGAAGTCTAGTATTGTTCCAAAACATTCCACCGTTAGATCCGCTAAGACTCAGCTTAACTGCAGTGGAGCTTGTTTGGCCAACCCAAAATCCTGGATTTTCCCAACCAAATGAGGCTTGAATCGCAAAATAGCTAGCATCATCAACTGCAGATATTTTTGTTTTTCCTTTGGTCAATGAATTCGCATCAATTGTCCAACCTGCTATTGTTGCATTGCCGTCTATTGTTAGCGCATTACTAGTATATCTAAATCCTGTTCCCATAGACATTCTAGTATTATTACCGTCAATATAAATTCTGTTTGCTGAATTATATGCGCTGGTTCCGGAGCCTAATGATATATAGCCTAATCCTAATATTGTGTTTGTTGATGTTATTGTAGTAGAATTAATTGTCCAACCTGCAATAGTGGCATTTCCGTCTATTGTTAACGCGTTACCAGTATATGTAAATCCTGTGCCGAGTGACATTCTAGTATTTGTACCATCAATATAAATACAATTTGCAGTATCCCATCCATCTGCAGAACCTAGTGATAACACACCTGCTGATCTTAATCTTGCATTTGTTCCTGATATTAGTCCACTTCCAACTGTCCAGCCAGAAACTGATAATGTTCCACCTGTATAGGCAAAGTGTTCGCCGATAGACATTCTATTTCCTGGACCATCAATATAAGTTCTATTTGCTTGTCCATATCCGTGCGTTCCGCTACCTAAAGATAATACACCACTACCGCTTAATATTGCGTTGCCATTTGAAGATGATATTTGTCCCTTACCAATCTTCCATCCACCTGCTGTCAGTACATCATCAACATAACTAAAGTTTTCCCCAACAAAAAAGATTGGGTTTGAAGATGCACTTACAAAGAATAATGAAGCGGATGGAGAGGATGTTGTATGAGTAGTAGCATTAGTACCAAGAGCTATTGTAGCAGTATTTCCATCTATTCTAGCAACTGTACCACTTGTTAATTTTCCAGGACTCATGTCCCATCCAGCAAGACGGGCTTCATCTTTTGTTATTAAAACAGAGTAAGTTGAGTCACTATTAATATCTGCATTAGCTGATCCACTAAATACGGCAAATCCATACTTTGCAGTTCCAGTTGTTGGTAAATTACCCATAACAACTTTTGGTTTTGCAGTATCAATTGAGCCAGTATAAATTGCAACTTGTTTATTAGTCGCATCAAGTGCTATAGAACCTGCTTCATTATCATATTGAAATTTACCCGGTACTAGATCCCAACCAGCAATCATATTTTGTTCCGAACCAAGTTCAACTAATAGATTAGCATCCCCGGCTCCGCTGTCATTAAATATTTTTAATCCATACGCAGAATCTATTTCCCCCAAATGAACTCTATCATTAGTCCCATCAGTAATTGTAATTCTTTTTGCACCAGCATCTATATCAATAATACCGTCTGAACTACTTATAGCAGTTGCCCCTATTCCCCATCCACCGATATTACCAGTCGTGGCATTAATGGTTCCTTCTAAATAAGCACTACCCGAAGCCCAAAAACCATAGCCTGCTAATTCACCAAATCTACCAGATGTTATACCTGTTAAGCGGCCTGTTCTAGTTACTACACTTTGTGCAGCACCATCATTGCTTCCAGAAATTACATCCATAAAAGGGCTATGAGTAGATGACGCATCCAATAATAAGCTTCCTCCACTTATTCTTACTGCAGTTCCGCCAACTGTTAAATTAGCTAAATCACCTTCTATATTATCAACTGTATATTTTGTAACTCCCGATTGATTAGTATCAAAGCTTGCAGACAGTATTGAAAATTTAACACTATTAATAGTACCTGATCCTGTAATGTCAGCTGACTTGAACCACAAGCGTGAGGCAGAAGCAAATGTTGCAGATTTTTCGTCTTCAAAATAAACGAAATTATTATCAGATCCAGAAATAACACCGCTGTCACTAACATAGAGATAGCCATTTGTAGCTTTAACAACGTCTTTTTGAAAAATATGTGTTTGAAGTGTATTACGAACTGTGATATTATCTATCTCAAGAGAAGAGCCACCATTACTTGTATCATAGTCGAGCTTCCATCCGGAGCCCATTATTCCGGAGATATACGAATTGTAAATAGAATCCCCGGTTCCGGACAGTACAATGTCCTCGTTGAATGTGGCAGTATCACTAAATGTTCTTGCTCCACCAATTGTATCTGCTAGCCCAATTGTAATTGCAGTATCAGAACCAATAGCATTTGCTCCACTACCTGCATCAATAGTAATTTCATTACTAGCTCCTGTAAGTGTAAGTGTATTATCTCCTTCAGCGGCTGTTCCTGCAGATGTTCCATAATCTACACTTAAAGTTGCAGTTGCTCCTTCACTATCTACACCCCCACTTAATCCTGTACTGCTTACTATTTTCTGTACATAATTCCCTGTTGTATCAGTTGTAAGTGCTACTGAATTTTCCTGTATAGTTGCTAGTCCAGAAGAATTTATTAGAACATCACCCGTAATATTATTCCATAATGAATCCTCTAAATTTGCGAATGTAACTTTTTTAAGTGTACCTGGGCCGTCATCCATCAGAAATAAGTCAGCTTGTGCTACTGTCGCGCTTCCTAAAGCACCTTGCCCACTAATTACATTATCATTTAACATCGAACCTTCAACTGAAGTTGCTTGGATTGTTAAGCCACCTGTACCACTTGCTAAATTAGTTAATGTGATTTGACCCTGAACATCTCCAGAATTAAAATTGACTACGGGTGATTTATTAATTGTTACTCCACTTGCAATATCACCACCATTAATATCAATTGTAGTTACACTACCTAAATCTGCCCATGTAATACCAGCTGCAGTTGAGTTTCCATCTACTGTTCCATTCCAAGTGCCACCATTTATATCTGGAGAAGTTAAAGTTTTATTTGTAAGTGTATCGTCTGAGCTAATAGTTACTAAATTAATTTCACTATCTTTTAATCCACCTATCCATCGATCTTCACTAACATCCCAAAGTAATGAGCCAGTTTGAGTAGTTGCAGCATCATTTACATATATTCCTCCATCTCCGGCAGACGAGCCCCCGTTCAATGTTAAAATTTGATCTCCAAGAACAACCTCATTAGTAGTAGTTGTAGTCATTGTTCCAGCTACACTTAAATTACCGGTGAATATGCCATCAACAGCTGTAACAGTACCGCCAAATGTGGCGGTTCCTGTGGTTGAAAATGTACTGAAATGTGAAAGTGAATCGGGTTGAACATAATAAGTAGTTCCAGTGCCTGTATATAGTTTGCCACCTACATCTTTCCTTAAATCCCAACCTCCCCACGCACTATTAAGAAAACCATAACCATTTGTATCGCCATAAACTGTAAATCTAAAAGTTCCACCACTATCTATAGCAGAAATCCCTGCATAGCCACTAGCAGAGTTTTTTATTTGCAATCCACCATTATGTCCACGAAGTTTTGCATAATTAGTAGATGTGTTTGTTATGATATTCCCACCAATTTTTAAATCACCACTACCAGTAATATCACCTGTTATATTTATACCGCCTACAGTAGTTACTAATCTTTGAGTATTATCATAATATAATGTTACAGCCCCATCTTCATTTGCCTGTATCATTACTTCATCATTAGCAGCATTTTTAACTTGAAATGCACTTGATCTTAAAATTAAATTACCAGTTCCAGTTTCTGCAATATGAGTATGACTACCATTGTGATATATTTGTAAATCATTTGAACTACCAATACTTAACATCCCATCATCAGGTATTTTTACATGGCCAAACGAACCAGTTGATTGAGCTGAACCTGAAAGTATTGTGCCATCAAATGTAAGGTTAGCTTCAGCATTCATCGCATCTGCACCAGTTGCTGTTAGAACTCTGTTATCTGAACCATTTGTCATAAAGTCTGATACATCTACTGATATTGTATTGGTTGACACATCAATACCGCTTCCGCCACCAATATTAATAGTTCTACTTGATGCTATTGTACCTCCACCAGATAATCCTGATCCTGCGATAATCTCTACACCGCTATGATCTATATGCTCGTTTGCAACAAATCCTGTTGTTGAATCATGAACTACATCTGAACTAGCTAAAGTAATTGTTCTATTAGATGCAATAGTACCGCCGCCGCTTAAAATACCACCAGCAGAAATACTAACCGCGCTATGATCTATATGCTCATTTGCAACAAATCCTGTTGTTGAATCATGAACTACATCAGAGCTAGCCAATGTAATTGTGCGATTTGAAGCAATCGTTCCACCACCACTTAATATTCCACCAGCTGTTATTGATACAGCACTATGGTCAATATGTTCATTCGCAATAAAACCGCTTAGATTATCATGCACTATCTCGCTATCAGTTGTTGTTATGTCATTAGCATTTGCTGTTATACCTGTTCCACCAATAACATTTAGTGTAACGTCTCCTGTTCCTCCACCAGTTAAACCTGTGCCAGCTGTAATTGTTTGGTCATCTTTTGCGCTTGTCTCTATGCCGTCTAATTTTGATCCGTCAGTAGATAAGTCTCTTCCGTCAACTGTTCCACCAATTGTGATATTACCAGTTGATGAGATTTCAAATCTTGTAGTCCAAGTGCCACTCTCTCTTGACTGAAGAATGAATTTCCCAGCATCATATCCATACATTCGGTAAGTATCGTTGGTACTGCTATCTTCTGCCCCAAGATAAAATTGCCCCCCAGCCATAAACATATTATCGGCTGAAACGATTCTGCTCGTAGCCCTAAATATAGCAGAAGTTGCAGTACCTGTAAAAGTAGGACTTGCAGATAATACTGTATTTCCAGTTCCTGTTGAAGTTGTTACACCTGTTCCACCACGAGCTACTGATAAAGTTCCAGTTGTTCCAGCCACTATTGGAAGTCCAGTTGCGTCAGCTAAAGCAAACGCTGGTGTGGTATCTGAGCCGCCGAGTGAAAGAGAAATACCGCCAAAGTTAATTGAACTATTAGCAAGCATTGTATTTGAAACTTCTCCTGATGTAACAGTGATATTTGAAAAATCTGTGTAATAAGTTCCCGTTTGTCCATCTAATAAATCTGCATCTAGTCCGCTTCCAGCGCCATCAACTGTTTTGATTGCTGTTAGTATTTCAGCGGCAGTTTGATCTGCGGTTGCGTCTGTTTCTCCTGTATAACCAAGATTTGCAAGAGTTAGAGTTCTGGTACTTATAGCACCATTAGCATCTGTAACATGACCAGCAGTATCTGTAGTAATATTAACATCAATATCAGAAACAACAGTTGCTCCTGTTAAAGCTCCTGTATCTACACTAAAATCATCTCCCGAGTAAGAAGTAGGGTGAACATAAGTATTAGCATCAGTTGTACCTGTATAACCAAGATCAGCAAGAGTTAGAGTTCTGGTAGCTACTGTACCGTTGGCATCTGTAACATGACCTGCGGTATTTGTAGTTACATTGAAATCTAAATCGGATATAACTACAGCACCTGTTAAAGCACCAGTATCAATCCCAATATCATCACCAGCTAAATTTGTTGGGTGTGTATATCTTGTAGCCCCACTATTATAAGCACTTACTACAGTAGTATTATTAGAGACTTCAGTATCAAAATCACTAA
>Ga0208299_1002915_pt1 | contig 11150 bp, 16 predicted proteins | sample 15_taG_FD_184089 | JGI IMG/M metagenome (GOLD analysis project Ga0208299, IMG submission 184089) | Marine viral communities from the Subarctic Pacific Ocean - 15_ETSP_OMZ_AT15312 metaG (SPAdes) (version 2) | ecosystem: Environmental > Aquatic > Marine > Oceanic | place: Pacific Ocean | collected...
CGGTCAAGACGCATTTAAAGAACGTATGATGGTCTTTCCAGATGAGATTAATGATATTATCGACCTATTCAACTTCATCAACATGCACAACCTATACCCAACCGATGAGGATGTGGTTAACGTGTATAAAGATGGGATTGAGGTCTATGGTTTAACAACCGAAGAACCATTTCCATGGTTTGCTGATAACTTCTTCATTATAAAGATGCCAAGATTAACCGATGATGATGACGTTCTTCTGGTGATTAATATGAACGACTATGATGAAGAGGTCGACCAAGAGGAAAGAGAGGAAGTGATGGAACATCTTTGTGAGGTTTTACCTACAATACTTCTGGTTGATTATATCCAATTCACTCTTAATCATGAACCTGAATGGTTAGAGGTGTTTGATGTTAACAATGGTGAGTATATTTAATGTTCGGTTTGAGGGTGCTTAGGATTATCCTTCCACCCTTCCACCCATTGAAATACAAATACATAAACTGGTGGTTTGGAGAACAATCCAGAGATGGTGGTTGGAAGGATTTGCATAAGTGAAATAAATTCCGTATATTTGCACTATGAATAAAGAAGACGAAGGGCTACTGAAAGTATATTGGTTCGGGTGGCATGATGAATTAGACGGAAAGTCACCTAAAATATTCACCACAAAGATAGACCAACGAGCCTATCTTAAAGGTAGGGCAGATGCAATCATAGGGGATGACCTTATGAGGTATGATGAGACCAGAACCGATGAAGTGGTGTTAGCAGAAATAAAAGAAGGTATGGATACACCAGAGATGATGGATTGGAACGATAAAGGAATGGAATTCTATGTTGATTACCTAGAAGGTATCTGGAAGTACAAGAATTGTGGCGAAGCTAAGGCTATCGCTGAATTGATAGTGTTCTACAGAGCCAACAAGGATAGAGACCCTAACAGGACTGAAACGGAACTATACTCTATCAAAGATGAGTGGGAGCGATTCAATGCTAAAACACATAGGTTGATAGCGGAAGGTACAGTATACGTACATGGAACCTTCACAATGGAAGAGGCTCAAGCATACGTAATGAAGGAAGATGAAAGGGAAGAACTACCTAAGTTCAACCAATACAGAACCCACACTTACGTAGTAGAGAAGATTACGAGTAATCCATTGGTATAATATGGATATGCGAGAGATAAATAGAGCTGTTAATGGTGAAGAAAGGGTAAAACTAACCGAAGAAGAAAGATGGGAGTGGCTACGTCAACACCACAGTAATAGGTTTACAATCCCATGGGATAGAATGGCGGTACCAATGCATGAGTGGTTCGATAAGTACACTGAAATCTACAACACAGGTATTCCAATAGTGGTACCATCATATTGGGATGAGATGAGTAGGGGTGAGAAAAAATGGATAGAGGGTATATTTGAAGAACGAGAAGAGCGACAATATAAAAGGTCGGCTAAAGCACCCAAAGAGGTGTACTCACAGTTTAACTATTGTATAGGAAATCCATGGGAAGAGGGGTCAAATAATTTATCGATATATACTCTTGGTACTCAAGTACATTACGGTACAATGGAGCAAGCAGAGGCTATGAGAGCAGGTATAAGTAGACGGGCAGGTAAAGAATATGAAATCTATAAGATTGATAATCAACCACTCACAAGAGATGAAGGGTAAGTTAACTAAATTGGATTATGGTGAAGGCTTCAGATATGAGGTTATACTAGGTAGAGGATTCGCATACTCTTTAACTGTTAGGGTTGAGGGTATGTTCGTGGTATTAATGTACAATGAACAGTCAAACAATGGACTTAATGTATCCCGTTGTGTTCGAATCAAAGATGATAAGGAAAGGGAAGTGTTTGTGCAATACCTTAGAGATAATCCTGATGAAGGTATGGCTGGACTGCAAGGTGGTTCACAAAGTGACTATATGTCAGATGAATTCGATGATAGTGACGAAAGGTTAGTGAGATTAGAGGAAATGACCAAAGATGACCTAATTAAATACGCTCAAAGGGGTGACACATATCTTAGAAACTTAAACTATGATAGGTTCTTCTTCAAACGAGAATTAGTTGATTTTGGTGACATTAAAATGGTTCCAACTCCACGATACTTTGATTACTATCAGGGTGAAGATGGTGAAATGGTACACATGAAATTGGAGATGAATAGGTGGAAAGGTATAACAACCGACCTGATAACCTATGATGAGATAGATGGTAAATATAGTGACATAATGAATACAATACTAACCAAGTCTAAGGACAGCATAGAATGGTTTTTAAAAGATAGAAAGATATCCCACTTATATAGTATCATATTAGGCTACAATATGATTGGTGATTATATCCTTACCGACCTAACGGTACGAGTTGCTAGGGTAGAATACAAACCAATCGAATTATTTGACCCAAGCAGTAAACTTTCTACCAGAGTAACAACCTGATTTTCAATCACTTAAGGAAAACATTCAAAAAAACTTTACAAAAGACTTGCATTATCCAAATAACTTTTGTATCTTTGTACCATATTTAATAGAAAGACATTAAAACTGTTATGAGAAACTTTATCGACATATTCGAATTCAACTTTGCCGCATTTGCGGAAGAGGATGATTGCGCCAAAGAGCCAAAGGATATGTTGTAAAACAAACTCAATACAATATACTAAACCCTTTGGCTAATCACCAGAGGGTTTTTTTATGCCCTAAAATATGCGTCCTAAGCTAACTTGGTAGAAGCACTGACTTGAAACCTTCTTTCTAATAGAAGTAAAACAATTAGAGTGAGTTCTTTGACATCTTGGTTAAATGGGGCAGTGGCAGAGTTGGTCAATTGCGTTCGGTTGAAGCCCGAAAGATATAGGTTCGATTCCTATCTGCCTCACATTTACAGTAGAATTAAATAAGGGGTTGTAGCTCAGTGGTTTCAGGACTTATGTCTGGTAGAGCAACGTGACTGAAAATCCGTGTGTCGGTAGTTCGAATCTACCCAACCCCACACAAATGATACGTTATGCAAGCGGCTAAAGCAGCTAGGTTTTCAACCTAGTCTCATTCGAGTTCAGGGGTTCGAACCCCCTACGTATTACTTTATATTTCCCATTGGTCTATCGGTTAGGACGTTAGGTTTTCAACCTAGAAGGACGAGTTCGATTCTCGTATGGGGGACTATGGTAGGTAGCTCTAACTACCGACCAGAACACATGATACTCATTAGAGTGGGTTGATTGTGTCAGGATGTTCGTCTAGCGGTCTAGGACGCCTCTAATTTCATAGGGGAAACATGGGTTCAACTCCCGTACATTCTACAATATTTTTGGGGGCACATGTACCAAGTCAAGGCGTTGGTGTTTTGCGAACACTAAGAGGTCGGTTAGATTCCGACTGTCTCCACTAATAAAGCTGAATTCGATTTAAAGGAAAGGGTTAAAGAATGGGATAAGAAATATGGGGCTATGGTGACAACTGGCTAACACGCTGCTCTTGCACAGCAGAGATGGGTATCGTACACCCCTAGCTCCACGTAGGATTTGTAGGTTAACGTAGACATTGAAAACCTTCTGACAATCTGGAAAGACAGATAATACGGAATAGAGGTGTTGATGGTAACATACGGTCCTGTCACGACTGAGATTGAGGGTTCGACCCCCTTGTATTCCGCATTAAGAAATCTGCGTAACTCCAAGTAACCGCTTGGCAGCAGTAACTGGTCTGTTGGCTCCCTTGGAGGGTAGGCTAGCCTGTCACGCTTGCAGCAAAAGGGTTCGATTCCCTTATGGATGGCTTTTTAACTAAGGTGTTGACTTAATGGTTTGGGTTAGTTATATTTAAACCATGAGTTATAGAAAGTTATATGAAAGTGTTTATGGTGAAATAGAAGAGGGGTGGGACGTTCATCATATCGATTGGAATCACCATAATGATGTGATTGAGAATCTAGTAGCGATTCCACCCAAAGTCCATCAATTAATACATAATTATCTTGGTTATGTTACGAAAGAAGAAGCACTCTTATTGACGGACAAGTTCTTTTCCAACAAAAATTATAAGAATAAGAGTATTAGTTACCTTAATTTTAAATTAAGCAAATACGTTGATACGGATAAATCCAGCGAATTGGCTATATTATGTAAAGAGAGGGTGGGTGAAAAGGCTGATAGGTATTACAAAATGATAAAAGGTGGTTATCGGGAAGAATATAAGGATGGTGTAAAACTATACAAGTCTGTTGGTCAAACCGAATTAGATTTAATCAAGGAAACGGGTACGTTCCCACCAAGACTTAAGGGTCAAAAAATGTTCTACCCCACATTAAATTATGGATACGCAGCTAGATTAGGTGAACAGTGGACAGTGAACCACGAATTATCTTGTGGGGTTTCATATCTTATTGAGTTTACTGTGAATGGTTTATATTTTCTTAAACAGAAAGTCCATAATGTTGGCGGGCTTGACCAAGAGTTGTGGATACCAGCAGATAAATTGAGTGACCTTAATGATAATATAACCCACCTTAAGGTAATAGATAAGTATGAGTTGGGTATGGAGACTATATCAGACAAGATACCTAGAAAGAGGATGGAACTTGAGAGGGAGATTAATACGCTTATAGTCAAATTATGTGAAGTGGCAGACTTCAAAGCTAGGAAATTACATATTGATGACGAGGTTAAAGATTATCGGAAGAGAATTACAGAAGCTAGAAAAGAATTGAAGGATTTGGGATAGTAAGTGAATATGTTTTCACCCCATAGAAACACCTTTAGTACACGAAAGAGATTGGACTGATACCATAGGGTTTCGTACTCTATCTGGAGCCTTCTTAACTAAAGAAGATGCCGAACGACTACTACCAATAATGGAAGGTGGTTGTGGGCTATGTCATAATGGTGATAAAGTGGTTCCATGTGTTGTTTCTGAGCACGAATTCGTGGTATGATAAATATCAGTTAAATTAAGGTTGTTTTATTCGTAATTGGGTGGTATATTTGCCGCCATGAATGAATCGATAGTAGAAGGAATAGTGGCTGGATTAGCCGCAGGTGGTCTCCTTACCACCATTGGAGGATTATTTGTGTGGTTGGCTCTTAAAGTCCCACCCAATAGAGGTTTTAGTATATATGGTGCTGGGATGTTTGTTAAGACCATTGTGGGTATCGCAATATGCGTAGCTGCGGTATTACTCACCAGTTTACATCTTATTAGCTTCATGTTAACTATGGGTTCGGTGGTGTGCGTTTCATATCCACTTACCGCCATTATAATGACATCCAGACAAAAAGATTTGTATAAACCAGTTAGTGGTCTGTAATATCAGGGTAGGTACCCATATTTATATGTATGGGAAAGAAGAAACAAGATTTACCTTATAGATGGGTACAGAACAACATGCTCTTAGAGAGAGACATTGCGCCTTGGTCAGTAGGGTATTTAATCGGAGAAGGAAAAGCCGATTCATTATTAAGAACGGCTCGTGGGGCTATCGCTTACAACGGAACAGAAAAGGGTGACAACTTCTTAGAAGGTGTTAAATCCTGTTTCAAACCTGATGGAGAAGGTGGTTACCATGCTTGGAGATATCCTGTCGATGAAGACAATGGAACCTATTCAAACGTACCTGGTAATTTACCTTGGGATAGCGTATCCAGAGACCAGACAATCATGGCTTTCATAGCTCTTGCTGCGCTTGGTAGGGAAGACTTAGTTAAGGAATATCATAGTGGATTAAAGTGGCGATTGAGTCCTATGTTCACACAGACGGTAGATTACTGGTTATGGGCTAAAGCTCTATCAGGTAATTGGTTCTGGACACAATGTTTCTGGTTCTTATCTTTACTACTTATGACCTTCAATATTGGTTGGAACAAGTTCATCTTTTGGGTTGGTGGTTTAGCTCGAAAAGGTAAAGACCCAATCAACGGATATGGTGAAGTACCAGTAGATTATGATTATGACTGGGGTTCCAAGTGGACTAAGTTAGATGATATGATTTACAAAGCGCAGTATCCACACTTTGCATTCGTTCAATTCACGTTGCAGATGTACGTATTACCGAAACATCCTATTAAGAAGTTACTACAATGGATGTCTAAATTCAATAGATTCAGTCATAACTTACTTGTTAGGTTAGCGCTGGAAGAACATGTTGCCCAAGAAGAGATTGATGCTTATGTACCACATTATGGTATGCGATGGAATAGTCGAAGGAACATCACAAGTAGGACAAATCAAGACGCTATCAGACCTGAACACGATTCAGAATTCAACTACGACAAGGATATTCTATACGGGTTAAAGAGGTTAATCGATTAAATTATGAACCTTAGAGAAACAGTTAGAATAAGACTTATTGAGTCTGATATTAATACAACCCTTAAAAGGGTGGCTTCAGAGGTCGCCAATAAATTGCACTGTTCCACCAAAGGTTCATGTATCCATTTCGCGGAGATATTTATTAATGAAATAGCTAAGATAGACGAAAGTCTACTGGAACACTTCTACGTTATTGAAGGTTATGTAGATGAACACCGAGGGGTTATAGAAGAACACACATGGATTGAATTAGCTAATGGTGAGAAGATTGACCCTACGGTAGCTCAATTTGGTGACCATGATGGGTATACCGATAAGGTAGTATATAAAGGTACTGGTCATGATTACCTGTATAACTACATGGCTCATGATGATACCTATGAGTTAGAGCGAAAACAAAACCCCACAAGATTTTTCAAATAAGTTTGCACAAGTCAAATTAATTCCGTATATTTGTATTATGAGAAATGATATACCAGAAGGTTTAATGCGATTAGCGGCTAAGATTGACCTCAATTCGTACTATCCCCCATACGCAAATAACTACTTTTTCATGTTTGACGATAAATTAGCTCAGAAGATTACTAATGATGGTAGAGAATTGCTGAATAAAACAAAAAACCGATTCAAATAATGTTAAGAGAAGTAAAAGACGATTACGGTACCGATGAGTATTGTACCTGTGAAACACATGACTATGAGGAACGTATCTGCCCAAGTGAGGTAGAATTATTCGGTGAGACTGACCCTGATAACAAAGTGTGTAGTTGTTGTCCTTATTGTGAGTACCAGTGTGGTTTAAATATTTGATAGATGGAAAAGGAAAAACAAGTAACGATAAAGTACCATGCGGAAGTAACCGTAACGGTAAATGTACCAGACGAGATGACAGAAGCTGAAATCATAGATGATTTGGGTGATGGTAATTATGGTTGGTACGACATAGTGGATGAAGAAGACATTCAACCGTTTGATATGGTAGACCTTATCGTTGATGGTGACCGAGTAAATATAACACACAAATAATGAGCGAAATAAGTAGAGAACAAGTACTTACAGCACTAAAGAAGGGTGCTACGACAGCAATAACTGCTGATGAGGTAACAACTAATATTGTATACGATGAACAGGCTGATGCTATCATGGAATTAGTGAACCCTTTACGTAAGGTGTTTTTATGTGATAATGATACGGTATCTTCTGTTGATGAAATTGAAGATAAGTTACAGGAGTCTAGAGACCACTTTAGTGATATGTACTTACCAGATGGGGGTGTAGATTTCTATACTTTTTGGATGGTGGGGGAGACCCTACACCGAGTTAAAGGTACGTGTCAGGTTGAATGGGCTAGTGAGTTCTCAATGAGGAAAAATGTGGTCACTAGACTCAAAGTAAATAGCACTGAAGAAGTCCCATACCAACGCATTGATACTGAAGCGAATGAGTGGTATTTTCCTGTGAATATTGGGAAGGAGTACTTCATTCCAGACTTAGAGTTTATGGAGATTTAAACCCCTCAGCGCCATATTTATATGTATGGCAAAGAGGCGAAAAAAGATACACTATATCTATAAGATTACCCACACTAAATCGGGTAAATTTTATTTGGGTATGCACTCCACATTCAACATGGATGATGGGTATATGGGGTCAGGTAAACTTATAGTAGCATCCGTTAAGAAGTACGGAGAAGCTAAACACACCAAAGAGATATTAGCATACGCCAAAAGCCGTATAGGTCTGGTTAAGCTAGAAGCTGAAATGGTGACCGAAGATGTTGTAGGCGATAAGCTTTGTCTCAATATGAAAAATGGTGGTCATGGTGGGTTTGCTGGTGAGAAACATAAGAAGAGGTTTCAAGCTGCTGGTAGAAAGAAACGAAAGTTCAATCAGAAGAAGAGAAGAATAAAGAAACGAATGGCTAAGAGAAAAGCTAAGAAAAGAAAAGTATGATATTATGGACACATTCAAAAAGGGTGTGGACTACTACATGGAAGACGGTAGGTTAGTCCTTACCGACTAACGATAAAGGTAACCAAATACTAAGACATGGGAAAAATAGAGAAGAAGAAAGCGAAACTACAGGAGAGGATTAACACTCTGGAGACTGAACTAAGAGAATCATTAACCAAGAAGTCATCAGCTACTGCTGAAATTGACGTTGCTGGTATAACCAGAAAGATTCAACAAACCAAAGACCAACTGGCTAAACTGTGAATCGAAAACAACGAAGAATTGAGGAAACCAAGCGTAAAGCTGGTTCTCGCAATGACAGGAAGCTTAAGAAGTATTCCGAGAAGTTCAATAAGATGTTTAACTTCTACCTATCCGTATATAGGACAGGATTAATTACGTTCTGTGGTGTAGGGGTAGATGAGATAGAATCAGACCCTAACGGTGCCGAAGGTAGGTACGCATTCCGAGAGTACGATAACGGTAGATATAAGCAAGGTGTCCCACCAATGAGACACCCTAACATCCTGAGAGCCATCATTATAGGTAAGAAGGGTTGGGGTTTATGGTGCAAGCAATGGGCTGAAGGTATTGGTCAATGCTTATTCACCAAGCATGAAATACTGGAAGAGTTCAGGGAACATGGTATTGTGATGCCAGAATCAATTGAAACTGAGTTCAGTAATTTGATATGGGACTATAGGTTCAAGCACCCAGAACTTCAAGAGGAACACGAAAAAATGATGCTTAATATGTACAAAAATTTGGATAAGTCAAAATAAACCATTACATTTGTTGTATGGAAGAAACATTAGAATTCGTAGATGCGCAAGAAAGGGCTAGGAAACACCCTAAGACATTCGAAGCGCCAGATGCAGATGAACTTAAGGAAATCACTGTAGGCTCATTCGTAAAGGTCTGCACCCATGATGAGCGATTTTGGGTAGAGGTAACATTGGTTGAAGGTGATACCATAACTGGAACGGTTGGTAATGACTTGGTTTTACAAGGACATGGACTTAGTTATGATGATACCATCACGTTTGATGAGACCAACGTATACGATATACTTTCCGAATAAGATGAGAGAGCAAGTAGTTGAAACTTACGAGGGTAAAAGCCCTAGCGATGTGGTTGAAATCCTAAATGACCTAATTTTGGATAATAATAGGATTGTATCGGTGGTGAGATGTTTCACCAGAGAAGAGGGTCACCCAAAATCAACCTATATAGTGGTATACGAAAAACCATACGATGATTAAGTTAGATTTAGAGGGGTATATAAGATACTTTGAGGATTCATTCTTCATGGGTCAGATTAAGGCGCTCATTGAGATGGAGTTGCTATTGGTCAGCATGGAGAATGACATAGATAGGTTGAACGTAGGGGTTCTAATGGCATCGAAAATGGAAGAGTTCATTAGGACGTTGAATATGCGCCTACAGTCCAACTATGGTGTCAAATTGGCTGGTTATGATGAATTATTGGGTGACATCCTACAATTCGAATCTCCCAACATGAAACAAATGATGGGGTTACGAAATCAATTCAGCTTCTGTGAGGTAGATGATATTGATAGGGGTTACGGCATTAGATATGATATTGTATTAGACGAGTCATCCATTGACCGAGAGATACCTGAATGGGCACAGAGAAGTGATGAACATAAGGTTTATCCTTACGTAACGGTGGAAGAGAATGTGGAACCACCAACTGAAATCAGAGGGTTAACGGATAGTGAAGTTCATAAGATAGCCCAAGCGTTTGTGGAAGACCTATGGGAAGCCAATAAGCTTAGGAATCTGGATGCTGATGCTCTGGATGACGCTTTAGGTGAGATAAATGAACTCAAACAAGAGATTAAGAATAGGTGGATAACCACAGCAGTTGATTACCCACATGGAACATACGTTCTGGTGGTATTTCAAGCTTTGGGTAACAAGTATCAAGATGATAGTTACAGGTTTGACAAGTCACTCAACGAATACTTCATTGATAAAAATGGAGACTGTGAGTACGTATCTAAGAAAGATTGGATATAATGGAGATACCCAGCATAGACAAGCGTAGGCACTTCTTAAAGGCTATCACTTGGCGTATTATAGCATCATTCATAACCTTTATGATAGGTTGGAAAGTGACTGGTGACATAAATGTTGGTATCCAGTTTGGTATAATTGATGTGGTGCTTAAGTTAGTAGTGTACTATATACATGAAAGGGTGTGGTATCGAATAGGGTTCGGCATCAATAAGAAAAAAGTGTAAAATAAATTTGCATATGTCAAAACTATCCTGTATATTTGCAGGGTCGTTAAGACAATAAGTTCTTTGACATCGGGGAAATTAAAAAAAAAAGTAGAAACGTAGTGTGGGCAAGGACACTTAAGCATACCTCTTTGAGGCAATGTCGACCACTTAGCAGTCAAATGGACTTCGGTACGTTTCTATGATACTGTCGCCCAGTTGGTCGTATAATTCCTTATGGCAGTTAAAAACGGCAGCCCCTATATAGGGGAAGATAGCGTTCTAGGGATAGGCGCACAGGGTAGCCTGATAGCTTATGTAAAGCGCCTACATCTGTAGGAGTTGTGAGTGCGAATCTCATAAGGGCTAAAATATTTGGAAGGATGTTATCATCCAACCACTGAGGCAATCATGAGTGCGGTGGATACATCGCAATGGTAGTGGTTGTAACTGGTTAATGAGACAACCATGGATAAGTTCTCAAAGTCTTGTGGTGTGCCCGTGGGGGCGTTACGTCAACTTTGAATTGACAGCCTATGAGAGGTTCGAATCCTTTCCAAGACGCACGAGTCTGTTTAGTTAACGGACTAGTATGTCACCGTATGAATAGAAGTGGTTAACCCCACAGGGATGCGCAGCCAGTGCGG
>Ga0208299_1002917_pt1 | contig 11144 bp, 34 predicted proteins | sample 15_taG_FD_184089 | JGI IMG/M metagenome (GOLD analysis project Ga0208299, IMG submission 184089) | Marine viral communities from the Subarctic Pacific Ocean - 15_ETSP_OMZ_AT15312 metaG (SPAdes) (version 2) | ecosystem: Environmental > Aquatic > Marine > Oceanic | place: Pacific Ocean | collected...
AGGAGGTATTTCTTTTGATTTACCACTTAAGTCAAATATTGTAAAATAAAGATTACCACTATCAAATTGCTCACTTAAGAACTCACCATAAGCATCTTTACCATTGCTTAACTCCTTTGTTACAACTTCTCCAGTTGTAATATCTTTATATGTCCATTTGTAATTACTCACTCTCTCTTAGTATTTCTAGTTCATATTCGGTTAATTGATCTCCATAAACCTCTATAACATCTTCATTAGTCATTACTTCTATAGTATTGTCCATATAATCTTCATAAGTAGCTTTAGCACATTCTATCAACTCTTTTCTGGTATTATTCTTATGAGATATCCTATAGTTATAATCTTTACTGAATTCAAACCACATCTCATTATACCCATCTCCATTAGTATGGATATCCTTAATTATCTTTATCATTACCCTCTAAGCTTGTTAATGTGAAAGTACCATCAATATTCTTGTGGTAATATTCGTTAAGTCCCATCTTCAATGATTGAATAATCATCATCTCATTATATTCCTTTACTAGTTCTATTATTGTTTTTCCTTTATCCATAACTTCTCATATTATATTCAGCAAATATAATCATTTTTTTTGACATTTCCTAGTGTTTTAAAATATTTATTTTATAAGTCACTCACAGTATAGGTTATACTCCCATTAAACCATATTTTAAATGTTATAATATTAAGTATTTTCCAATACCATTTATAATACTTTCGTTTAGGTACATCTATGATCACAATCGGTTTAGAGTTACTTGATTTAATTATATCTCCTTTTTTAAACCAATCTTCTTGGAATTGTATTTTAAATTCTTTCATTTTATAAACTGTTTTAAATAATTAATATGGTTTTCCTCTAGTACCATTTGTTGTAGGTGGTATTGCCAACCCCACTGTCCATTTTTACAAGGAGGAGAATGTCTATAAGCTTCCCCTTCATGATGACATGATATAGATGACCAAAATGCTTTAGCAAAACTATGTGAGAATATAACTGACTGGTAATCCTCTAATATACATCCTGGATTATCAAGTTGAATAGCACCATTACCTCTAGCTACTATGTCAAATTCTTCCTCATTAATATATCCTTTCCTCCACCCATTCTCTATAGCTATATCAATAGCTTTTATTAGTATATCTCTATCTCCCATTATACCTCTTTTATTATTTTAATATTATATTGATATCCACCTTTAACTTTAATCGGTTTATCTGGTAATACATCTAATGATCCTGATTCTACAACCTTATTCTTTATGGTATCATATATTGCATAACTACCTCCTCCATCTTCTTCAGTGTAAGGGTCTAGTCCCATTATATATCTATCTTTTATTTCTGTATTTCCCATGTATAATCTTCATTTGTTTCACTATATGGATAATCCTTTAATCCATCAATAAGGGGATTTGTATTAGGTGCTCTCATCATCTCTAAAAGCTTACTTGCTTGTTCAGGTGTTAAAGGTGTTAATTTAATCCCTCTCTTCTTCCAATACTTCTTTTTCTTTCTTGGTATTCTACTCTTCTTCATCTTTAAATAATTCTTCTATTTCTTCTTTGGTTAATTTATCAAGAGACTCATATAAAGGAGTTCCTGGTAATATCTCGCAAGTACTACTTAATATCTTAGGTGTAAACCCACTACACTTGTATTTAACTTCTTCCCAATCATCTTTATCTTTCATACCACTAAACTACTAATAATAAGTGACATATGCAAGTTTTAAAAATATTTTTTTGAAAAATTTTTTGGAAAATTTTATTTTTTAGAAAGTTAACGTATGTTGAGGACCTAACATCCAACCACCCTTACTAATGTTTGGGTGCTTCTACCCCCACCAATTATGGTATAACTAAACTAAAACTATATATATTATGAACTTAGCAGAATTTAAAGCCCAAAATGGGATAACTGAATTAAAATTTTACAAATCTAAGACTACATCTAGAATGGTAGCTGCACACGGAGACATAATGGTTGTTACTACTGAAGACTTTGACCCAAGTGGGGAACTTCAAGTTTATAACAATCCTTCTGGTGTTGAAGGTAAGGCATACATCTTGTCTAATACTGTTCAGAAAGAGGCAGAATTTGTACTATAATAATATTGAGGGAGTGTAATGCTCCCTCATTCTTTAAACTTTAAACTGTATCATTATGAGAAATGAAACAATATTATACATTGACCCTAGAACTGGGTGTGTATCAAGCTTTAATCCTAGAGATAAGCACAGTAAGTAATTAATAAAGTCATCAGCCCTTTGAACTCTATTGAGTGAAGTTAAAACTTGGTTCCCGCAAGTGATGTCTAATCCCAAAGGTAGTGTAGGGATTAATTAAATCCATTAATAGTGGTGGGGAAAGCAGAAATCCCTTAAACAAATAGAAGCTAAGAGTATATAAATGTTTAATGTAATGCCCATCGTGGTTATGAATGAATTATATTAAATGAGTGACAGTTATACTCCGATAACAACCTGTTTAACCAAGAATACACTCCTAGTATGTAACCGCATATATAATGGAGGTATTCTTTATTTATAAACTATTAAATTAAACTATTATGACACCTATAGAACTATGTTGTACAACTGATGATAATGACTGTAAAGGTCATATGCAAAGACAACAATTAAGAAGATTATTAATTGCAGTTAGGGCTTATGATATATCACCTGATACAGGTGTAGATATGATATTAACGGCTGTAAATGATAATTATGAAATAAAGAAATAACTTTAAACTAAACTATTATGGGATTTACACTAAATGAAATAGCTGAGGCTACAGCAATGAGAGATTTAACATTAAGTATCTTAGGTGATACTGATAGATATACTCATGGACAAGTAAAAGAATTAAGAGAAATATTTAAAGATCATGTGAATACCTCTAATGTATTGGAGAAATATCACTTATCTGAGGTATTCTCAGACTTAGAAAAAGAATTGTTAACTAAATATTAGAAATTATGAATAAGATACTATTATTATTATTAGGAGGTATAGGATTATACTTTGTATATGTAGTGGGAATAGAAGAGCCACTTAACACATTTGTAAATATTATATCATCATTTACAATAGGTTGGACTTTATCAGAATTATTATTTGGAAATTAATCACTATTTAGAATCATTCTAAATAAGGAGTTTTTGAAGCTATACTTGAGACAAAGCCGAATGTAATCGTTTACAGTCGTTTAATGTCGGATAAATGTGAAAATAAGTGTTAAAAAATTAGGAATTGTCAAATAAAATGTATAACTTCGAAGACTGAAAGTTGTAGTAACAATCTAAACTTACAAAAAACTCTCTAAATAAAGTTTTATTTGTCTTAATTAGGTTAATGTGTCAGACGCTTCGCGTCAGCCTACACCCAACCACACATAATCAACACTATTTTACTTAACACTATTATTAACTTACTATACTAGATATAGCTAAAACATATTATTATGAAACTACCAAAAGAATATCATAATGTGATGATTACCTATAAAGGTAAAGTTAGAGTTAGAGATAAGTACTATGACCATTATGAGGACCAGATAGTTACTAGAAGAGCATTTTACAGTAAATCAGATGGGTTTTATGATAATAAGAATAATTGGATAGATACTCCAGAAGGATACTTTAGTGTTCCTCAATATTGGAGAATGTGGAAAGGTTCATTATTACCTCACACATTCTATCATCACGGAAGAGTTTATCCTAAAGACATTATCAAATGGGAAGAAGAACTATAAACAAAATATAGGGCAGGAATTATGCCTTGTTGAGAATACCACAAAAGAGAGAGTTAATAGCTCTCTTTTTTTATTTAAACTAAAAACTATGAATTATGAAAACTATAACAACATTAATACTGATCCTGTCATTTACATTGGTGGGATTTAGTCAGACACCTAATACTATATTTGGACAAGAACTATCTAAAACATTATTAGATAGTAATAATCAAGCATATTCTATTGTAGAACCTAACTCTTATGAGATATTAGGAATAGATAATGGAAGTATTGTATACCACAATAACATTGTTACAACAGATAATCAAGGATATCCTATGGATTTAGATTATGTGTATAGAAAATTAGATAGCAATACTTATGAAATAGTAGCAATACTTGAAGAATACTAAAAAGCTATCATATATTATAGCTAATTTAAATTAAAACTATAATTATGAAAGACACTATTAAAAAAGTACGATGCACAGAAAAAGGGTTATGGGAAAATAGCTTAACCGAAGGAAAAGAATATGAAGTAGTAAGTGAGAGGACTCTAACATATGTTATAGTTGATAACTTTGGAAAAGAAAATCACTATTTTAAAAAACGCTTTGAAAATGTAAAATAAAATCACTATCATTAACTAAATAGCTAGAACATATGAGAAAAGAAGTAAAAGTAGTTATGTTACCTACAGAAAAAGCAAGGATGTGTAAGATGATAGATTTAGAAGATAATTCTTTTGAGTTTTTAGTTCAACCTAACAATAACGCATTCATTGATGAAAAAAGTCATGGATTTCATATTAAGCCATTTCACCTATACTTAGTATCTGATGAAGAGATTAAAGAAGGGGATTGGTTTATCACTACTAATAGTGGTAAAAATCATAATGAAAAGGTTTTAATAGAAGCTACCAGAACAACTTTAGAGTATGTTGATAAACATGACTTTAAAGTAATAGCTACAACAGATAAGTCTCTGACTGTATTTTATAAAGGTCATCAAAAATATACAGGTATTGAAATCTCAGCTGATGTATACTTACCAGGTATTCCAACTAGTTTCATAGAAGCTTATGTTAAAGCTGAAGGAAAGATAGATAAGGTTATGGTGGAGTATGTTGTACATGTTATGGCTTTAGATACTATGGAAGAATCTTTACATCTCAAACTAAGAGAAGATAACACTGTTAAAATCCATAAGATAGAAGAGAAGACTTTTACTAAGGATGAATTAGCTAGTGCTATTGAAAGATTCTCTTGGGATAAAACTCAAGGAGTAGACATAGAAACAGTTCAGGAATGGATAGAAGAAAACTTATAAATATTAAAGACGTTACCCGACAAGGAGTACGCTTAAGCTATTGTAAAGAAATTATAAGTTACTGTTATTTCTTGTCATTCTCTTTATGATAGCTTATAAAACATTAATCTCTCTGCTGGAAGATAAACAGATATAAGGTTAAGAGTGTTCCGATAAACGTTAGCTGATGGATTGCAGCGTAAGTAAATACCAAATCCCACTCATAGGAAAGCCGAAATATCAAACTGCTCCAACAGTTGTTGTTTATTGGAAGGGTTTATAGAAAGGTGATTGTACATACAAGCCCTTGCTAAAGGTAACTTATGACCGATATAGTGAGTCAATACAAACAGATAAGTAAGCTCCAATGGAAACGGACAGAGAGATTATATTAACATTAAAAGAGAGTAGGTTAAACCCTAAAACTAGGGGATTATCAAATAATATTGAAAGATTATTATATTAAGGCTATTACAATAGCACGATGAAGCAAGACTTTACTGGGGAAATAGTCAATTAAATTTAGTGATGACCGAAAGGAATTGCAAGGAGTATTAACTTCGTATATAGGAACTCCAACGAAATCAGGACAACTTACAACTATACCTGACGTAAATATAATAATTGGATTGCCGTCAACTAATATTAGGGATTTAATTACCTTTGGTAGTGTTCATCACTTGCCATAGTGAATAAGTGCTTACTCTCTTACTAAATTAAAACTAATAACTATGAAAAAATTATTATTAGCCCTCATAGTATTAACAACTATAGGGTGTACAAAACTTGACGACAATTGTGGTCATATTATATACAAACAGAAGAGAAATTCTGGGAGAGTGTATACTGTTAGATTTGAAGAAGTTGGTTATAATCAAGACTTCTTTTTAAGTGATACCACTATGAAAGTGGGAGATATTTATTGTAAAAACTAAAAACAAATGGCAGAATTAAATGAAATTAATGATGATCAGAACTATGAAGTACAAGTAGATGTCTTAATGACACCTCAAGGTACATTAAGGCAAGGAGAAATACTAACAGGTAGAACATTAAAAGCTATGTTAGTATATAATCTATCACCTAATGAGCCACTTACTTCATTTATTAGAGAAACTAATCAAAAAGTAACTAACTAAACTATTAAATTATGGAAGAGATAAGAAATGAAGTACAAAAGAGATTTATTGAAGCTTTAAGTGAACAGACTAATTGGGGTAAGAACCAAGTTGAAACACTATATACTAAAATAGAAAGAGATGTATATTTACACTTCTTATCTAAAGTAATGGATAGAAAAGTATAAATCAATTATTATGGACAAAGATAACTTAAGAGTATGTGCCATATTTGGTATATTCTTTATAATATTAGTATTAACAACATTATAACTATGAGTAAAACAGGAATAACACTTAGATTATACACTCTTGAAGGGTGGATTAATCAATTAACAGGAGAGAGTAAAGTAAAAACAAAGAAAAAGCCTAAAAGAAAGAGAGGTTAATTATTAATCATTAAATATTCACATTATGGAAGCAGCAGAATTTCAAAAATTACCTAGAAATATCAAAATATGTTTAGCAATACGTAAATGGAATTTAGCAAGTGTATTAGCTAACGGTAGAATAAATTTACCTAAAGGTGAAGCACTACAGTTACATAATGGGTATATTCCAATGAGAGGTAAACATTCAATTCAATTATTTTTAAACTAATACTTATAAACTATGGGAAACAATAAAAGAAATAATAACAGGAGAGATGCTAAAGATGTTAAACCTTTAAATGATTTAGAATTAATCAGATTAGGTTTAAGAAATGAACCATTGGTTATAGACCAAACAGTATTCATTAAATCTCCTGAAGAGAAACGTAAATTAAAAGCTTTAAAAAAAGCTCATAAAAAATATGAAAATTCATTAATAGACTAATATTATGGAACCATTATATATATGGATATCTATAGTACTAGCTATTGGTATATCTTTATATATGGTAAACTATGATCTAGATAGAGAAGAATATTATCAAAGAAAATATACCACTAAAGAACTAATACTCCTAATATTATCCAGAATACTTATGTTATTCTTGATAATTATCATATTAACAGCTTTAATAATATAATTATGCCACCAGATAACATTAAAAAAGAAGTTAAGCGTGAACATAATTATTTTGTAAACGCTGAGGGTAAACTAGTATTTAGCCATCCTACATTTAAAGACGATAAATTAGTCTTTCATGCAAAAGGTAAACTAAAAGAAGATACCACTAAAAGATATGGGATACACCTATGTTAAAATAATAACCAAATATTCACATTATGACACATTTAAATAAAAGTACTGGGTATGTTAATAATATAAACAGTACAAAAGTTAGAGATAACAAGACAATAACAGAAAAAGAAGGTATGTCAGCAATAATGATTTCAACAATCATAATGGCTACCGCAATGATATTAGCTATGATTTTATCATAGTTGAACAATACTACATAATTCTCATAAGTTATAGTAGTTTTTAGTTTAGAATTCCCCTAGAAGCAGAGATGTCTCTAGGGGAACTATTTTTTCACATATATTATAATAATATTAGATAAGAGTTATATTAATTTATAACTAGTCATGGGAAGCTATCACGTAATAATACGGATACACCTTAATATACCTTAAGAATGTAGAAAAAGAAGATGTCAAATCCAACGACAACTATAAAATAAACAAGCGGAAAAATCAAAACAAAATCAAAATTAAATCAAAAACAAAAACAAAACACAAATTAAAATTTAAAATTATGAAAGCAATTGTAAAAAGTCACCCAGAAACAAATCAAGTAATTACAGAAGCAACTTCTGAAAACGGAACAAACTATGGTAAGTTCAGAGTAGAGCAAACTTCGTTAGAACCAGGTAAAGGTGGAGCTCTTAACATTAGAACTCGTTCAGCATTTATCACAGTATTTGGAGAAAAGGATATTAACTTCATGAAATCTTTATTAAAAGATGGAATGGAATATCCTGTTGCAGGTCGTATTCAAAGAATTGAATCAAGAGAACCTCAATACGAAGGTCAACTTGCAAAAGTTAAGCCTAATGATGATGGTACAACATCTGAATATTTATTAGATGGAGCTCCAGTTTATTTCACTGATGAGTGGAATGCTGATGCTAACTGTCAAGATGTTCTTTTAAGAGCTGCAGTAGAACAAGCAGAAGAAGTGTCAGCAGAAGCTGCTCACTAATATATAATTGAGGGGGATTAATTTCCCCCTCTTTTTATTACAATTAACAAACTATGGAAAATGAAGATAAACAAGACACATCAATAGGTAAAATATTATTATTTTTAATAATAGCTGCAGCATTAATTATCTCAGCATTTTACTTTATTAGTCAACATGCAGGATTCTTTTTAATAGTAGCAATACTAATAATAGGATTATTACTTGAAATGAAAAGAAATTAAACAATAACTAAAAACTATAAATCATGAGACATTTATTAAAAACATTAATAGTACTATTACTTAGTACTACATTATACTCACAAGAGTATAAAGATTACAGATCAGTAGGTTATGTAGATCTAACAGGAAGTTATGACACAGACACAGAAAGTGTTGTTAAAAAACCTATAAGTGGTGTATATATGTCATTTATGACATTTACCAATGATGAAACAGGTGTAGATATATTAAGAATATACACTGATGCTGGTAGTGGAGAAGTTACTAACGATTACGTTATAATTGAGAAGATACCTGCTAATAAACCTGGAGAATATAAATCATATAGATTATCTCAACCATTTGGAGAAAACATAATGTTTCAATATACTTTAAATAACTTTAGAGTTAACTATTATGAACTAAGAATAAATGGAGAAGACTTCTATTCAAGTTACATTGAAGGCACTATACTAAGCAACCCTTAGTATAGTATCCTTTATTAAAAAATAGAGTTATGAAAAAAAAATATAAGAATAGTAGCGTATAGAAATGCTAAACCTGTCGAATACGACACCTTTAAATTTTAACGAAAAACCTTAATAATTTTAAAATTACGATTAAATATGGCAACAGTTTATAAAGTAGAGGTGGTATCACATTGGATAAATTACACACCTAAAGAAATTGAGAAAGTAATAAAAGAAGCTATTGAAAAGCTGAATTATACAAATGAAGTAACAGTTAAAGCAGAACGTAAGTAATTTTATTATTTATATTCTGTGTTGTATGTCTTTTTTAATTGCATACAACACTTAGTATAAACAAAGTAAAGCGAATGGGTAAATTTGATAAAGCTAAGATTGCACTAAGAAAGTACATATTAGCAAATAAAGAAAAGGTTAAAAAAGACTTAGATGAAATGCGTAAAAAATCTACTGGAAAAGATATTAATTGGTATCTAAAAAAACTAAGTGGAGAATGAGCGTATTTTGTTTATATCTTGTTATTGTGCGTTTTAATGCATTATAATGATTAGACTATGTTTAGATTTTTAACGAATAAATAACTACAAAGATGGCAAAGAGAAATACACTAAGACAAAAGTACTACAAAGAAACTGGTTTACATTGGAAGCGATTTGGAAAACTTGAAGCAAAACCAACAACAGAGTATTGTAAATGGTTAGAGAACGAACTACTTACAGAAATGGAGCAAGTTAAAAAATTAAATATAGACGATGTTAGCAAACCGTTTTATTGTAATGATGCTAATATAGATGAAGCAGCAGAAAACTACCCTGTTAAAGTATGTAAAGAGCAATGCAGTGAATGTAAGAATGTTTGTTAACGCCCCTTGTATGGTGGCGTTGTGAGGTACGAACTATGCACTATACAAATTGTTGTAGTGCGTTTAAATCAAAGAAATTATGACAAGAGAAATTGAGATAGTAAAAGGACAAGAAGGAAATAAGTTAAAGTTAATGAGAGATTTAATGATTGACTTAGGTATTGACGAAATGTTTGATACTGTAAAGCGTGAAGATGCTGATAGTATGCAAAAATGGTTTGGTGCTGATGAAAAAATGATTAGTAAAAAAACATTTAAGGCAAAACTTATAATTGAAGTAGTGGACTAATGCACTACAACGCTAAATATAAAAAGCGTTTTAATGATTTTTAAATAATGTTATAAACTGAAAAATTAATACAAATGGCAACAGAAGTAAATAAAAGACTACAAAACTTTTTAGACAAAAACCCTCAATTTAAAGGTGAGTTTATTGGTTACAAAAAAAGTAGAGGCGGTTTAGGGATTAGCAGAATAGATGATGATTGGTATAATTGCGAGGATTACCTAATATCAATAGACGAACTAATCGAGGTGTTAACAGAAAGCAGTGAGATTAACTTGGATTAATTTTATTGTTTATAACGCCACTGTATAGTGACGTATGAGGAACGAATATGCACTTATACAGCTTGTTATGTGTAGTGCGGAATAAACAGATAAATTAGATAAAATGGTAGAAGACACTAAAAGACCACAAGGATATACACCAAGTCACGAAAGACCAATGTGTGAAGATTGCTTATTTATTAAATGGATTGGTGGAGGGAGTAAAAAACAACAAATGACGTACTGTACGAGATTAAAGGAAAAATTTATGGTTGGACTTGAAGATGTTTGTGATGAATACTCTGAAAAATAGCATTACACATAATGGTAGGTGTATGAGCAGTAGCTTTACACTAACTTTGATAAATGAATAAAACTCTAAATTAATAATCAAGCGATAGTTAAAAGGCTGACAGGCTATTGCTTATACACATTGTTAGCCACCGTTTTTATTATGGCACTATATAGACCAGATTACAAATTACAAGAGGCAAAAAAACTAATTGAAAGCCTTGATGACAGTAAAGACAACGAACTGATTAAATACTATATCCAAAAGAAACAGGATTGGATTGACGAGCAAGACAAGATGCTCAAAGAGTATAGAGACTTCTTTGATAAACTTGACCGTTTTTTACCGAATAGAAATCCTGTGTTTCGTTAAATGGTGGCTAACGTTGAGTATAAGGTGCGTAGCTTTTTTGCTATGCAATTTATACAGTGTTAGCAACTGTTTTTAATTT
>Ga0208299_1002919_pt1 | contig 11141 bp, 21 predicted proteins | sample 15_taG_FD_184089 | JGI IMG/M metagenome (GOLD analysis project Ga0208299, IMG submission 184089) | Marine viral communities from the Subarctic Pacific Ocean - 15_ETSP_OMZ_AT15312 metaG (SPAdes) (version 2) | ecosystem: Environmental > Aquatic > Marine > Oceanic | place: Pacific Ocean | collected...
GTCCTGCGGGTAGTGCTGAAGCTCGAATAAAACACGCTTTTGTATTGAAGAAGAAAATGACACCAGAGGCTGGTGATCAGGTTACCATCGCTCCATACACCCCAATGGTAGGGACGTATTAGGATGGACCGGATTCAGTCTGTTCATGCCCTTGATAAGCAAATTCTAAGGGATGTTCGGAATGCCTTGAATATGTCCTCATCAATGTTTCCGACAATGGAACAGGTTAAAGAGTATTGGAAGGATAAAGCAGATGAGGAGAAAAAAGAGGAGCAAGCTCAACCCTGAAGTTTCTTTCTCTAAACAGGGCAAGAGGATTGTACTTAAGGGAAAGGGATTGGTTGAAATCCCTAACCCAAGGTTTAAGTACAGATACAAAAGGAAGACTCTTGGGGGGGCTTAGTCCCCCCCCAAGGGGTAAACCCTGATAACATGTGTTTTCAGGTTTGTCAAGTAAAAAATTACCAACATGGAGAAAAGTTTGGATATAGTAATAGATGCGTTCCAAATATACATATTAGCCACACCAATTCTGGCTATACTGGTAAGTGAATTTTGGAGATAGAACGATGAGAAATCTAATTCACCAAAGTAAGATGTCAGGGAAGCTTGATGAGATGTTCGCAATCAATACGAACACCCTGACAAATAAGTTTTGTATTAAGCAGCATAAGGCAAAGGGGGACAAGCATATCTGTATTAAGTGCTATTCCTTCAAAAGTCTTCTGGAGTACAGACAGAATTGCGTCGAACCATTCCAGCGTAATTCCGATCTGCTGTCCTCAAGGATTTTAACTCATGAGGAGATTATGGCGTTCAAGCCTAAGGGTAAGCTTGGGATATATAGATTTGATGGGCATGGTGAGCTTATCAATAACATACATCTAAAGAACTGTATGATGATTGCAGAGTATCATCCTGAGTTTGTGTTTGCGTTGTGGAGTAAGAGGAAAGACCTAGTACAGAATTATGTTTTCTCTAGTGGTAAGCCCGACAACATGGTTCTGATTTATTCCAACCCAGTAATTGATCGGGTAATGAGTAAGCCTCCTAAGTATTTCGATAAGGTGTTCAACAATGTCAGTGGTGAGCATCCTCTTGAGAATTGCACGGGGCAGAAGTGTAAGGATTGTAAATTGTGTTACGTATCTGATGAAACAATAATCGTGGAGAAAGTGAAATGAGTGAACCGACATACGCTGAGAAGATACAGACGTGGACGGGAGGGGATACAAAATGGGATGCACAGTTCCCTGCTCCTCCTGTACACACAACCATGTGGAACAATGCCGATTGGATAAGATGGGTTGACCAGAAGGGGTTCTGGTTCAGGAAAGTTAAAGAGGAGAATACTAATGATTACTCGTAAAGATATCGAAGATTTAGGAGGTTCATTCATGGTGGAATGGACAACGGAGAAGGGTACTGTTGCCCGTTATTCTGGGAAGATGTCCACCCTCCCCGCAAAAGGAAAGGACGCAGATAACAGGTTTCTCTTGGATACGGTTGTGGATGATGAGGCCACGTTCAGAACCGTTGTTATTCCTAGTATAATATTTGTGGCAGGGGGTCCAATTTTAGAGAACGTACCCCTTGACAAGAAGGACGTAGCGTAGTATAATAGTACTTGAAATTAGGGATCGGTATGTGATGTCTTCGGAAGGTTGGAAGGTAGCATTAACGAAATGCCGATACGTGCAGGGGGCGAGGGCGTGGGCACCTGCACATGAGCTTGGGAGGGACAGGAGTGGTGACCCAGCACCAGACACTGGCAATACTGCCGTGCCTAAAAATACTTCTGTCCCACTTTATGGGAAGTCTGGTGAGCTAATACCGTTTAATTCGACTAAGCGGTAGCGGCAAGTCGAATGCTTGAAGTAGCGAGGGGTTCGATTCCCCTCCTTCCCTTCTTAACCTTAACTTTTGGAGGATACATAATGTATTCCGGTATACAGAACGACCCCTTCCGCCTGGAAGGTTCTGCCGTGGACTTTGAGGTAGAGAGCTTCGATGTTCCTAACTATGAGGGGCATAATCGCCTGAGGTCTGTGTGCAGGGTAGTACATCCTGCGGCCCCAGGTGAGGTGCTTGAGTTTAAAGGCTTAGGAGTGGTTACAAATAAGCACCCAGTGGCAAAGGTCACGGAACGCCACAGGCCCCACGTTGAGTTTTTCAAGAGGACCAACAATGCCATTGTGAAACAGTTCAGAGAGTTTGGTATGACTAATGCTCTGGATAATGTAGAGGTCACCTACAAGACGGCCCACGGAGGTGCATTTGCATTGCAAGATGTTATATATAAAAATCTAACATCTCCCGTGGAGAGTAAGATGCGTAATGGAAGTACGTTTATGACTGAGATGTTTCTCCGTAGCGTGACATTCAGGGGTCTTGCTGGTTCACATCGAATGAACACATTGTTCGGCCACTTCGACGGGTATTGTCGTAATGGGCAGGTTTTCGGAGAAGGCTCTTGGACAAAAAGAAAAAATACTTCTGGCGAGAGTGTGAAGGATTTTGTTTTCAGTATGTCCTCTACTGTGCCTAACTTCCTGGAGAAGGTCGAGTATGTAAGGAAATTGGCAGATATCCCCATAACGCGCTTCGACGCAGAGGACGTTATTACTAAGTTACCAATTTCCAAGTCGCTAGAAAAGAAGCTCCTTGAACAGTACAGCGATGAGGCTCGTATCAGGGGCAGTAATTTGTTTGCCCTGCAAAGTGCTTTTACGAACTACTCATCGCATAGTGATGGGGCATTTAACTTGAATGATACAGGGTCTGATCACGATGCACAGACGATGCTTGGTCGAGAACTTGAGATTGTTAAGTGGACCGAAACGCCAGCGTTCTTACAGTTGGCAGCGTAAAACCTTGGGGACACCTTCGGGTGTCCCCGTTTTTTTGGAGAAGAAAAATGGGTAGAATGTCAGACAGAGCTATAGAGTTGCAGGAACATGCAGAGTATAGTACAGGTCGGGGCGCACGTAACGTTGAGGAAGTTATCGCGTATGTTAGAATATTTATGAGAGACTTCAGTATTGGTGATGAGAAATTCATCAGGAATTTAACTTTAGAATACTTTGGAGAGGGCGATCCTTATGATTAGTAGAAAGGAGTTTTTTAAGTGGCTAAACAGTTGCCCTACTCATGAATTTGAAATAGTCTATGATGACTATGATGGCGTGTACGTGAACTTTACTCTTGCCAATAAAGATTGGTGGGTTACAGAAAGGGATGGAGAAAATGGATAATCAAATAGAAACCGTAGCAGCAATGGGCATTCCCCCTGAGGGAGACTTCAGGGGGGATTGCCCATTTTGTTTTCACAAAAATTCCTTCAGTGTGAGCCGTCGAGGTATCCACCTGATGTGGAATTGTTTTTTTGCCAATTGTTCGGCCAAGGGCCATAGAGTTTATCAGCCATCTGCCCAGGAGATTTTTGTCCAGGAGCAAAAATACTATCGTTGTAATGAGAATGAGAATGAGGGAAACGAAAAATTTATCGTGCCTTCATCCTTCTCAAGCATAATGGATAGCGACAAATGCATGGAGTTCTTGAAGAAAAATAATTGTATTGATGCGTACACCAATGATTTATGTGACATAGTGTATGACAAAAGACTTGACAGATGCGTTTTTATGGTTAATAATGAGGGACAGATAGAGGGAGCCGTGGGCAGAGCCTTGGGAAACTTTAAACCTAAATGGTATATGTATGGCAGCAGCCCCTATCCCTTTATCTGTGGTAAGGACAAGGTAGGTATCCTTGTGGAGGATTGCCCAAGCGCCTGTGTGATTGGCGCGGCGGGATTTTCAGGAGTAGCGTTGTTGGGTACATCTCTTAAGGCATCGTACCTCAAGGTTCTTACTGAAACCTACGAGAGTTTGGTCGTAGCCCTTGACAGGGATGCAACTAACAAGGCCCTTTACATGGCAAGTGAATTGAGCTACTATATACCTTCAACAGTGATGGTTCTTGAAAAAGATTTTAAACACTATTCAATTGAGGAAGCGAAGGAGTTTTTAAATGCCACAGGAAAAAGGTATGAAGCATTATTCAATTGAGGAAGCGAAGGAGTTTTTAAATGTCACAAGATGAATACGCACAGGTCAGAGTTGAGTCACTGCTTGAGAAATTTTTTGAGGGTGAGTTAACGATGACCGAAACTAAAAAGAAACTTGAAGCATTGAATTTGGATGTTTCTTACGTTAAGGAATTAGTAAATAGTACACAAGATGCAAAACGAGATATCAAACGAGGAATACGATAATGATTGGCTACAAACTATTCAAGCGTAGGAAAGATGGGTCACTTGGGCCTTTATTCATAAATGCAAAACAACGAATAGAGGTCGGGGTGAATTACCCCCATGAGAAGCACCATAAAAAGGGCTTTGCATTCAGGCCCGGATGGCACATATGCAGTAAGCCCGTTGCTCCACACCTTTCAGAGAAAGGGAGGGTATGGGCTAAGGTTGCTTTTTCGGTGATGGAAACGATAAAGCGTCCCAAATCACAAGGAGGTATCTGGTATTTGGGAAGTGACATGGAAGTACTTGAAATTATGGAGAATGATACATGCGCGTGATTGATGTAGTTAAAAGGCAAGGTGACGGGAAGTTTGCGGCGTGGGTTCAAATGCCAATATCCCGTCTGGATAAATGGTCAAAGGCACAAGAAGCCTTGAAACGAAACAAGGTTTGGTTTGAGGATTATCACAAATGGGTTATTGTTGCCGTAGCTTCTTCAAAAGAAGAGGCGTTGAACATGGCCCAGAAAATTATGGATACTGAAACAGCGGTAGGATAATTATGTTTGAACAGCAATTGATGAAGATGTTGCTTAACAAGAATTTCTATGACAAAAACAAAGGACACTTAAGTAGGTCGCTATTCGCTAATGGTACGGGCGCATTTCTGGATACAGTCCAGAGGGCGCATGAGGAGTATAGTTCTGATCTTTCGATGGATGAGTTGAAGGCATTGCATGTTGAAAAATATAATCCGGCAATGTCTGAAACTGCCAAGGAGAGTTTTGAATTGTTGTGCAGTAAAATATCTGGCGCACCGGAGCCTAATTCGGACATAGCAAAGGACATTATAAAATCCTTGTACATTAAGGATGTAGGTCACAGGATTGCTCTCTTAGCCACAGAGGCTTGGAACTCTTCGGATAACAACAAGCTTGTCGAAGCTAAGAGGCTACTGGAAGAAATGGATGAAGGGGCAATCTCTTCTGAGAAGTATGAGTTTGTGACTGATGATGTATATGAATTGTTCGCAGAGATAAACACAACGGCTAAGTGGCAGTTCAATTTAGAGACGCTAGGTCGTAGGGTTAGCGGTATAGGGCCGGGAACCTTGACTATTGTTTTTGGTAGGCCAGAGGTGGGCAAGACTGCTTTCTGGGTAAACATGGTAGCCGGTCAGGATGGCTTTCTAGGGCAAGGCGCTAATGTGCATTGTATATGCAATGAGGAGCCGGGGTGTCGGCCCAAGGCCAGGATGATGATGGCATGGTCTGGCATTAACAACAGAAATGTTGTGTCTAACCCTAATGATACTGAAGATGAGCTAAAGGAAAGAACGGAATTACTAGGAGAGATGCGAGATTTATGGAGGCCGGTCATGGATAATCTGGTCATGCCAGAGCATGTAGTTGATTGGGACATGAATTATCTTGATGCATATATAGCAGAACAGAAGCCAGATATTGTGGTTATTGATCAGCTAGACAAGATGAGCATTGATGGAACCTTTGCCCGGACAGATGAGAAATTACGGGCCATTTATACAGGGGCAAGAGAGATTGCCAAGCGAAGGAACTGTGCTATAGTGGCAGTATCTCAAGCCAGCGCAGATGCTGAAGGACGGTACGAGGTTACTTTTAGTATGATGGAGAACTCTCGCACAGGTAAGGCAGCAGAGGCTGATCTTATTATCGGTGTAGGGAAATCTGATACTGTAGATTCTGAAGATCATAGCCGGGGTATCTGCATCAGTAAGAATAAGATCACTGGCTGGCATGGAACAATTGGGGCCATCCTGGACCCACAAACATCAAGGTATACGATATGATTACGATTATAGATTTGGAAACATCAACCAAGCCCAATAAGAATGGTAAGCTTGATCCCTCCCCCTACCTTGAGGACAACTTTGTCCTGGGGGTAGGCTGGGGTAATGCTAAGGGAGATGCGAAGTACATCCATTGTACGGGGGATTCTCCTGCCGTTGACATGATTAAGAAGCTGGAGGTCCAGAAGGTTCTGGATGACACAACCTTACTTGTAGGGCATAACTTGAAGTTTGACTTGTCTTGGCTGGGCAGGGAAGGCTTCACCTATTCTGGTAAGGTATACGATACGATGATTGGTGAGTACGTTTTGGCTAGAGGGGAGAGAACCTCTCTGTCGCTGGAAGGTATTTGCAAGAGGAGGAAACTATCTCTCAAGGCATCCGACATAATTCAGGAGTACCTGAAAGGTGGGGGTGGGTATGAGAGCATACCGAAAAAAATTCTGAAGGAGTATTGTATTCAGGATATCAAATCCACAGTGGAATTGTTTCATGCCCAGATCAAGGACTTGAAGCGGGAAGATAACAAGGGACTAATGAAGACTATTAAAATGTCAAATGAATTTCTTTTGGTACTCATTGACATGGAGAACAATGGCATTGCTATTGACATGGATGCCTTGTCTGCTGTTGAGCATGAGTACAAGAAGGAATACCGTGAACTTGAGATATCCATAGCGGAAAGCATCAAGGATAAGATGGGGGATACCAAAGTAAACCTGTCTAGCCCAGAGCAATTGTCGCAGCTTATCTACTCTCGAAAGGTCACAGATAAAAAGAAATGGTCTTCTGCATTTAACATTGGGATGGACAAGGCTACGGGAAGACCTCTGCGCCGAAATAGGCTGACCCGCAAGGAGTTTGTGAAGGCCATACAAAGTTACACAGAGCCTGTGTACAGGACTTCAGCTACTCCTTGTACGGAGTGTTTAGGAGAGGGGTACATCCAAAAGTACAAGGTCAATGGACACCCTTATAAGAACCTGTCTAGGTGTGTGACTTGTGCAGGGGAGGGAAGTGTCCTCCTCAATACTAGTAAGCAGGGAGGCTTCAAACAGTGCGGTCCCCAGCTAAAGGCTTCTGGGTACAACGTGCAGATGGTATCTGAGGGAGGATTTAAGACTGACAAGCAAACTCTCATGGGTATGGGTAAGTCAGATGGGAATATCAAGGACTTTGCCAATAAGATTACTAGGTACGGTGCCGTGGATACATATTTGAATACCTTTGTGAATGGTATCAAGATGAACGTAACTCCTGGAGGGTTCCTTCATCCATCGTTCCAGCAATGTGTTACTGCAACGGGTAGGCTTTCGAGTAGGAACCCAAACTTTCAGAACCAACCAAGGGTAACGACCTTTCCTATTCGTAAGGTAGTTGTATCACGGCATTCAGGTGGGAGGATTATTGATACGGACTTCTCTCAATTAGAATTTAGGGCTGCTGTATTTCTTGCACAAGATGAGCAAGGTATGCAGGATGTAAAGGACGGCGTGGATGTTCACCAATTCACTGCGGATGTTATTGGGGTATCCCGTCAAGATGCCAAGGCGCATACCTTTAAGCCTCTGTATGGAGGAACTTCAGGCACTGACGATGAGAAGAGGTACTACCAGACATTCCTTAAGAAGTATAAGGATATTTCGGTTATGCATGATGCTTGGCTGGTTGATGTTCTACGGCAAGGAACTTTGGTATTGCCCACAGGTAGGGAGTATGCCTTCAGGAACGTAACAAGATATCCTAGCGGCGGTGTGTCGGGAGGAACTAAGATCAAGAACTATCCTGTCCAGGGGTTTGCTACGGCAGATATCGTGCCAGTAGCCTGTATCTACGTTTGGAGAGAGATGAAGAAGAGAGGTCTTACTAAATCTAAGATGGTTAACACGGTGCATGATTCAATAGTCTCTGATGCTCATCCCAGTGAGCTTGAGGAAATGCTTGACATTCATGATAATATAGGCTATGCTACAAAGGAGTTGCTGAAGGAGATGTATGATATTGATTTCAATCTTGATCTTGATGTTGAGACTAAGTTTGGTGAAAATTGGCTGGATTTAAAATAGGAATCGAATGATGACCAAGGATGATAAATCCAAGAAGGCATGGAAGTACGACAAGAAGAAGAGTCCACGATGGAAACAGGAAAGAGGAGACAATCCCTTGAGAGCTAAAGAGTTTCGATTACGCATTATCCCTCACAAACATAGGGAGGGAAAGGTCAACAAGCAGGAGGTCAAGAAGCTCCTGTATAACCCAGAGGATGAGGAGTAATTTTTTTTGAAAGAGGTGAAAATAATGCTTGACTTTTTGAGAAATATCGTTTACAGTACACACAATCAAACCCAATACGGAGGTTATTTCAAATGACTACAGACTTATCAATGCTATCTAGGAACGATCTTTCTGCCAAGAACCCTCTCTCCACAGAGGAATTGATGGCTATCACAGGACAGGAAGTTAAGAGGAGCTTTCTTCCTCGCCTGTCTATTAACCGTCAATCTGAAAATGAGGAGGGGGTAACTCTGCCTATGGGCAGCTATACCTTCTACCATGACGCGACAGGTACGTCTGTCTATGCCAAGGAGGTTTCTTTCAGGCCGTTCCTGAACAGGTATCAGTATATGGCGTATGACCCAGAGGAAAGGAAGTATACGTCACGCTCAATCGTGTTCCAGAATTGGGATCAAGACGCTATTGATTCTACCGGGACGCTTCGTTGTGGCAAGGTTAACGCCAGAAATATTGATACCCTCTCTGCCAAAGATGCGGCAAAACAGAGGGATATCAAGTGCTACCGTATGCTATACGGGGTTGTCTCAGCAACTGTAGAAAACCCTTCCACTGGAGAATCCTCTAGCATAGAGAATTATCCTATTCTTTGGAGGGCTACGGGTACAAGCTGGGGTGTGATCGGGGATGCTCAAAAGTTGATAACCCAGAGAAAGCAACCGCTTATGAGTTATCCCTGGATTCTTACTACAGAACGGGCAAAGGCAGGAGGCAATATTTTTTATAAGCCTGTTATACGCCCTGACTTTAGTGAGGTAATTGCTCTTACTGATGTGGACTACGAGACACTTGTTGTGTTTGGTGAGATGCTGAAGGAAGAGAACGCTGTCATCGAAGATGAGTATACGGAGGCTAAGAAGAAGCTCCGTAATCCCCAAGACGATGCTCTTGAAGCGATGATATCCGACGTAGAGGACGATACCATTAGTGAGTTGATTAACTAATGCATCCGATTCTTTACAAGGTTGTAAGATTTTTATCTGAAGCAAATCTTCATGCGGTTGAAATTGATGACCAACTTATTGAGGATTTCGGGGAAGCCTGTAAAGCTTCTTTGCGGCGGCAGTTTACGGAGGACCGCAAGGATGGCTTTACGTTGCGTATGAGTTCCATAGGCAGACCTTTGTGCCAGCTTCAGATGGAAAGGGAGGGGGCTTCTAGGGAGCCTCCTCCCTACAATCTCAAGATGAGATTTATCTTTGGCGATATGATTGAGGCTCTAGCAATGTGCATACTGAAAGCTTCTGGGGTTAATGTTCAATCTGAACAAGTCAAGGTATCAACAGAAATTGCTGATGAGGTCATAGAGGGGACATACGATCTTGAGATTGACAATGAGATTTGGGATATAAAGAGCGCATCTCCTTATAGCTTCAAGTATAAATTTGGTGAGCAAGGAGGTTTCGGGGCTATTGCTAAGGAGGATTCTTTTGGGTATCTGCCACAAGGATATTTATACGCTGAAGGCAGTGGCAAAAAGTTTGCAGGATGGATTGCAATAGACAAGTCTTCCGGGGAATGGGCTTTGACAGAGGTTCCTCCTGGAGATTCTGAATATAAGGAGGCTGCACTTAGTACTGTCAAAAAGAATATAACTGCTATTAAAAAAAAGGAACCCTTTAGGCGGCTATTTTCGGACGTTGCTGAGAAGTTTAGGAAGAGCCTCACAGGTAACAGGGTACTTGACATGGTGTGTAATTTTTGCTCCTATAAGGAAGCTTGTTGGGAAGAAGGGCTACAGTATTTACCACAACGTAAGTCTGTCAGCAAGAACCCTAAGTGGCTTTGGTACACGGCACTCAAGGAGGTAGAGGATGATTAGTGCACATGATACTCTAGGAGTCATGTCTACTGAGGAAATCTTGAAGAAGAATGTGTATGATCTTCAGGAGCAGTTAGTTTTTGCCAACAAAAGAGTAGCATCTCTTGCGGATAAAATGGGCTACGTTATTTCCATACACAAAGACTTGGAGTATCATCTACAAGGCATAGAAGGTTATATCACTGACATTAAGGAGTTACTTAATGAAGGCAAGTAGTGCTAAGGCTAAGGGCAGGGCGCTTCAGGATTGGACTAGAGATATCCTGAAGGTTCTGTTTAGTTTTACAGATGATGATGTTAAATGCGCCGTCATGGGTGAGGGCGGGGAAGACGTTAGGCTTATATCTGAGAACGCGAGAGGGAAGTTTCCTTATAGTATTGAGTGCAAGAACAGGGAAACTTTCGGTACTCTGTATAAGTATCACGAACAGGCAAAATCACATTCAGACAGAGAGGGCTTACTCATTATTAAAATGAACCGAAAGAAACCATTAGTAATACTAGACGCAGAACATTTCTTTGAAAGGACTTCACGATGGAACTGACATTAGATGCCAATGAAGATGCTGTATTTATAGGCGTGAGAATGACAGGAGATGGGTTGGAGACTTCCATATTCAATATGAATTTCTCCACTGATGACAATCGCACCTGTTCTATCATGGCACTAGGGGCAGCATCCTGTATAGTAAATGATGCTGAACATATTGAGGAAAAGGGCATCGCTGAATTTATTAAATTTTCTGATGAGGTATCCTCGAAAGAGGAGAAAGGTGGAAAGAAAGGTGTTCCCACTAAGGGCAATGTGATTAATTTTTCTGAGGAAGCAGAGAAGAGGAAAGATACATGACAACCCATATGGTTATAGGTGATCCACATTCAAAGCCTGGAGTATCTAATGAGAGATTCACTTGGGCTGGGCGAATGGCTATTGATCTTAAGCCAGA
>Ga0208299_1002920_pt1 | contig 11140 bp, 18 predicted proteins | sample 15_taG_FD_184089 | JGI IMG/M metagenome (GOLD analysis project Ga0208299, IMG submission 184089) | Marine viral communities from the Subarctic Pacific Ocean - 15_ETSP_OMZ_AT15312 metaG (SPAdes) (version 2) | ecosystem: Environmental > Aquatic > Marine > Oceanic | place: Pacific Ocean | collected...
ACCTCTAAATATCCTGGACAATCTTTTAATAACTCTGGTTTGTATTTGTTTTGACTCTGATTTCTTACCTTGTCGGAAGTCTTTTGTGATATCTTGTGCCTAGCACATTCTCGACAAATTTTGCATATAGAAATACAGGTCTCTAACATTGAATCAAACAGATTTTAGCATAAATACTTCATATTTTATAGCAAATAAAGAAAAAAAAAGTGTATACTTGTAGTATAGTTATACAATTAATAGTTAAATCCTGCACTAATGCAGTGATACCAGCGTGGGGATAAAATGGAAGATTGGATTAAAAGAGCGAAAAAATTAATGAAGGACCAAAACCTTACCCAAAAGGATGTTGCTGAATCTATGGGCAGGAAAACAGGTGGTGCTGTGGGTCATTACTTTACAGGACGATCTACTCCAACCTTAAAACAAATGTTTGGTTTAGCAAAAAGACTTGGTGTTTCGTTTAGTAAGCTAGTAGAAGGACATGATGTTGTTGATGAAGAATTACTTGATTATTGTCTACAACTGGTAGTTCAAGCTGAAGCAGATGTTGATCTTAATTTGTCTGCAAAACAATCTGCAAAAATGGTTACTTATCTATACAAGCTATCTCAAGATGGTCAAAAGATAACAACCAAAAATGCCTTAGAACTAATAAAACTGTACTCTTAAAAAATATATAAAATTTAACTTTTTAAATTGTTTTTTTTCTGATAACATTATCTTTTAATAAGGTTGATTATGAACCTTAATGTTAATGCCTAATTAACACAAAAACATTAGGTGATGGTCAGCAATTCATGTTGTAGTTGCATCTAAAAAACTTAATCAATACCAAACGCTGCATTTACCTTGTTTGAGCAGTCTAAAAACTAAAGGGAATCGTTTGAGATGGTGTCTCGATTAGGATTACAATCAATCAAAAAACACTAGAGCGTACAGGCAGTTAATCGTGATAAACCTGCTTGTATAAACAATTAAAAGCAACGAGCTGGAGGGGCATCGTAACGACCAGCTAAAAAAGCGTAGGAGAATTAAATATGCAAAGATACATTTTAGACAGCGACACTTTCGCTATTCTCGATAAAGATCGAGCAAATAGAAAAGGAGTTGCTATATGAAAGATAGAAATACAACTATATCTGCCGAAACACTAAGAGATGTAGAACACAAGCAAAAGTTAATAAAATCAATAAGCCGAAAAATGATTTTAGAAACAAAGATACAGAAATTATCGAAATCTATTTTCTATCTTGTTTTGGCTGCCACAATTGTTTACTGTGTTCATCATTACTTAATGCATGACCATATTTTTCATATTCATATAATATGAAACACTAACCAATATAGCAAAAATTAATAGGCATTAACACGCCTATTTTTTGTAGCTATATAGACTACATAAAGTAGTATTAATTATAAATATTTCGTATTTTAATTTAAATTATTACAATTTATGCTTTATAATAACTTTAATCTAAAGGAGATTACATGGAAGAATTAACAAGACCACAAGACAGTTACACAAATTGGAAAAACAAAACTGAACACCTTACAGACAGTCAGTTCTCATTGGCTGGCTCTTTATTATCAAAAGGTGAGGGTCCTATTAATTCTATTGAGATTGCTGAAAGCATTATTTTTCCTGAAGATAGAAAATCTTACTTACGATCTCAACCAAGACTATATCAAATTGGTTGGCTTAATTGCGAAAGAGATAACCTTAACAAAGACAAGATTAATGTGTCTTTTAAAGATGCAATGTTGTTTGAGCAAGGGTATGAGGATTGTAAGAAGAACATTAATAAATTAAAAAATATGGAGGAAGTCGCATGATTAAGAACATTGAAGTATATAAGGCAGATAGACGACCTTATGTACAAATGATGATAAGCAAGTATCAAGTTACTCGGTACTCGCATAAGTTTTTTGTGGTGGGTTTCTTGATTGGACTTGTGCCTTATATCGTTCACATGAAGTTTTGAAGATAGCGATATACATCAATGAAACACTTATTACTGAATTGTCTGACGAACAAACTGAGGAAATATTTCTTGAATATATCGAGGACAACCACCCAGAACATCAGCCAACTTCAGCAGATGATTTTATTCAAGTGATACCAACAGATTATTAGGGAGTAGAAATGGCGACATACAGTTATCCAGAAAATGTAACAGCAGCATTAAAAGAAATTGGACTTAAAAGTGAAGATTGCTTATGGGATTCACATGGTTCATGGGTCTTAAAACATAGTGCTTGTGAACGACTTGCAGCACATAAAGGTGTTAGTTTTGACGAACCAGTTGTTGTTCATAGTGATCCCGAAAAGGGTTCGGTCATTATTATGCTTAAAGGTTATTTGGGTAATAAGTCTGAGTGGACATTTGGTGAGGCTACACCTAAGAATTGTAAGAATAGTTACCCTTATGCTATGGCTGAGAAAAGAGCTAAAGACCGAATTATCTTAAAGCTAATTGGTTGTCATGGTGAGGTTTATTCTGAAGCTGAAAGCGATGAGTTTGTAGATGATACAAAAGCACAAGAAAAGGCTGAGAAAAAAGCAGAACAAGAAAAGGTTGACACTTCTGTTTATGGCAAGATCGGTAAGAAAAAAGCCAATCAAGAGATTAAAAAACTAACAACTCTCTTTGCGTCTTTTCAGGCTAAAGATAAAAAGAAATCTGATAAGGCATTAAGTGAGGCTAAAGAAATTAATTTGTGGGCGGAAAAACATAACCTGGCAATTGTTCAGGAATCTTATTACAGACTATTTGAACGAGATGAAAAGTCAGCATAGAAATTTATTGGGGGTTAGCTCTAAGATGAGTACATCATCGGCATCACCATCCCCCTTAATCATATTGTGGTGGTGCGGTTTCATAACTGCTAAGACGCGGGTATGTACAGTCTAGGTTTTATGGTGTGTACCTTTTGGGAAAAAAAACACACCACATTTAAATTTAGGGAGTGAAGGTGAACGAATACGAAGAACAATTACTATCAAGTAACAACCCACATTGGATGTTGAGTTACATATCTCATCAAGAAACCCTATTTGCAAAAGTATTTGTTGCTGCAATAAAAAATTGTCAGTCCAGGTCTGCGAAAAGTGGACTTGATAGATTCTTAAAAGTAAACGAGAGGTTGAGATGAAAAGAACACCTAAAAAGCAAATTGAATTACAGGGCAAGCTAGACACCTTGCAAATTAAATATGATTGCTTGGAACAAAAATTTACTGAGCTTACTGAAGTAAATAATGAGGTTATGGAAGCCTATGACAAAGCGATTAATAAATATGATCTGATTAGAGATAGTCATCATATAACAACACAACTTTTTTCACAAACTTAGGGAGCGGTATGTCAGAGAATATCTATTTAGGAAATGGTACAGAGAAATTTCAAGGCGACTTAATATCATTTTCATTAAACCTATCTAAACTTAAAGAGGCTAAAGAGCATATCTTTGAGATTAATGGTAATAAGTACATCAAACTTAAAGTCTGCAAAAAGAAAGAAAGTCCAGATAAGTTTGGCAAGACTCATTATGTCCAGGTAGACACATTTAAACCTGAACCTAAAAACGAGTTTGTTGAAAGACCTGTGGGCGATGAGGGTAGTGATGGTCAAGAGGATGACATCCCCTTTTAATTATGGACATTAAACACGAATACATTGGAAGAATGTTGGTCGTTACTTTACCCAATGGCAACAAAATAAATGTAAACGATCTAATCAATGACTGTGGTCTAAAGCATGCTGCTGCCCATAGAAGGCTTAAACGATATATAAAGACAGGTAACTTAAAAAACCTACTTAAACCTTCACAACAGTCAATTAAAGAATCTAAATTGTCTGAAACGCATTATGAGGCAGGTGATATCAGAATGTATAAAGATGAAGAATGGATCAGAATAATGAAGGCATTAACAAATAAAGCATGAAAGATAAACCAATTATTCTTAATAAAGACTACCTTACTAGGAAAGAGGCACAGATGTATTTAGGTATATCTGAGTCATCTTTTGATAGGCTCGTTAAACGCTATTGTATTCCAGCATCTAAGCCACCTGGCTGCAAAGTTGTTTTTAGAAGGTCAGACTTAGCAGAACTTACTGAACTGTTTTTTGACCAGCCATCAATTAATCTAGGATTGTCAGTTTAGGTTTGTTTTGTACATCTAATGAAAAATTACTAACCTCATCTTGAAAATAACCTGGAGTCAAGTGGACATATTTCATTGTTGTTTTAATGTTTGAATGACCCATTATCTTTTGAACCACCACTAAATTTGTTCCACTCATTATCATATAAGAACAAAATGTGTGTCTTAAACAATGAACACCCCTCTTATCTGAATCTATACCTGCTCTAGTACATACCCTTCTAAACTTTTGTTTAATCGAGTCCAGGCTGTAAGGTCTTTTAACTAAATACTCTGAATCAGTATCAAAATGTATTAATGATCTCTTAGCAACCTCAGTTAAAGGCACATACCTCCATTCTCCTGACTTTGTAGAGTCTTTAGATGTCGAGATAACATAAAGATAATCAGCATATATGTTTTTATTTTTAAGGTTATAAAATTCTGCAACTCTTAATCCAGTTGCAATTAAGAATATCCACCAATGCGGTGTTTCGTAATCTTTACTTAAAATATCATCAAACTCTTGCTTTGAATACAGCTTGGGTGGACTTGATTCTTTATCGGGCACATCTTCAATTAACAGATCGTCAGAAGTCAAATAGCCATCAATCTTTGCTCTTGTTAAAAGTCCTTTAAGGTCTTGTAGCTTTCTATTAATAGTGCTTGGCTTATTACCAAACTCTTTTGCCCTTTTCTTTTTAAATGCTGCAATATGCCTGGTGGTTATCTTGTCTAATTTAAGGTCCTTAAACTCTGGTTCAAGAGCTTTTAGTATGTTGCTGCTTTTAGTTGCGTAAGAGTCTGGTAAATTTTCCTCTGCCCACAACAAATATTCAGTTGCATATCTTCTAAATGTTATTGATTCTTTAGTTACAGATTCGTAACCTAAGAGTTTTTCATTTTTCTTTTTTCTTAGTTGTGCTTCAGCAATATCTTCAGAAACATCACCAATAGATTTTTGATGTCTATTTCCACGAACATCTCGCCAATCTATAATCCATGATTTTCCTCTCTTATATTTTGTTGCCATGTCACCAAAGTGTCACCAAATTAGGTGATATTTTACGGTTTTATGGTGTTTTATGGGATATTTTTAAGAAATAAAACTTAGACTAATAAACTTGTTATTAGCCTTAAAGCCTTATGTATCAATGGATTTGGGGGTGGTGGAGCTAGGCGGGATCGAACCGCCGACCTCAACACTGCCAGTGTTACAACAACCCTACTACAATAGGCTTTAAGAGTGGTATGTCACCAAACTGTAACCAAATTGATGTTTCGGGGTCAAGCAAAAATGGGAAATTATACCTATGATTTTTTAGAAATACTGTCTAAATAATCTGCCCATGATTGCATCATATCGACACGAGAATCAAAGTAAGCAGCATGATTATATACACCTCTTTGTGAAGTGTCTTTATGTGCTAATTGCATCTCAATAGCATCCTTACTAAAACCTTTAATATGAACGCCCTCATTAAGTATAGTTGAAGCCATCGACCTAAATCCATGCGTTGTTAATTCGTTAGGCTTAATTCCTGCTCTTCTCATCCTTAACAGTATTGAACGAGTAGATATATGTCCTCCACCTCTTGGACTTGGAAAGACATACTCACTATTCTCACGATGAGTCTCAGCTTGTTTTAGTAAATCAAACACTTGCTTAGACATTGGTATTTGATGGTCTCTATCTGACTTCATGCGTTCCTTAGAGATAAAGATCACTTTATCCTCAAAGTTCACCTCGCCCCATTCAAGACCACAAATCTCTATAGGTCTTGACATTAAATAAGGAATCAACTTAGATGCCAATGTAACTTGCCAAGTCTGTAGATGATGATAGCTGTTGTTAAGGATAGTTAGAATCTTGCTTATATCCTTTGGCTTAACAGAAGTTGCTCTAGGAGTAGAGACTTTAGTCTTATAGAATGATGTATCAATAGCAGATGATGGGTTATAAGTAATCAAATCATCCGTAATTGCCTTATTAAAGACACTAGTAATCTTAGAGTGTACTTTCTTCCTAGATGCGACATAACCCTTATCATCCATAGACTCAAGTAGTTCATCAATCATCTTAGGCTTAATCTTGTTGATTGGCTTATTACCTATTACCTTAACCACATGATTAGTCATTAAAGAGTCAGAGACAATGGCAGATTCCTTTGTCCAATTCTTCTTCTTGCGTTCATGCCAAGATGAGTAGACATCGTTAAATGTATTCATTACTTATTCCTCCTACGGTTCATGTTTTCCATGTGCAAAAGATATGCCTTACCATTCTTTGCCGAATGTTCATCCCATTGGTTATTACTCTTTCTATAGGAAATTTCTTTATTGATTAATTGAACTTGTTCAGCGTTAAACTCTCTACCATCCTTAAATGGATGATGTTTTGAATTATGTTGTACACCCTCAAGATTAATTAATAATTGTTCATCAGTAAGTTTTTTGTATTTATTCATTACTTATTCTCCTTTATTAATTTACGAACTGTTTTTTTAACCTCATCAAAATCGTTAAAACTTCCATACTCCTCAAAAGTGTCAGCATTAAAAATATGAAATCTATCAGCATCCTTAAACTCTCCCACTTCATCTCGCTTAAGTGGGTTTGGATGATAAACAAATACTTTTAGCTGAAAGGTTTCATAATCTCCAATTACATAACTTGCACATGTGTCATGATGCCATGCACTATATTCCCAATCTTTAGGAACATCTAAATCTTTTACTGAATCTGCAAACAATTCATATATATCCATTACTTATTCTCCTTTGTATTATGAAAATTATCTATCATCCATTTAGCATCTCTTAATAGTGCCATTGCATCAGTCACCTCAACCCAATCACCATCTTGATAAGTTGAGGGTATTTCACCAAAAAACCAATGCTTACTTATATCACCAAATTCGTTTGGTGTATAACCCATCACATCACCTCTAGAAATTTCAAAACCTCTATAAACATATACACCATCGACTGGCAATCCATTTATATGACATTTTCTGTGGGTCATTTTGTTCATAATATTTCCTATATCCTCCGACAATTTTAGGCTTGTCGCTTTACCATTACCTATATGATACATGATTGTATAGGATTGTGTAGACTTTTTTATATAAATAATTAATTGTATCAATATGTTACTGTAGTCGATATTCGCTTAAACCCTGCTAATACTATAAGAATGTAATAATAGTCGCTATATAGGTAGCTGGTAGTAACCAGGACGCTTAATAATAGGCTGCAATATAAGGACCCAATAAAAACCTAGAGCCAAATTATGTAAGAAGATATAAAGAAACACAAAGGGAATAATAGATGGATCGTATCTAACGGGTCCTTAATTATAATTGGGTATTTGGATATCGACTTAAACCCAAATCATGTAAGAGAATATACAAAGAATATATATAGAGATATAACAATGTCATCTTGATTAGTAATCACAGAAATAAATCATTTAAAAATTTGCTATCCCTCTCTTTTTTATTTCGCTTTAGCTTTTGGTTTTTGATCATTTGTTTATTGTTCCTTATCTCATACAGATAAAGAACACTAACCCTTAAACCCTTACGATATAGCAACCCTTACAGCTTAAATACCCACAAAGTCGCTAAAATCTACCGAATTTGATCCGTTGCCAGGGGGAGGCTCATCCATCCTCTCGGTAAGTTTAAATTTACTACCCCTCCTACAAAAAACGAAATTCCAAAAAACTGACCTCAAATGTACCTTTTTAGTACAGTTGGATAAATTTTGTCCAATTCATATCCAATAAGTTTGAATTGCCACAGAATTGCCACAGACTATCCGCAGACTATCCACTCGATACCCATTCAATACCCATTCGATACCCATTTTTTTGGGTATTGAGAAATATGTGCTATTTAGGTACAAATTATCTGTATAGCATAGTCAATACATTAAGTTTTAAAAAATATGAAATTGGTATAATATAAGGCATGGTTGAAATACTACAAGGCGACTGTCTTAAATCCCTAAAAAAGCTCGAATCTAAAAGCATTAATACCTGTGTTACAAGTCCACCCTATTTTGGGTTAAGAGACTATGGAACTGCTGAGTGGAAAGGTGGCGATGAAGGTTGTAATCATTCTTATCAAGTAAAAAACCCCTACAACAAAGATTTTAATGAGCGGTGGGGTAATTCGCCTGGACTAAAAAAGCAAGAAAGCCAGAGGCATGAAGTGACATATAAAGGTGTTTGTAAAAAGTGTGGTGCTATTAGCAAGGATAGTCAGATAGGCCTGGAAGAAACACCAGAAGAATTTGTAGAGAATTTGGTTAAGGTTTTTAGAGAAGTTAAACGAGTGCTTAGAGACGATGGTACGGTTTGGCTTAATCTTGGTGATAGTTTTTTCCCCAACAAACAGCTTGGCTGCATACCTTTTAAAGTTGCTATTGCGCTTCAGGATGATGGTTGGTATTTAAGACAAGACATTATCTGGCATAAACCTAATCCAATGCCTGAGAGCGTAAGAGATCGCTGTACTAAATCACATGAATATATCTTTTTGTTAAGTAAGAGTAAGAAGTATTACTACGACAATGAGGCGATTAAGGAAGATAGCATCTCAATAGTTAAAAAAAGAACAAGAAAAGTTGGAATGGGTGTTGGTAGCAACATAGGAACAAAGGGCAGCGCAGGAAATAATGGGAAAAGAAATAAACGCTCAGTCTGGACAGTAACCACCAAGCCATTCAAGGGAGCGCACTTTGCTGTATTCCCAATGGATTTAATCGAGCCTTGTGTTTTGGCTGGGTGTCCTAAAGGCGGAACAGTTCTTGATCCTTTTGGTGGAAGTGGAACAACTGGACTTGTCGCTAAGAATAACAACCGCAATGCAATTCTGTTAGAGCTGAACCCAGAATATATAGAAATCGCTGAATCAAGGATAGTCGCATAATGTCTGAAAAGAAAAGACCACCTCCATTAGCACCAACATCGCCCTTCGAACAACCTGAAGAACCCAAAAAGAAAAGAGGAAATCCAGCCTTTCACAAAGGTATGAAACCTCTTAATCCAACAGGTCGCCCAAAAGGCAGCGAGAACAAATACACGATGCTTGCTAGAGAGGTTATGTCTGCTAAAGCACCTGAGATTGTTAATAAGGTCATTGAGAAAGCACTAGAAGGTGATCCCCACGCTTTAAAGATGTGTATGGACAGAATCTTGCCTGTACACAAAGCGATTGACCCTAACCGTGTTAAGAATGATGCCCAAGTGATTATTAATGTCGCTTCCCTAGATTCTATACAACAATCTATTGATGTGACTCCTGATGATGATTTGGTTGAGGTCGAAGAGAAAGATGACGATGAAGTAATTGTTAATGTAGCTGAAGAATGACCAAACTCTTAATTTGTATGAGTGGAGGTCGAACTTCCGCTTATATGACGAAAAAAATATTAGATGAATACTCAGATCAGTATGAAATTGTTGTTTGTTTTGCCAATACAGGTCAAGAGAATGATGCCACATTAGATTTTGTAAAAGAATGTGATGATCATTTTGGTTTTAACTCTGTATGGATCGAAGCAGAAGTCAATGAAGGTCGTGTAGGCAGCACTCATAGAATTGTAAATTATGAAACTGCCAGTAGAGATGGTAGACCTTTTGAAGATGTGGTGGCTAAGTATGGTATTCCTAATGTTACTTATGTTCATTGCACTAGAGAATTAAAAGAAAACCCAGTTCATTCGTACATTAAGTCAATTGGTTGGGAAAAAGGTGAGTATTTAACTGCTATTGGCATTAGAAGTGATGAGCCTAAAAGAATACGCACAGTAAATACAAGCAAACAAAACCGAGTTTATCCACTTGCTCATTGGTTTCCAAGTGACAAACAAGATGTAATGGATTTTTGGTCAGAACAAGACTTTGATTTACAGCTTCAAGATTATCAAGGTAATTGTAAATGGTGTTATAAAAAATCGACTAAGAAGTTATTTCAAATAATGGATGACGATATTACGATTTTTGACTTCCCAAATATGTTGGAAGAAAAGTATGGACATATTCGTGATAACAAAATACAAGGTGTGCTTACAGATAAGCCAAGAGCTTTATTTAGAAAATACCACACGACAAAAACATTAATTGAATTGTTTAACGAAACTAATTACAAGCAAACTAATTTTAAGTTTGATGATTACGAACAAGAGGGTTGTGCTGAATCTTGTGAGGCTTTTGTAGATGGTTGAGCCTAAGTTCGACCTAGATGTCGTTTTATCTTTATTTGATGGTATAAGCTGCGGTCAAGAGTCTCTTAGAAAGGCGGGTATCTCAACTCGTATTTACTTGGCTAGTGAAATAGAGAAATATCCCAAACAGATCACCAGAAAGAATCATCCATTAACCGTACAGTTAGGTGATGTGACTAAGGTTGTGGCTGATGACTTGCCTCATGTTAATTTACTGATGGGTGGTAGTCCATGTACTGGATTTTCTTTTGCAGGAAATGGTTTGGCATTTGATGACCCAAGAAGTGCCTTATTCTTTGAATTTGTAAGACTACTAAAAGAATGTAAGCCAGATTACTTTTTGCTTGAGAATGTGATGATGAAGCAAGAATACCAAGACATTATTACTGAGCATCTAGGGGTAGAGCCTGTGCTAATAAATAGCGATAAATTTGTAAGTCAAAATAGAAAAAGATTGTATTGGACAAACATTCCTATTGCTGAATTACCTAACAGACCAGAATGGAGTAAACAATATTATCAATGGAGAAGAGTTTATTTTAGAGAAAACAAAAGTGGTGTTTGTCCAACTTTAACAGCCAACATGGGTACAGGTGGACACAATGTTCCTTTATACACAAAAGATTTAAAGGACAAGCTTAGCCCAATAGATTGTGAAAGATTACAAACCTTACCTGATAACTATACTGAAGGTATATCTAACACACAACGCTACAAGGCTTTAGGCAATGGTTGGACTGTTGATGTCATAGTTCACAT
>Ga0208299_1002921_pt1 | contig 11136 bp, 8 predicted proteins | sample 15_taG_FD_184089 | JGI IMG/M metagenome (GOLD analysis project Ga0208299, IMG submission 184089) | Marine viral communities from the Subarctic Pacific Ocean - 15_ETSP_OMZ_AT15312 metaG (SPAdes) (version 2) | ecosystem: Environmental > Aquatic > Marine > Oceanic | place: Pacific Ocean | collected...
CTTGTTTGAGTGCTGTGACTGCATAACCTTTTCTCATCTTCTCAACGCGGATGTCAGCTATAAGACGCCATGGTACGTTTGGATCAATTTTAAATCCTTCTTTTTTCGCGAAATGCGCATATACAGGATAATTTGGATCTTCCAAAAACTCAATCTTTTCTTGATCAGAAGAAGGATCGCCGTCATGTATATCAATGGCTAGGCCCGTCATATATATGTTTAAATACTTCTCAAAATATCCGACCATGGTTATTGGCTCATCAACCTCTTTTAAATAAGCCAATAAAAGTTCAGAAAAGTCATCAATATTTTTAATTTTTTTGCTATCTTCTAGTTCTTCTAAAACATCTCCAAAAAAATCTTCTTTTAGTCCAATTAAAAAGTCTTCATAGGCTCTAATTTTATTCTGATAGCCTTTTTTGGGCTCAATAATGTTTAAAAATTTACCTTTTGGGCTTAACTTGCCGGCTTGTGATCTGGCCCTTTCATTAAAATTTTTCTGAAATTTTCTGAAAGCAAGTGCAACAAACCGCGGAGCATATACATTATCTGATTCTGCTGTGGCCGCTGCAGCAACTGCCTTTGAATTCGCGGCGGACAATTTGGCGGCCAAACTAAGGTCGTATTCTTCCGGGTACTTTGCTTCGCCTTTCTGTGCGCCCTCCTTGTGCAGTGCACACTTTTTTTCGCCGCAGGCGTCTTGCGCGTCTTCGATTGGCTTTTTCGCTGCAATTGCTGCAACTGTGGCCTCTCCCAGTTTTACTGGGCAGTGCAGCGGGCCACCCTCCAATATGTGGAGTTGGCCTAGGTGGTTGGCTTTGCCGTAATAGGGCATATTGTACCAAGTGTCGAGTCGGTTGTCGAAAATGCCTTCAGCATCAACTTTTTCTAGATATAATACATTATATGTATCATAGTCTAACGTAACCGTGGTATTGTCGGGCCCGAAACCGGTAACAGTATAAGGCTCCCCTTTCTCTTCCTTTTCGGCAACCAGCTTCCAGCCCATGGCACTATATTTTTTTAATAATTTATCTTTCACCAACCCATATATGAAGCCGAGCATCGGCATGCCGGGGGCTGACCAAGCGCGCCCTAAATTAATTTTTTTGTGTCTCGTCCACTCATCCAAGCCTCTTGGATAATTCAAATCATTAACAAGTTCTTTGTAGTTTTCTCTACCTTCGAATAAATCTTTTGCAGCGCTGTCGTTGTTAGCTCTTGAAATTCTGCCCTCTGTTTCTAAAAGTAATTCTCTTTTTTCTTTGTGCGATGGCAACTCAACTTTTACTTCTTTTTGAAATTTATCTTTTGTTAGCGCTTCTAATATTGCAATGTTTACTTCTTCATAATCAGCAGCAGTGTTTTTAAATTTTTGTAATTCTTGATAAGAATCGCCTGCAACAGTTGTGTCTTCTACATATCTAACTTCGCAATCCTTAGCAACATATTTACCTGCCTTAATTGCTTTTTCTGCTTTCAACAAATATTTGCTTTTATAAATTGTCATTTTATTCGGCCGCCGCAACAACTTTTACGTCTTTTTGTTCAAGCTTTAAATCATGCTTTTTAGCATAATCCGACTTTAATACAACTTCAGCTAAAAAATGAGCAAGATCCGGATGATTTTTGTCATACCATGGTATTTTCTCTTCTTTTTGGCCGATAAGCGCAGATTCCAACTGCGACCTCTTGCTATACATATTTATACCCTGTACTTCTGTGGTATATGCGCCCGGTGAGATCGTGTCAGTAGCGCTGTGAATTGCATAATACCCTGCAATGCCCGGATCTTCTTCTGGAATTAGTCCCAATGTGGCGATATCGATTACAAACACACCAGAGTTAAAAAATACACTATTGCCAACCATCGTGGCGCTGGCAGAATACGTATATTTAAAATAGCCAGCCAAAGTGTCGCGATTTTGCAAAGCAATTGCAGTTCTAAGTTTTGCGTTGTCTTTGTGGCTGAAACTAATATTTGTAAGCAGTCCCTTTGCATCGCCGATATTAATATGATATAAGCCTAAATCAAAATCAGTTTTTGGATCAAACATTTTTTTAGTCAATAGGCTGCCGCCCAAAAATCTACTTCCCTTAGCATCTTCATTTGGAGCAAAGTGGACGAAAATCATGTGTTGTCCAGCAACTTTTTCTTCCATAGATTTCATTTCTTGCAATAACATCTCTAAAGCTTCTTTCTTCTTTTTTTGTACAGGCGCTATTGTTGGGTTTGCTGCAAAAAAATGTTTACCGTAATAAAGATTCCAACGTATGTAATTGTGATTTGCCTCATCGCCGGGTTTAAACCAATTCCCTTTGCCAACCATATAGTGATCCCACCGTATATTACCTAAATTAAAATTAGAAACATTTCCTGTTGAGTTATAATATAATGCCTCTTTCGCCAAATTGACTGTTATTTCTTGTAACAAATCGCCAATTGTCAAATTAGTTTTTCCATCGCGGTAGAGAAGTTTATGTAACCACGTATTAAAGGTTTGAGGTGTTATTAAAATATCACCGATATTCACCCACATATCTCTGCCAAGAGTGCGGTAGACAGTGTTGCCAAAACAAATATCGGGCCACTTCTTTGCATCGTCACCGCCCAATTCATAAATTGCTTCCACCAAAGCTCGCAACGGAAAGAAGTTGGTCGATTCGTACCACCTTTTGTCTTTCTTGCCCGCTACGATGCTACGATCGAATTTGTGGTCCTTCAGGAGTTTAGCGCCGCGGTGGAGAGCAAGGCCGGCCACTGCTTTTCTGAAACTTTTTACTGCGTCTTTGGGTTTAGCGTTCTTTTTGGTGCTTGTTATTTTATACTCTTTTTTATATGAAGTTCGACACAAATCTTTAAACTTTGTCCAGTGTGCAGCCTCTATCTTCGGCTTCACGTCGTTGTCCACGTCAAGCTCCATTATTCCAGTGTCAAATTTTCGAAATTTTGAATACTTGGCGCCTTTGTATTCCTTATCGGCGCCGGCTGAATAAAGTATATTCTTGATTTCTATTTTTTGGCCGATTGAATCGAACTCTTGGTCTTTAGGGTTGGACCACACAGAAAGATTAAAATAGCGGCCACTCTTCAAAATAACGTCTTGAATAATTCCCTGCAATTCGGGGGCCAAATTTAATTCTTCTTTTTTTATTTCTTTATTAATACTATTAATCATCGAAGAACCTTCTTTTTCGCCGCTTTTAATGGCTTCTTGGAGCGCTTTTTTTTGTGCAGAAGTGCACGCATTCGGCTTACCAAGCGAGGCATTTTTCTTTTTTAGTGCTTCTATTTTTTTCTCACTGGCTTCTCTTTGTTTGTATAGCCTTTGCAGCGTTCCGGTGACGCTGTTGGCCGACAGAAGATTTTTCATTAAATATTGATTTTTTGGTATAATTGCAGATGGATTTCTATAAAACATATCATATATTGGCCCCCCAATGTATTCAATGTTTAATTCTATTTCTCCTGTGCTTGTAAAAGAAAAATTATGACTTTTCCAAGAAATCCACAATTTTTTTGTTTCTTGTTTTCTAAGCAGTTCTTTCATGTCTGAAGGTATTAATTTTTCATCAACATTGTCATTAAAGTTCCACCCATATTCTAAAATAAGCCTCTCTTTGTCCTCGTCCATTTTTTCTATCATTTGAATGTATTCATATTTGACGGGCGGATTTGCGTTTAATTCAGCTTTTGTCAAAGGGCCCGGGCCGCGGCCGTTTGTTTTTTTAGCAAAGGCTGCCATGCTAGCAAAATAAAGATTAATAGAAATCTCATGAGAATCTATTACGAAGCGCGGCTGTTTTCTAGTTACTTTAATGTCTTTTATACCGACGCCATCGCCGCGAGCATAATTGCTGGCATTCTCTGTTATATAATTTATATCTGTTGTGTGCCTAAAACGAATTGGCCTTGTATTTTTTAAATCCCACTCTTTTGGGTTTCCCTTTTTCCTGCCCACAACATAAAGCTTAATAAAGGGAGACATAGCCGCGATCTGTGCAGGCCTTAAATTGCTCATAAAATCTATATACTTTTTTCTTTCTTCTTTTGCTTTCTTTTTGTCAGTTGACAGACCGTCAAACTGAGCGCGTAAATTCGTTTCCAACTCGTCTTTATAAGACGGATGTATGCTGAAAATTTTACTTTTATCTTTTTGTATAAAGCCCTCTTCTGTTTCAGGCGAACCATATAAAAATGTCTGTAAATCGTGGCTGGGCTCTCTTGCTTGTGGCAAAATAAAATCGTTTAGCCACCCTTGGAAGTTACCCGCTACTTTTGTAGGAAAAAAACATGTTAATTTTGGCATATCTTTATAACCCGTAAGAAGTTAAAACACTTTGCAGCGGTAAAGGTACTTTAATTGTATCCCCCAATTTTACATGTTGTTCTGTGGGCTTTTTATTAAACCATGCAATTACCCACCAATATTGAGAATCTCCATAATAAAAATGAGCCAATTTATAATATCGATCTCCCAATCCCCAGATGTGAGTTTTATAATTAAATGAAAAAACGTCAAAGAATTCAGGATAATCTAGTTTTTGAGTTCCGTATTGTTCAATTGAATCTGTATTGTCAAATCGCTTTTTAAACACTTTTTTATAGTCTGCATCTTCATTTAAAAAGACACTTATTTTGTTATATCTGTTAGCAGTCATTTTTAATTTTAACCCTGATCGGAGTGTCCTAGAACGGCCTTGTCCGCAACATCTTTATCAACGCCGCTTTGATCAACCGGAGGATTCGCGCCGCCGAACGAAAAAATTGTACGATAAGGATAATCACCACCCATGATTGCGCCCTCTCCAATAAATCGCTTTGTAGATGCATCAAAGCCCGGAGTTCTTTCGTGCAGCACAGTAAATGTAAAAGTTAACTCAAGAGCCCGGGGCAATATTGCGCCAGCCGTAGTTGCCGCCCGTCGTAAAAAAACACCCCTTTGTGCAATACCCATATCAGAAGAAAATGACGTAACGTATCCCAAGAGACCTGATACACTGTCAGCATGATTTAAAACTAAATTTGCAAATTTAATTCGAATAAGCGGAGGGCTGCTCATTATTTCTGGCCTTGGATCGTCTTCCTGCCCAAATGCTCTTTTAAACCAGTTGTCAGATTTTTTTCCAATTTTGTTATAAGAAGGATAAAGATTTTTGGTAAAAGTGTTTAGTTTTTTTAAATTTTCATTTGCATCACTCTTATCATAACAGGGTATCAAAAGACTCAGCGTAATTGCTCTTTCTGTATTTGAAAAAATAGGAATCTGATCTGGGCGGCCAAAAACAGAAACTGGATTCCAATTTGGCCTAAATTCATCTTTAAATTGCTTAATATATGCAGGGAACGTAATAGAGTTTGTTGCAGTTATACTATCTAAGCCTCGTTGCAGACCTTGTTTGGCCCAGTTGCTACCGGCGCCGGCGCCACTTAGCGTTGGAAATCCAATTCTTATGTCTGTGAATGGCAGACTATTTCTAATCGCCGCTTCTGAAGGTGAACATGTGCCAAGAGTTGGGTCTGTTGAGGTCAAGCCCTCTGCCATCTCGCCAATGCCACCAAAATTAATAGACATGATAATATCCCCTCTCTATAATTAGAATAGAAACAAAAAATATACTCTATTCGCTTTGATGTGTTTGCTTGGTTAAGGCCCAGTTAATTTTTTCCACTCTTCCTCTACAATCATTCCCCAGTTAATTTTTTCCACTCTTCCTCTACAATCTTTCTGATATTCTTTACATTTGCGGCTGCCTTTTTGGGATCCGCGGCGTCGAGGACAAGTCGTTCGTATGCATCCACGACGGTCTGGCCGATACCCCTACCAGCCTTGTCCCACGCATCGGCAAGTACTTCTGAAGAATCACTAAAAGCGGTGGAAAGTTTTGCAATTAATTTCGGGTCGGCGCCGACTTTTAATTTAACTGACTGTATTGTAGCAATCAATTTTTCCATCGGGTCTACAATTGCTTTTGCTTGCTTTTTGGCAAAATCTTCTAATTTCGCTGTTTCTGGCACAACCTTTGCCTCTTTAAGTTTGCCCGATATAAGCGCGGCTGCTTCTTCTTTGCCGACAATATCGCCTAAAGCGCCGACAAGCAGATTTCTAACAACGGGGCCCTGTGCCATCACTTGGCCTTTAATGCCGCTAAATACTCTATTTAACTCCTTGATTCTTTGGTCTGGAGTCATTCCAACCAATTTTCTAGGATCAATTGAAGTGCCAAATCTCATCAAAACTTGATTTAAGCTAGCGGCTGTTTCAAAAGCGCTTTCAAATGTATCAAATTTTTCAACGATCGGCAAAACTGTCGACATACCAAGGCCCAACTGTTTGCCATATTGTTGTAATGCGCCGCCGATTTTAATAATGGAATCGGGGTCCATAAACCCAACAAAAGCCGCTTTGTTAGCAAGCACGTCTTTTGTTATCGCACCTAGTGATTGGCCCGATATTCTTGCAAGGGCGTCCATTCGATTTGTAGCTTTAATTACATCATCGCTTCGATGGGCCAAAACCGTGCCAAAAAAGTTAAAAGCGTCTGTAGCGACCTCGCCGCCTATGTTAAGCTCTTCATATATTGCAACGTGATCTCTGATTGCATCTCTTGTGTCGCGATCTCTAAAAGATTCATTGACAACGCCCATGTAGTTTTCAGCTACAGTTGTAACTGTTTTGCCGTAATCTTCATAACTAATGCCATACTGCCTCAAATCTTTCATGTGCCTAGCTAAGTGAACCGCCTCATTAACGTGAGCATTGCCAACATCACCTAAACCTTTCTGAAATTGGCTTAAAAAGCCACCAGTCTTTTTAAGTTGACGGCTCATGGCCTCCATCTGGACCATTCCAGAATAGAAAAAGCTTTGTTTCGCCTTTTCGCCATACACCCGTTCAGCAACAGCGTGGAGACCTTCTTCTGCTTTTTGACCAGCATATCCCGCTGCGAGAGTGCCAATCATATCAACCAGCCCGTAACCAACCATCCGAGTGATACCCGGGCCCATGTTGCGCCACATGGCCTGTCCAACGCCACCGGGCAGCGCCAAGATCCACGCTTTAATTCGGGCAAGCTGTCTTCTTTCTCCTGGGCTCATTAAATGGTTTCCCCTTTGTCGTCGGTATTATAACTATCAACCAGCTTCTTAAAAAACCAGTCTCTTAATCTTAGTGGCAAAGCATACAATTCAAAAAATCCCCAATTGCCGTGCTTTTTCATAACAAAAAACATCTCATAAACATCATCCATGTATTCAGTCGTTAGGCCAAAAAAATGTGGCATCGACCGGAATACCTCCTTCGTTCTGGTGATTGCATTTTTCACAACTAAAACGATATATAAAATCCATATCAGGAATTAATTCATTATATTTTTTCTGAAGATACTTAGAATCTGAAATTGGCATATTGGAAATAAATTCTGTAATTGTTGCCACATCTTGCCTTCCGCCAACAGAAGCAATAGTTGCCCGGTGTTTCTCAAAAACGGGTTCCGGCGGAAGATTGTGTTCCATTTTTTTCATAAACAATTGTGCCAATTGTGCTTCACCGCCAGTTGTTAGCGCTTTTATTTCAACAAAAGCGTTTGTTCTGGGCAGTTGTACAACAAAAGTGCCATGGCCCGTTAGCTCTACTCCCTCATAATTGTTTTTCTTTGGTTTTATTTCATTTAAGTCAATAGTTATTTCTTCTTTGTTAAAACATTCCACACAATTTACATTAATTCCGTATGCTGGCCCATACCCGCTTGCCCTTGCAGCAATTAATATCGCGTTTCGATCACCTAACAACAACTCATTTGCACGAATTGACTTATCGACCAACAAACTCTCAATTAGTTTCTCCAATGTGGTACCCTTTGACATTAAACTTGGGTTTGATAAAATATCCTCTTGTTTGGTTGTCATATATGTAATTTCGACCTCTTCTTTGTTGTGCAAAGAAGAGTTCACTGGGTAAAATTTGCCGGCTGAAGGCAACTTAACAAAGTCAGTTGGAAGCGAATAGCCGTGCTGTTGTGCTACGGGCGCTGGTGCTGGCGGCGCTGCCAACATTTCTTTCGGAATTGCCGGTGCTTGTTGTGGTACCGGTGCTTGTAGCGCAGGCTGTGCCTGCGGCGCTTGTGGCACCACAAATTTACTTGAATTATCAATCATTATCTCTCCTGTTGATCGGCTTATACACCTTTATAAACCAATTCAGCCCAATCATATCTAACTTTTACTGCTGTACCGAGCAAAGAATCGTTTGTATAAGTAAGCTCTGTCGGCGTTACGCTTTCTATGAAAGGTTCGCGCAACAGCCACTCCTCATACACATCTCCATCTGGGGTTAGCATCTTGATTTTAACTGGGCCTAATGATTGTATTAAATCATATTTACTAAGATCTTTTAAATTTGAAGATACGTTTATATTATTAGGAGAATCATATGCAGTGTTTGTTAATTTTTTCATCAATACGCCAAGTACAGAGTTCAGAATATCTCGTGAAAAAACCTCTTTAACTGTAAAAGTTATTGGTTCCCACTTTACATGACCCTTGGGATAATAAACTTTATGATTTAAAAGAGTGAACTCTTCTGACTCTATTGTGTAAGAGGGCCTTTTGACATCAGTTAATAAAGCGACAGCAATTCCACTAATGTCTAAAATATATCTATAAGATTGTTGTAAATCTGTTTGATATCTACTTTCAAGTTCTTTTTTGTTGTTCCACTCGTCCTTTGAAACCTTTTTATAGGCATTCTGAGTGTGTCTGCGATTTAAATTTTTACCAGCGAATATCGACATCTTATAGTAATTAGATGTTTACTAAAAAATTATTGGTTAGCCTTCGCTATGAACGGTGTGTTTGGCGTAATCAAAGACAATACCGAGCGTTACTGTTAACAAATCTTCTGAAGTATAGTCTAGTGTATCATAGCTAACTTTAGTAATTTGAACATTAAACAATTGCCATTCTTCGACCTTTTGACCTTCGGAATCAAGCGTCGAGATAGAAATCGCACCTAGATTGTTTTCACTAAATTTCTTTTTCGACAGCGTTTTCTTCCACTCTTCGCCCGGGCCCCATTTGCTAGGCAACACATAACCAGCGTTTTCAATAATGCCCAGAACTTTGGACGCAACTTCGGGATCAATTGGATCCATCAGAACAATGTCCATCGGCTCCCACTTAACGCGGCCGGGGAACTTAAATGTGTGCCCCATAAACGCATGTTCGGCCGGCGTTGTTACAGTAAACCCGGGTCTGCTAGCAGACTTTACAACCCAAGTGGGAATTGCATTATCGCCAGTACCAAGAGATAAAATATATTTAAATTTACGCTTGGGTTCCATCGAAGGCGAGGCCCATGTCGGCGTTGGTGACGCTTTTTTTCCACCCATTATTTTTTTCTCCTAAGATAATTAGTATTAATCTTCAAATGCTGCACCCGTATTAGTGATTATGAAATCAACTGCAATAAATTCAATTGCTCTCGCAGGCTTAAGGAAAACCTTAGCATACATAACATTTTGATCAATTAAGTCTGGTGTCGTCGTTGTTTCATCCAAAATCAATTTGTAATCTGTTAAACCGAATCTGGCTTTTACGTCTGCCAAGAATGGTTCTGCCCGGGCGATGAATCTATCCCACGTCTCTCTTAAGTTCGGCTCAAACAAGACATCTGCCGAGATGGTGGAAATGCCCTTCTTCACAAAGAGCATCAACCTACGAACATTAATTCTATCTAGGGCGCTTCTTGTAACCTGCAGCGTCTTTTGCCCAAAGATTACGATACCTTCGTTGGGGAATGAAGCAATCGGGTTGATGTTTGCTTCGTAGAGGTCGTCTCTATCCTTCGAAGTAAGCTTCTGTGTTACATTTACAACCGGCAAACCAGCAACACCACTTGATAGGCCGCCGCGATTAAAGCCAGCAGGCGCAAACCATGGTGCGCGGACTCTATCAGTGTAAGACATTGCACCGATAGCCGCAACAGATGGCGGCATATAGACAAGGTTGCCATAGAGAGTGTCTCTAATCTGTACCCATGGGTAATATACACATGCATAACTTGAGTTCAGAGCGCGGGCCTTTAAATTAGTAACAACAGTATTGACGCTACCATAAGTAACGCCGCTGCTGCCCTCTGCGGCTGGTGCAAAATCGCCCTTAAGGTCAACAACTGCCAGTGCATCTGCGCGGGCCTCGCACGTCTCAATCAGGTGGTTTGTTAAGCCTTCGTGAGTCAAGCCCGGCACTGCAGCCAAATTAAACTCTACCACTTCTACATCGCTAACAATATCAATTGCTTCCTTGATTGAGTTAAATTCATAGCTGGTCTTTTCAGTCGTGCCAGCGTCATCTAAGCGTGAATTTCTAAACGGCTCTTTTTCTGTAATATCAAAGCCGTCTGAACCGCCATAGAATGTGCTGGTAAATGCTCTGATATTTAAATCTAAGATATCTTTGTAAGAGCCGGTCGCAGTCACTGAATTGACAGCATAAACGTCCTTATCCGCGCTGAGATTGGATTGGGTGCGTAGACCCTGTTCCCAAACAAAGTTCGTGGATATGTCGGCATTGCCGTCGTAGACAGGATCCTCTCCTCTAATTTCGTCTAACGAAAACTTCCACATATACTCAGTGTAATCGCCGCTATCAGTGCCATTAAGATCTTCTGCCTTTGTTCTAATCAGGTCTCTGACGCCGGGATTAAATTTGGAACTGTCCTTGCTTCGGCCAGTCCAAGCGCCAAAATATGCCTGCTTGACGCTAGCCAAATCATCCTGCGAAGATGAAATACGAGTTTGGAGCTTTGGAAATCTAAAGCTAAGAGCAGTATTGACACCCAATTCCGGGTGGCTGGAGCTTACAGCGTTGTCGTCGTTGGTGCCGGCCACTTTTTGACCAGAGCCGCCATATCCCCAAGCATATCCCGCGGTTTCGACCCAGCCAGTACCAGTATTCGCTGCTGTTGCGTCAGAAACCTTCTCGTGATTAAAGTCTTTATACTTCGAAGGTCCATACACACCAAATGGTAGGTATTCTTCATTGGCTGCGCCGCTGTCAACGTCAACATTCATTTGTATGCGAACATACTTAGAAATATTTGGATATTGACCCTTCTCGACCAAGCGCCTCTCAGT
>Ga0208299_1002923_pt1 | contig 11134 bp, 20 predicted proteins | sample 15_taG_FD_184089 | JGI IMG/M metagenome (GOLD analysis project Ga0208299, IMG submission 184089) | Marine viral communities from the Subarctic Pacific Ocean - 15_ETSP_OMZ_AT15312 metaG (SPAdes) (version 2) | ecosystem: Environmental > Aquatic > Marine > Oceanic | place: Pacific Ocean | collected...
AATGGAATGATTGATTCAGTCACTCGCGCATTCTTACCGAATTCGGGAACTGGAGCAGATTTCGGCTATAAGAAAGATAATAGAGGTTCAATAGTAGGCTCACCAGTTCTAACTAAAGATGTATGCGGTGACGCTCTTATATTCGCTGATAATGAATACATGGACGCATCTAGTGTTGTAGTTGCAGGTGATCAAACTATAATATCATGCAGTACTGTAAATAGCACACCGGGTATAGCATATAATATGTACGGTAAATATGTATCAGGGCTACCGAGCGAAGATGTTATATGGGCATTTAATAGTACTAATGGGTTCAATGTGAGGATTGGAGCGAGTGGCGTAGCTTATGTGGCCATTAATCTTAATACTGAACTAGGGTTTAATATAGTGTCCCTAGTTATAAATAGAACAGAGAATGAAATGTATGCAGTTAATAATGGAGAAACTAGCGCAGTGTCGAATATCTCAACAATCGGTACTAGTAATGGAACTATCAATCGCATAGGTGATGTTGGTGGCGGTACATATACGCCGCTTGACGGTAATTACGGAAAATTTATAGTATTCAACTCCGCGCTTACAACGACACAAATTAGAGATGTTGAGAATAGAATTAAACGAGGACAAATTTAATGATACCACAAAAAAATAATTTAAAGGCTTATTACAAGCTTAATGGAGCGAAAGGCGGGATTATAGCTAGAGGTGATGGTGATAGTACATTTATTAATACTGGCATTAGTGTAGATGATACCGTTATCTTTGAAGTACGAGGTAAATATAATGAGATAAGTGATGACCAGCGACATGGTTCATTGTATGAAAATGCAAACAATAGATTTTATTTCGGTATTGATAGTGGAGAGGAGTGGAACGTGTCATGGGGAAACTCTGGACATATCTATGGTTTAGGTATATCTGATTTATCTGTTCATACGTTCAGGTTAGAAGCTTCAGGGTTTTATATAGATGAAAGTTTAATTCACGACTTCTCATCTAATACATTTCAAGCAACATCTCAGACTATTCGAATATTTACAGGGTTAAACTCTTCAAACTTTAGTAACTTCGATTTAATGTATGCTAAAATTTGGAAGAGTGGTGAGTTAGTTTATCATTATGAACCGTCTATTAGCACCGATACTAATATCGTTAATGGTGATGCTATTATAGAAACAGATGTTGAAATCACCCGCCGCGATGTCAAAGACTTCTCCGGTAACGGTAATCATGGAACTGATCGTGGCGCAACTCCAGTTTATATTGAAAGTCAGTACGGAGTTCAGATGCAAGAATTCGGCAACACTACTGATGTTTTATGTAATGGAACTGAAACATGTGATCCTAATAATGGTGCAACTTATGCTATTCAGGTTAGAGTAGATGAAATTGTTGCAGGTAGAACATGGTTCGCAAAAAATAGTAGTAGCGAATCATCTTTAGTATTGGATAGTAGTAGCGGAGTAATTAGAGTCTTTGGATATGCTGTTTCAGGAGGTCCAAAGATCATCAACTTAAACAATACAGATGATATGATCGGACAGACTGTTAATTTCATAATAACAATGTCGATTGATGATCTAAGTCTTTATATTAATGGGGAGTATTACGATAGTATTGATAATGGTGGAGCGGGTTGGAAATTTAATGATACTATTCCGTACACAATCGGTAGTAGATACACGAGCGGACATTCAGGGGAGCCTGAAGGTAATGTATTAATCTATGATACTATCCTAACTCCAACTGAAATTAAGCAACTCAATACATTTATGAATACTCCTCCTAAAGAGGTTGATCCAACTGCTCTTGTTGTTGATAGTGATGGTACAGGATCATATATTAGCACAGGAATTGTTCCTAGTGTTGATACTGATGTAGAGTTAGTAATATCATATAATACTGACGATCCAGCCGATGAGCGAAATGGAACAGCTTCTCCATATTATTGGATGGGAGCGTCGGGTAATGGAGCTTTTCAATATGGATTCGGAACAGCATACACTTCATTAGAGCAAGTTGTTAAAGACCGAATCTATACTTTGGCAATACGTGCAGACGGTATAGATTCTTGTGATTTTCTACTAGATGGAGAAATTCTCGGCAGTAGATCAGGTAAAACTCTTAGTGGTTCTAGAACATTTAACTTATTCGCCAGAGACTCAACAAATTTGGTTAATGGTAAGATACATCAATGTAAGATCTGGCAGTCTGGAGTTTTAGTCCGTGATATGGTTCCAACAACTGATGGTAGATTTTACGATCAAGTGAATGGTACATATTATTCGAATGATGGCACAGGTACGCTAGTTACTAAGAGAATTCCTTATTATGACGTTAATTCATTAGAATTCTCAACAAGAGATGGTGTAAAGGATTTAAGCAATAAATATACACTTACTAATAACAATGCAATTATCGGTAATGGAATGGTGTTTGATGGAAGTAGCATCATCTCCACTAACGCACCAAATAAAAGCGTGTTTACAATAGCATCAACTATTAATCCTAATGATCTAGTGGGTTCTCAAACTGTTATAGCATATAACTTAACTAGTACACCGCAAGTGAGATTAGAGGACGGTGGTAAAATTAAGTTATTATCCTCCTCAACGGCCGCTGTTGGTAAGTCAGTTAGTAGCATAATAGCTGAACGGTTAAGTAGAATTGTAGTCACATACTCTAGTGAAGGTGAGCTTGTATTCTATATAAATGGTGTAGAGTCTGGTCGTTCTATCAACCTCGTGACGTTTGCGTCCGGGGATGCTATGTTCATCGGATCACGTAATGGTATTGAAACATTTACTGGATTGATAGATAATGTAGAAGTTTACTCCGAAGTTAAATCAGCCGATTGGGTTAAACAAGATTACGAAAAAGAAGTGAAGTATTGGTAATAGGAATTTATATGAGTAGTTTTACAAAACCATTTAAAGTTTTGGTACACAATAACTCTCTTAAGGATAAGCCTTTTGAGGTTATTGTTCCATTTGAGTATTATTCAAAAAAGTTTAACGGATTTATGGTTAAAGTGCCAAAAGGGTATAGGACAGACTTCGCAAGTGTTCCTAGAATCTTTTGGGCTATAATTCCACCTATCGGAAAATATAGTAAAGCCTGTGTCATTCATGATGTCTTAATAGATAATAAAGATAGTCATGAGTTCACCATGGATGAAATAAATCAGATTTTATTTGAAGCTATGGGGGTTTTATGTGTCAGTAAGTTTAATAAGTACTTAATATATGGCAGTGTGCTATTTTATTGGAAGTTTGGAAGATATATTTCCAACTTCGTGAGAAAGATTCTAAGGAGAGAAAATGGAAAATAATGAAGTAAGAGATTTGCAAAATCATATGAATACTATATCAGTATCACCACATGTTGCAAACGATCAACAAGAGGCTTATACAGGCATGTTGGGAATGGGGCCAATCGGATCGTTGATGGCAACTATTCTATTATTTTGGATACTTGCATATGTATTTGGAGTTATTCATAAATATCGCGAAGAGAAGAAGTGGCTCATCCCAAATGCCAGATATGTATTGGAATTAGGTCGTGCGTGGGGGATTTTATTCAAATCTCTAGCAGGACTTGCAACTCCAAGAGCGCAGGTTGAACGTAGTGATGCATATTACTATAATCCAACTCAGGATGAATTTGACGAAGCACTGCTGGTGACGCATCAGATGATGACAGACGGCGGTTGGACTATTGCAGGATATTTAAAGAGATCTAAAGATTGTGAAGACTATGCTATGAAAATGGCAGTTGAAATAAGAAATTACATCGCCACTACTTGGACAGAGAAAGTTGGTGAAAAAGGCGTTTCCGTTGGCAATATCGCGTATAGGCGGGATGTAGACGGTGTGGGTCACGTAATTGTGGTGGCAATGTTAGATAACGGAGTAAAATACTACGAGCCATATCCGGGTGAGAAGTATTTGAAGGAGAAGCCAATGTCTCAAAAGGAATTGGATTCAATCAACATGAGCATAATGTAAAGGGGAAAAATGACAGAATTCATTACAGGCATATGGGCGTTATTAATGGCTAATATAGGTGGTATAGTTGGCATCTGTATACTATTAGCGTTTGTAGGCATACTTAATAAAATTAAGAAAGATTTGATCGGTAAATTTATGGATGTGGCGAAAACGGCAAATAGCCAACATCATGAAACAACCGTTCAAATGTCGATAGCTTGCGATAGGGATATCAATCAGGAATTATCTAAACTGCTGTACGGTGCGAAAGCGTCAAGAGTAGGGTTGTTCCTTTTCCATAACGGAAGCGTGTTTAGTACAAATAGTCCAATTTGGAAGATTTCAGCAACACATGAAAGGTGCGAAACGGCGATAACGCAAGAGTTTGATAGGGTGCAGGATGTTAAGGCATCGCTGTTGACTCCGTTGATCTCTCCAATGTTCACCGGAACTGATACTGAGGGGATACTCAGTATCAACCCTGCAAGATATCCTGTAGGTGGGCAACAGTGTAACCGTAAATCTTCAAGTTATAGGGTAGATCCTGCTAATATTTCAAATACATTCACTCAGACCTTCTTGGTTAATCGTGGAACTAAATTTGGGATAATGTCCCCGTTAATAGATTGGAACGATGCAGTAGTAGGGTTCGTGCTTATTGAATATTGCCATGATGGGTTCTTGACAGATGAGGAATTATCTAATAACACTCATTTGGCGTGTCAGACAACACAAGCGATCTACTCACTAATTAGTGAGCTTGATCCAACCGTAATTGCGGGTGCAACTTCTAAAAAGTTGAAAATATAAATTAAATTCAAATATGGCTTGACGAGTTTGGCAATATAGTTCCTAATATGAGTTCTATATTGCCAAATTCTTTATACGATATCCGTATTAATTGGATTTCAGTATGAATTCTCCTGTTGTTAACCGTTTAGGCATAAAAAATCCTCATTGATACACGTAGGTCGCTACAACCATCTCAATGAGGACTTCTTATTTAAATTGTCTAGGATTTGAAGTAGCGAATTTCGTGTTCCTATAAATATTTAGATATCGGTTGGGGAAAATTGTCATATTTTTTAATATAAATATATTGACAATGTGATTTGAGTGTGTTCTAATAGGTTCACATTTAAAGGAGCTTATTATTATGACACAGAAAGAATACAATATAATCGTTAGGGCGATAGTCTTCGCATCAAGCACGGACTGTTGCATGGATTCAGATGCCGTAGACGGATCAGTTGATGCGTTGAAGGCGTTATTGAAGGAAAATCCTGAATTGACTGAAAATGTAGATTTTGGAAGTGTGTATATTTACAACACAGATCCTACATACCAAGAAGACCCTGAAATCAATGCAAAACTCTTGGAAATTTTTGAAGGTAAGTTGGATAACCGTGGATATGAAAATTGATAACCTAACGGTCGAGCGTGGCAACGACTATGGTCATCCTATTGACCATTTTACCACTACGCAGGGAATGTGGAACATCTGGCTTGAGAAGCGTGAGAAGGGCAAGTCACTTCCACAACCTCTTGAATATGTTCTGCGACATATTGCATATTTAGTGCTTGACAAATTAGCACGAATGGCAGAGAATCCCTACAAGCAAGATAATTTTGACGATATCCAAGGATATGCGTCATTGTGGAAGTGTTCAGTTGATGAACATGAGAAGAGGAATAAAAGGATACAACTTGAAGATATTACCGATTAGCGACATACATGGGAAACCTCATATATTCGATTACATTTTAGATGAAATTGACCCAGACTCATATGACTTGCTCATATGTGCAGGGGATGTATGGGAAGGTACTGGCATTGGTGGAAAGTACAAGTGGGATCTGTTTCAACAACAGATCAATAAAGAGATTATCATGATTCAGGGTAATCATGATTTCTGGACTAGCACCGCATTTGATGGTATGCCAAATATTCACCTATTACACAATGAATCTATCATCGTTGACGATGTTAAGTTCTTCGGAACTCCAAATACGGTCAATTTCATGAATTGGAATCATATGAGTGATGAAAAGACCCTTTTTGAACTGTGGGATAAGCGGATGCCTGACGATATTGATGTTATGATAAGTCACGGTCCTCCTTATGGTTATGGTGATAACTGCAATCAACCTGTGTATGGAAATACTAAAGATTCACATCTTGGGTCTAAGGCGTTGAAACAGATCATTCTTGATAAGAATCCACAATATGTTTTTTGTGGTCATATCCACACTGGCGATAGAGTTACCGAAATGGATAATGGAACTAAAATACATAACGTATCGTGTCTGGATGAAGCGTATATGTTTATGGGACACAACCCACCTCCAGAAGTCGTAGAATTAAGGTTATAATGGACAAAAAGAAAATATTGGTGTTGGGCAACGGCTTTTTAGGGGCGGTGTTTAAACGCCACGGCTATACAGTGTTAGGGCGTGATGAGTTTGAATGGAGTGATACAATGAATTCTCCAATTCAAAACCCACACGCAATCTTGGGATCATTTCGACAATATGATGCAGTTGTTAATTGCATTGCCAAAAGTGATACCCGTTGGTGTGAATACCAGAGCAATTTTAAAGAGTTAATGTCTATCAATGCAGAACTCCCAAAATACCTATCTAAAACCTGTCATCAGACAAACACTAAGTTTGTCCAGATCTCAACAGGGTGTCTTTATGACACAAGAGGGAAGGGTGCAACCGATGAAGAGGCGTTCAAGTCTGCGCATTGCAATTATGTAGTGTCAAAATGGGCAGGAGAAGGCTATTTAGCTAACGATGACCTAATTATCAGACCTAGACTCATCTTCGACTCTGAAGTGGCTCAAGGGCGCAATAACCTCCTTCAAAAACTACCTAAGTTTAACAACTTTCTAAATGAATTTAATTCCGTGACATCTTGCGATACTATCGTTGAAGCAGTTGAAGCATTGGTTGAGTATGATCAGTGTGGAGTCTACAATGTAGCCAATAGTGGAAACTATACAATACATGAAATGGCAACAGCGATGGGTCTTAAAGGTGGTAAAACAACACAAGAGGAATTACACGAGTCTCAGGGATTATTCTTGGTGAACAATGTCATGGACATTGATAAGCTGAAGAAATATTACAAACCTAGAGATACTATCGAAGAAATATTAAGATGCTATGAAAAGCTTCAAAAAAGGCTTGCATCCTTAAGCTTCGTATGATATACTGATAACTTCAGTAGTAAAGATAAGAACTAAATTAACAATAACAAAGGAATGAAAAATGAGTACACGAAGAAAATTCAGCAAAGGTGATTCGGTGAAGTACCTTGGTAAGAAGTGGACTATTTGCAAGGGTGGTAAATCCAACCCTACAACTAAGTCTTATGAGTACAAGATTGCCCGTGGTGCGTGGAAGCGTCATATCGCAGGTAACTGTCTCGAATCTTTTGAAGGCTAAAATCACTAGGGAGGGGTAAAACCCTCCCCGATCTTTTATTATGAAATATATGACTAAAGTAGAATGGGTTCTTGAAGATGAGGATTTTATGGTCTTTTCAACGGAAGCGTCTGATCAATACGACATGGCTTCCGATAAGGCACGAACTCCAAGAACATCAAAGATGACATGGAAGATTGTGAATAAGCGGATTAAGCGAAAGATTGAGAATCCATCCTCTGTTAAAGGTATTTGTGCTTGTGATAGTGATTTCCTATGTGAGCATAGAAAGAAATATTTAAAAGAGGCTTTACGTGGCTAAGAAAGCAGAACCGAAGAAACGAGGAAGACCACCTAAAAAGGTCGAGATCAATGTCACTGAATTTATTGACATGATCAAGTTTATTAAAGAATATCCGATTGACCGTACAAGGGGCAGTCGGGAGTCCGATGTGCCTATTCCAGAAACTGGACGGGCATATTGGAATGGCGCATTGGATCAAGTGCTTGAATGTCTAAAATATGTCAAGAAGGCAACACCAATGACTTCCGCAAGGAAAGTCTTACATGATGAGAAAATGGATCAGTATAATGGTGACGATAGGGTCGCAATATACGAATATATCAGAGAACAAATAATAGAGAAGAATGGAGGAAGCTCAAAAACTTATGAATGACGGAACAGTAAAATATGCTAATTATAAGGGCTATTCAGCTAAAGGTATGAAGAATAAGCGTACCAAGAAGGTTGAAGCGATGCGAAGACGTATAGCGGAAGAAAAACGTGAAGCGATGAAACGTAAGAAAAAGAAAGCATACAGTAAACCGCCTGAATATGGTAACACATCAAAGGATTGGTAAAAAACTCACAAAAGACGAACATTAGTTCGTCTTTTTTTGTAAATAATTATATGGACAATTTCGATAAATTATACGAGGAAGAAATCATGCGAATTAATGAGGGTGCATTCAAAAGCCTTGCAACCGCATCAGCGTTGGGTATTGGAGCGTTAGCGGGTGCTAATAATGGAGCCAAGGAATACAACCAAACTCCTGCCGTCCAACCGAGGGCAAATGATGATTTTATTATCAATAAGACACTCCCGATTACAAAATGGGCAGAAGGGTTCCGTGAAGGGGTCTATGAAGATTCAGAAGGTATTCCGAGCGTGGGTTTTGGGTTTAACCTAAGAACCGCTCATATAAGAAAGGAATTAGAGAACGTTGGATATGATATTGAGAATATCAAGAATCGTAACGAAGTTGTCGATGAAGCGAAGGCTGAAATAGTGTTGAAGCGTCTAATGGTTCAAGCGTTGAATGACGCAAAACAATTTGTTAATAATTTTGATGAATTAGACCCAATAGCTCAGATTGTGTTAGTTGACATGTCATATAATATGGGATTAACCAAACTTTCAAAGTTCAAAAACTTCAAATCAGCGTTGGAGAGTCAAGATTACTATTCTGCTAAAAAGGAGATGATTGATTCCAAGTGGTATACGGACGTTGGACGAAGATCCAAACGATTAGTCCAATTGATGGACACACTAGCTGACCGAACATAAAAAAAGCCACTTAAAAGTGGCTTTTTTTTTACTATCTAGAGGCTTTTGCTAAACTTCCACCGAATAAGAAACTCACAACTTGAATAACTCCGTACTTGATATAATCAGCTAGGAAGAATCCAGTAGTTGTTATAATTTTGGGATCGGTTTCCCATTTAAACAAGCCAAAGATTACACTTTTACTTTTCCCTGCAATTAACATTGCAGTCTCCTGCTCTTTAATTCCCATATATAATAGACCTCCAAAGGATACTAATATGATAATTAGTGCGATATATTTTCGGAATACTGGAGAAGATCGTTTAGCCGCATCATTAGCGTGGTCATTATTCTGAGAATTTTGCCGTAAAGCAAGCTCCATCAATTCTTTTTGATCTTGACGTTTATATGCAGATTGTTTAGCGAAAAATGATAATATTCCCGTAACCATTCCAAATAGAATTTCTGTAGGTATTCCAAACATGGTATTTCTCCTATAAATATTTAGCGTTCAGCATTTTCAATAATAGTCTTTTTATATCATTTTCAGTGTATGTATTCTAATTAATCGTAAAATATTTAGCAAATAGTTGGCTGATATGATAAATAATTATAAGGAGATTTAAAAATGGCACGTAAAAAGAAAGCAACAAAAAAAGTAATACCTGATGCTGAAGCACCAGTTGAAGTAGCTGAAGAAGTGGTTGAGGTTGTAGAACCTGTTGAAACCGTTGAGGTGGAAGAGCCTGTAGTAGTGGTTCCAGTCGTTCCTACCGTTGATGTCGATGCAGAAAGACGCAGAAAGCATTCTCAGGGATACTAAGCGTTTAACCGTGGAATTGCGAAAAAGGGTGACTTTATAGTCACCCTTTTAGCGTTTAAGTGTTCAACCGTTAATCTTCGAGATTAATAGCTTCCAGATCATCAAGGCAGTATCCGATCTCGTCATCAACTTCCTTAATTTCTTCATTTTTAAGCTTAGTATCACGCTTCTTTTCAGCCTGAAGCTCACGCTTCCTGCGTTCAAGATTTTCCAACTTAAGGCGAAGTTCGCCAGTATTTAATTCTTCACTCATGTTACTTTCCTTTGTTTATGCCAATTAAGGCAGTTTATGCTCTAAGCGTAGAAATCCATCATAATTCCAAGGGTCTTGGAATTCCATTTTATTGATGCCTCTACGCTTTAAGCGTTCAAGTGCTTCTTTTTCAAATTTGGACTCTGGGATTAATTTCACAGAGTTTTCACCGACTTGTACACGCATCTCCACACTCCTTAAAGAGTTCTAAACTCTTTCGGTCACGGACGATCTTCGCCCACCATTTCCATTTAAATTTCCGAGGTTTAACATCCTCATGAATATATCCTACGATACCAGAGGATGAATGTCGAGTAATTCTTTGGATGGATATCACTTCAGTTCGGTCAAGCCGATCTCTGAAGTGAACCGTGTAAGCGTCATCTTTATCAGAATACTCTAACCATGCACCGACATTTATAATTTTCCGAGTTTTCATGTTAACGGCTATACCATCGGCCCTTCCCAAAATATTATGACCGAAGTGATAAATAAATATGCTCCATTGAGTGCAAGTTGCCATACGCCACTCACAAACCCTGACAGTGCAAATGTGATGATTCCAAGGAATATGATAAACGTAGTCCTAATAGGGAATTTCCCAATCCATTCCAGAATTCCCCATCCAATTTCTTTTAACATATTATCTTTCATAATTCCACTTCCTTCCAATATTTTGGATCTTGATGATCCCTATCCCAAAGGCTCCATGCTTGCCTCAGACATTCTTTCTTATTAGGGTGTTCAAATATACTCTGATATCCATTTGGATATACTAGAGAATATTCACTACCGTCTGTCACTATTTTATAACCGTTTGGCATCTTGGTACGATCCGTGGCAGACTGTCTAGCCTTAATACGATTTGATTTCTTCTCCATGAATCCATCAGTCTTTTCAGGTTTTGGGTGTTCAATCGGCAAAACTTCATCCTTTTTAATACACCCTTTCCCAATCCATTCCAGAATTCCCCATCCAATTTCTTTTAACATATTATCTTTCATAATTAACTCCTTATGCATTCTTCAGGTTTCTTATCATAGCGAACACGGATGAACTGTGGAAATTCACAACATCCACTATCGTC
>Ga0208299_1002924_pt1 | contig 11130 bp, 19 predicted proteins | sample 15_taG_FD_184089 | JGI IMG/M metagenome (GOLD analysis project Ga0208299, IMG submission 184089) | Marine viral communities from the Subarctic Pacific Ocean - 15_ETSP_OMZ_AT15312 metaG (SPAdes) (version 2) | ecosystem: Environmental > Aquatic > Marine > Oceanic | place: Pacific Ocean | collected...
AGAACCAGGGTCTTCAATGAGGTAAATTTCATTGGTTGAACTGTTATAATTGAAACGAACATCAACGGTTGACTGGAATTCAAGAGTACTCATATAACTTCTTGTCAATTCCAGTGTTAACAAATCACCTGAAGCATACAAACCACCAAATGTGTCAGCCATTGCTCTTTCTGGAAATACTGCTTCAAATGTTGATAATGATCCAGCATCAAATAATTTCAAAACTGATGCCACTGTAAAGGGTAGAGAGTATTCTTTCTGACCTGTTTCAGTAGTAAGTGTTAGCATCCTAATATTTACTCCACCTTCAACGAATTGTGTGAAGGTCTCCAATGCTAGGTTGATGTTATCACTTAGTTGGTCATCAGTTAGTTCAACATTTATAACTGGAGAACCAAGCATACGCAAAATGTATGCTTTGAGTTGGTCACTTGTGCTAATATAAGCAGATAGAGTCATTGGTTACCTATTTCCAAGATGATTTTTTCTTTCTCTTTTTTGGTTTCTCTTCTTGAAGTAATTCAGGTTTTGGCTCTTCCTTTTCAACTACGGGTGGAGTCACTTCTTTGAGAATCTGAGGTTTTGTAACATCAGGTGCTTTGTTGATTTCCCTGAAAATATGGGGATAAGCAACTGCGATAGTTTCATCTGTAATAATCTGATTGTGATTTACTGTGACATCTTTATATCCACCAGCATTGATTGTGACTGCTGATCCGTTTGGTGCTAATGTAACCCATTGTCTAGCCATTTGTTTTCTCCTGTATAGTTATTGTTAGAATGGAGGACCACACATATTTTGATAATCGCACCAAGTACAACTACCTGACATCCTCTCTTTGAATTTTTCTGTTCCTTCAATGTTATTTATTATATTTATAAAATATTCAGTAATATCATTGAAATCTTCTCTTTTGTATATAAATACTGTTTCCTTATCATGTTCAACATAATAAAAAGATGTTCTTATTGTATTTATGTTTTCATTATGAAGGAACATCCACATAGCATATAATTTCAATTGATCCCCTGCTTTCTTAGGGTAATATCCTCCAGTCTTCCAGTCAACGATGATTGCTGTATCACCTGCTATTAAATAATAATCAATATATCCTCTGAGTAATAGGTCTTTATCATTGGTAGTGCCTAATTCTACATTTATTGAAAACTCTTGCTCTCTGACGCTGTTTTCTCGTTCTAATAGTCCCTTTACCTTTGGTAGTTTCTTTACCTTCTCAGCAATGGCTTTGTATTTTGCCTTTTCAGTGCTTGAAGATAATTTGAATTTGAACGGTTCTGGTTCTGGTCTATTGTGGTATTCAAGTTCATAATGAATATACGAACCTTTTTCAAAAAATGGTTTTTCTTCTTGGAAAATCTCTACTTTGTCAACATATTTGAATTGGAATTTCTTAGGGCAATCTTTATAACATCCAAGTTTTGACGCTGAATAGGGGGAATATTTCATTCGTTATTTTTGTTGGGAAGGGACTGATTACTCAGTCCCAAGGTTTTAGATATTAAACAAGTGATGCGACATAATCTTCATCTGACATCTCGCCAGTTGAATTAGGAATATCATCCTCATCAGCATCATCAACCACCTCTTCTGCTGGAGTTGAAGTTACCTGTACTTTTGGAGTACCAAGAATTGGTGCTAACTCATTAGCAACCTTTGTTTGGTCTGGATAATTTTTAGCATCCTTCCATTCAGCCAGAGAATGAGTTTTCTCAATGATTTCATCAATCTTTGCTTCATCACCACCTAGAAATTCACTCTGTGATTTGAATTTAGATTTTTCATATGTCTGCCAATCTGAACCTTTCTTCTTGGTTGCCCTAAGAATAAAATCAGCACCACATTGATCATTTCCATCCTCATCAATAGTTTTTGCTGGAATACATGGTATAAATGAAGCAGTTCCATCATCAAGTTCATCAGCATCTTCTCCACCCATCATCGCTTCATTATACAGATTTGAAACCTGAGTTCCAAAATTGTATAAGAATACTTTACCTTCATTCTCAGGTTGGGCAGGGTCTTTAATAACATAGATATTAGCCACAAAATTTGTTTTTCTTTTTCTCGTTCTGGCTACATCTTTATCTACATCAAAAGAACTATTCCATAATTCTCTGTTTTTTGAACATACCACGCAATCGCCACCGATAGTTGTTGGACACTTATCAGCATATACTTTTTCTCCACTCCCACCTTCGTATCGAAACCAATGACTGAAATACTGTACATATGGGACATTATCTTTGTCTGGTAAAAATCTGATTACTGCTGAACCTGTTTTCTCAGCATCCGTCTTCAATTTCCAAAACCTGTTATCACCATATTCTTTCTTTTCTGTTACTTGCTTGACAGCATTCTTCATTTTGTTTAGATCCAAATTCCACTTACTCATAATTTCTCATTTATTTTAATGTTGAAGTTGCTCAACGTGAACAACCATTCTGTTATTTTTTAAACATTCCGTTAATTACTTAACGTACAATTTTTCATTAATTAAAATCTCTTCATAAACCCTCCATAAATGTTGTTAATGATGTTTCAATCTTTTCTCCTTTCACCATGTTTCGTTCAATAAATTCATGTTGAACTTTTTGTATAATGCTAGGGTGAATACCCTTTACAATATCTTCAAAATCCATTTGATTCTCTTCAGAAAAATCTATGATTATATCAATATAGTCTGATTTATCTTCGTATCTTTTTCGTTCAATAAATAAATCTATTCCATTCATTAGTTTCCTTTATGTTGTTATGTATATATAGTAACACATCATCCTCAACAAAGCAAGGTTTTATATTTTTTATTTTCATCTAATTGTATATTCTGAGCATTACAACAATGCTCAGCACTATCAATATAAAACCACAATTTTCTACATCTTGAACACGCATAAATCTCTTCAAACTTGGAGTCTGAATGATAAACCCTTACAGGATGATAATCTTCTTCAATCCAACTAATCATCCGACCAATAATGCTACTTTGGCTTTCTTAATGCCATTTCTCAATGCCTGTTTTGTATTAAAATAAAATACATCAATCTGGTTTTTCTTCCGTCTATTCATAACATCATTTATCCTGAAAATTCCTTTTCCTCTAATAAACACACGTTTTCCACAAGTCCAACCTTTATAGAATAAATCTTGACTTACAGCAACACCACCTGCTCTTACTCTTTCCATACAAGCAGTAATGAACGGGTCACTATCTGTTTGATTCTTCGTTGGTGAATATGCTGTGATTGTCAAATCTTTTACACTTTTATAATTTTCCAATTCTCTTTCAAGATTTGAAGTTTGATTTCTTAAAAACTTGATTTCAATTCTTGCTTTTTCCAATTCTATTTTTTCCATCAAATTCGAGTTTTGATTATGTATTTTTAAATTTATATTTACAAGCATCAGAATAACGCTGATTATCAAAAATATTACATAAATAAAACTTTTATATTTGACTGACATAATTCCTCTCGTTCAATTATCAATAGAATATCCAAAACATTCTATTCTGGATATTCTTTCTTAATCACAAAATCACCTTCCCAAAATCTATATTTGCCGTTGAAAACAGTAGCAGAACCTTCAGATGAAAGTTGCTTTGTGATTCTCTTACCCGTCGTTTTGACACGTTTCTGATATTCACCCTTTCCTGTCAACATAAATCCCCCAACCATTTCTGCGAGTCTAGCAGGGTTGACGACATAAGTTATTGGATTCCCTTCATGTTCCAGAAGGTGAGTAAAGGTAAGTTCTTCAGTAGTGTCAGGGTGGTAGTCATTGTTAGGTGATGTAGATAATGTATCATTAGTCCCAACACTGGCTACAACTGTATTTATACTGGGGTAACTTGGGATTGATTCTATACCGACCATTCCAATAATATTTTCACATGTCATTTTGTTCTCCTATAATTTGTTTTAATTATTTACACTGAAACACGTCCATTTACCAACATTGTCTTTCAAACACATTCTGGTGTAATTATCCCAATCTATCAACATCTTTTCTGAAGAATTGATATATCCAATCAGAACCAAAGCACCAACAATTATTAAAATATTTTTTCTCATAACGCCCCCATAATAACAGCGTATCCAGCGAATATTGTTGTAGAAATCAAAGGCATAACGCCACATACACATAGGGTGATATTTTCTAAATTCATTAAATTCCTTTTATAATTTACGATAAATCATCCTTGACTTATCAAAATGACCATTCAGTTACTTTTTTCATTTTCATTGGGTCACCGATTAACCACTCACACCTTGCTGGTTTTGTAAATACTCCAGGGAAATATAAATCAAGAGTTTTACGGACTTCAGCATTGTCTCTGGCTTGAGCAGCAAACACCGCATCCTGACCTTCGTATTTTTCAAGATAATTTTCATACCCATCATCAAGGAAACAACCAAGATGGATTGTCCCATCCTCATTAGGAGAGATTTCTACCCCATTAGACCATCCTTCAGAATCGTAGATGGTGAATCCCAATTCTTCAAGTTTTGAAGAGATTAATTCAATTGCTTTTGAAGTTTTCATAATGGTCTCCGTTAGAGGTTTGGGTTAAAATTAAGCAGACAATCTTCTTGAGAGTCTGTCAAGTTTGGAGTCTTCTGAACGATTTCTCCAAGAGGTTCCAATACAACCTTTGATCCTTGCTGGTTTGTATGTTTTTTTCGCACAAAGCACTCCAGGCACCTTTGTCACCTTTCCACCGTTTGCTAAGAATGCTTCAATTGCGTTGCTTACTGCTGCTCTATTAGGATTTTCCATTTTGTTCTCCATATCGGGGTTAATTTAAAGGGTCTTTTTTGCCCTTTGTTAATTATAATCTACTTGACTAATGTATCTTTGTCAAGTCTTTTTTCTAATTCTTTTATTCTTTTATTCAACTCTTTTTTCTCTGCTCTCAGAGTCTTTACCCTGTCAGCATCGGTGACAATCTTAATAACTTTGACAACAAAACCAGGAACACTATCAATAACACCATGCCCCAAAATTATTGGGTAAAAATCTAAATGTTTTTCTTGTTTGGTGTTATTCAACAAGACATGTCCAGGTTTCAATGTCTGGCCGTAAAGACCGATTTCAATAGTTGTGTTTAATACGTGTTTGTAAGTCGCCATGTTGTTCTCCATATCGGGTTAAATTAAAAGGGTTTGTTTTTTGCCCTTTGTTAATTATAATCTAGCAAAGGGAAACATCTCTGTCAAGCTTTAATCTCTACCTTTAAAACTTTTTTTCAACGAAACCATCATCCCTCTCCAATCATCATCTTCAAATTCTGCCCCATCGATTGTAAAATCTTCGATGGTATTATCAAAAGAATCATCAACCAAAGAGTTTGTAAAATTAACAGTTTCTATCATCATTTCGTTTACTCGTTCCATTTTGTTCTCCATATCGAAGGTTAAAAAGTAGGGTTTGTTTTTTGCCCTTTGTTAACTATAACCTACTTGAGTAGGTTATCTTTGTCAACACTTATTTAGATTTATTTTACAAATTCGTAAGGTTTATTCCAACCTCCAATGTTAATATTAATGTACCAACCACGATCAAAGTAGTCAGTCATTATGTCCGTCTTATCGTGGTTTCCTTTCATCATTGCTTCTTTGATCTCGTTCAAAAAGTCTTTACATTTTCCTGTATAATGCGTATCAATGTGATATTCGTTAACTTGAATATAGTCTCTTTCAAATTCACTTTTAAAATTTCCAATAATATCAAGAGAACCAGATTTTACATTCAGAACCAATGTAGAGTGATTGTGTACTCCCAGTGAACCTTTCATCTTATACTTCTTCAAGACTTTTTTAATTCCAGGTGCTAATTCTTTTTTGTGTGTTTGAGACATATAAGCCATATCGGTCATCCTTTATGAGGGTTATAAGAGCAAAACTTTTTTGCCCTTTGTTAATTATAACCTACTTGACTAGATTATCTCTGTCAAGTCTTTTTGAAAATTAATTTACTTTTTTAATGTAATGTTATAATACACTTTTTTATTTTAGTGTAAACCTGACCCTAGAAAAGGGGTTAAAAACCCCCTATTTCATTGATAATATAGCGGCATAGCCATTGCAATATAATAAGGTGTAATTTACTTTAGATTGCACAACCCAATTAAGGAGAATAAAATGGAACGTTTCTATAAAAAAATTATGTTAAGTTTGTTGTCAGTAGGTTTTTTATCACAAACAGTATTTGCTGATCCACCTGCACCACCTTTAGACCAAAAATCAGCAGTTGCTTATATGAGTGTTGGGGTTCATGCCAAAGTCGACCAGTTAAATGACTTTTATTTAACCACATCAGGAACTGACGGTGGAGAGAATGCGTTTTACTCAGGCAGTGAGACATTTAGATTACGTTCAAATGCTGCGGTGAATGTCGTAATGACAAAAGAAGATTTGAAAAGAGGAGATAAGTCAATTCCTACTTCTTGGACATTAGATAGTTCTGAGACTCTTTCTTTTAACACAAGTGGCAGTTCAAATGCTAACCATGTTATTGGAGCAAGTGCCACATTAGGAGATATTGATGACCAAGAGGCTGGTTTATATTCTGCGACTCTCCAAGTGACTGTTTCAGCACTATAATAAATGGAACCTTTAACTATTACATTAATAAGTTGGTTTACCTGTGTAATATTGGTAATTGGTTTATCAATTAATGAGATTTATAAACTATTGAAATGAGGAAGTAATAATGGATGAATTTGATAGAAGTCACTTTTTAGGTTTACTGAGTTATACATTACTAACATTTTTGTTATGTATATTCTTGGTTACCACTGAAGTATATAGTGGAGACTTTTCAGTTAATCCAATGATTATAGAATCTGACTTGAATCCCAGAGACAAAAAGGAATTCAAGTTTTCTATTATTCCAAAAGAGACGATGGATATGAAGTTGTCTCTTATGGAAACACATCAGGGGTTAGACGGTTATATGACGTTTCTTGATGTTGATAAGAAAAATAGATTCAACCCATATAAATTTATAAAATTGAATAAAACTAATATCAAGGTTAAAAAAGGCGTTCCCTTTGAAGTAACTGGAATAATGTCATTGCCCAGAAACTTCAAAGGGAAAAAATATTTGGCCCTTATTGTTGAAGAAGATGTCAGCAAAAAGAAACAAGAAGGCGTCATTATACAAGTGAGATTTGCTCTTAATATCAAAATACAGGCGAAGTCAAAATATAGAAAATATTTAAGACCGAATGCCAAGTTTAATGGCATTAAGATTAGCAATGCTAAAAATATGAAAGTAGAAGGGTTAATAGTTAATAAATCAGACTTTGAATTCTTTGCTTATTCTAAAGTAACAATAAGAAACCACAAAAATAAACTAATAAAGAAATTTGAGATAAAATCTAAATCTGCGAAGAAAACAGGTGATAGAACCAGATTATTCCCAAAAGCAATTGTTAGGGTTTCTGGGGAATCAAATAAACTGAAGAATGGAATATACAAACTCCAATTTCACCACAAATTGGGTGATAGGCGTTCTCTAATAAAGAACGTGAAAATTGGTGTGGAAGATGAAAAAGTGGTTTTTCTATAATTTACTTTTATTCATAATTGGGTGTTCATCTTCCATTCCTACAAATTATGAATTGGGATTATCAGAATATGAGAATAAAAACTATACGAAGGCATTGGAATACTTTAGTCAATCATTTACAGAAGGTGATAACGAAGATTTATCTTTGGCTTACATATCAAAATTAAATGATAAACTTCAACCTAAAATAATCAAAAAAGTAGAGTCAAGTTCAAAGTCCTTCCTCTGTAGTAATATAACCCTGGTTGAAATTAATTCAAATCTTATCTCAGGTGAATTTGTTGAGCAAGAATTACGTGAAGTGTTACTTGAATTGAGTTCATTATCAGAAACCGCAATAGTTTATGATGAATCCATTCAAGGCGTGATAAGTGCTAAGTTCGATGATATCACCCTCAACGAAGCATTGGATATCGTATTATCTCCAAACAATTTTGATTTCAAACGATACAATAATCACATTATTGTAGGTGATAGTTCTCTTGCTAATCCAACATTTCATTTACTGTCAAGTAGTTGTTCTTATCGTCCGAGATTCCAATCACCAGAAAAAATAGTAAGAATGGTATCATCCTTTTATAAAGAATATATCAGTTTTGATGATGATTATGTGATTATTACTGCTCCTAGAAAAATTATGAAAAGGTTGCGGAATGATATTGAAAATATAGATAGGGAACCCAAACAAATATTATTAGAACTTACTATCATTGAAGTAAATACAAAGGGCAAACGAATATTTGAGATGACGTGGAATAGAAAGGATGGAGATAGGTCTATAGAAAATGGCAATGACTCTATCACTTATTCTGTTGCCAAAACCAGTGTTAGGCCAACTCTTGATGCTTCATTAAAATTAATTAATAAAACTGAAAATGGGGTTGTTAGAGCGTCACCTAAGATAGTGACATTAAATGGGCACAAAGCAACATACAGTACATCAAGTTCATTCTGGTCTCAGATTAATAATACCAAGTTTATTGAGAATAATTATGGAATAAAACTGGTAATTAGACCAACTCTAAATTATAACCACCGAAAAAAGAAAACTGGTATAGTGCTTGATATTAGTAAAGCAGAAGTATCAGACCATAATGCTGGGAAGATTATCACACATTCTCTTTCAACAAAAGTGAAGGTTGATAATGAAGAGACTCTGGTTATTGGTGGATTGCTTCACCGTAAAACTGTAAACAAAGAAAGTGAGATTCCACTGCTAGGAAGAATCCCAATATTAGGTTGGTTGTTTAGAGATTTTTCTAAAAGTAAAGAAGAATCTGAAGTGATAATTTTCATCAAACCAAAAATATTATCTTAACTCTTCATTTTGTTTATTTCCTTTTCAACTTTTTCCATCCTTTCTTTAAGAATATTCATTTTCTCTCTGAGAGGTTTTAAGAATCCAAGTTTTTTCAATTCTTTTGAATGTTGAGATAAAAATTCATATTCTTCATTTGTGAACATTTCGTGTGGCATTTGCTACTCCTTATATAATTGTTTTAATATTAATAGTAGCAAAAACCTTGCCTTTCATTTATGGTGTTTAATACCAAGACGTAACGCATTGGCGATGATGTTACTAATACTGACACCTTCAGACTTAGCCAGACGTTCAACATATTCTACCAAGTCATCATCAAGATCAACATCCATGTCACACATTTCTGTTCGTGTCTGGACAATACTGAAAGTATAATCAGGATGCTTTTTTTGGAACACATTAACATCATCCATCGTATCAAAGAAATATTCAAAATCTTTATTTGATACTTGATATCCTGAAACAACATATGCTTCTGATGCTTCTCCGAATTTTCCGTCCATTTAGTCTCCTATTTGTTATTATTCAAAAATTCATCAACTGAAATAATATTGATGTTGAGTTTTCTTGCTTTCTTTGCTTTGCTACTATTAGAATTTGGATCGGCCATTACCAGATAATCCAAATCCTTGTTGACTGCCTTCACTGGGGTGTTTCCATGCTGGGTTGCTATATCCTCGTAAAAACCCCTTTTTTCAGGTAGTTTTCCTGTAAAGCAGTAGGTATACCCTTTCTTGAGTTCAGGCGTTTTACCCCTGGTATTTGCGTATTTAAGGATATCTTTTAGTTCTTCTATAATTTCAATGTTCTGCGTTGTGAATAATCCCTCATATAGTTTCGTCAGTCTTTCTGTCCCTATATTTGGTATTTTCATAGAAATAATTTGATCCTTTGTCATCCCTAATAAATCATCAAGGGTGACAACCGCAAGCAATTGTTTTGATAATGTAGATCCAAAACCTTCTATACATAAAGAACTGAGGAGTTGATAATCATATATTTCACGATCAAAAACTTTTTCTAATTCTGCCACCGCATTATCAGCAGATTTCTCTCCAAATCCTTCAACGGATAGAAAGTCTGATTTAGTCAACTGGAGGAAATGGGCGATATGTTTAATTTTCCCCATATCAACTAATTTGCTGATTGTTGCTCCAGCAATATGCTTCAAACCAAAATGTCTTGAACCTGCTCCGATTCTCCTGATTGCCTTGCCTGAACAATCAATATTAGTACAAACAAAAAATTGTTTTTGTCTGATTACTTTGCTATTACAGGCAGGACAAGAATCAACATTGATAAGTTTTCTGTTTGATCCTGGAGTAGCACTCACAATATGAGGTATTACATCACCAGCACGTTCAATGACTATATCATCACCTATCATAAGATTTAGACTTTCAAGAATATCAAGGTTATGAAGGAACACTCTTGAGATTGTCACACCACCAATATCAACTGGTTTAATCAATCCTACTATTCCAACGTGTTCTTTCGCACAAGTAAAATGAACGTCCTCAAGGACTGATAGGGCAGATTCATTGGCATGTTTTAATGCTATAGAATGCTTCCAGTGATGATTGTTATGTCCTAATGTCTTGGCGTATTCTTCATCTGATAATTTAATAACGATTCCATCCGTCGGATAATCGTCCATTTGTAACTTGATTCTGTTAATAGTATCCTCAACCGTACTTTGAATACAGCAATCCAATAATGTATCGTAAAAAACAAAATCAACAACTTTATCTTGAATTTTATTTTCTTTCGATAACAATAACCCTGAAATGGCGTTGCGACTGTTTTTGTATTTCCCATCGTATTTACTTCCAGCACTGAAATATTTTTTGAATGTAGAATTTTTTATTAACAATTCACCATCAGCAAATCCAGTATTCGGATCATATGTTCCATTGAAGGTGACTATAGGTAATTTGCTTGAAATATCTTCCCCAAGAATACCATTACCTCTGGTCGCTAATACCTTTCCAGTATTAATACGTCCAGCAATACCATCATATTTAGGCATAACCTCAAACACTTCTTTATCAGAACGAGATACCTTTGACATCCATTTTTTTATCCCTGCGATGTCATATGATTTTGCGAGAGATAGCATTGGGATTTTGTGTTCAACTTTTCCCTCTGAATTTATCACCGGACCAGTGATATTATGAATTAGAGGATGATTTGGATTAATCACCTCCAGTTCTTC
>Ga0208299_1002925_pt1 | contig 11125 bp, 14 predicted proteins | sample 15_taG_FD_184089 | JGI IMG/M metagenome (GOLD analysis project Ga0208299, IMG submission 184089) | Marine viral communities from the Subarctic Pacific Ocean - 15_ETSP_OMZ_AT15312 metaG (SPAdes) (version 2) | ecosystem: Environmental > Aquatic > Marine > Oceanic | place: Pacific Ocean | collected...
CTACCTCCTCAATGTGTACATCATTTGGAAAGAATACATTTTGGTCGCCATCATACTGTGAATCATACCATTCAAATTCTTCCTTTGCTTTTGCTTCTACTTCTTCTTTTGTACCATTAAAAATTCGGCACAAAGTAAGTTGAATACTCCAAGTTTTCATTTTATTACTCCTCTTTATAGTTAAACATTATACGCTTTTGGTATAAGATGCTACGGCCATCTCAAAATGGTAACGAGAGGGTGCTAGGATACTTGCAATCGTTAAAACATTGAAAGCATTTCCTAAAGCCTTGTACCTTTGCGTATTCGATATTCCCTCGGTATATCCTTTTGGGAATGTTTGAAGACATTCTACTTCGGTCGGTGTCAATTTGCGATAAGTGGTTTTCTCATCGTTAGTGAAAACTAACTGTCTTCTTCTTTTTTCAAAATAGGATTTTAAGTTACCACCTTTAAAGTAATTTGCATCAATGCAATAAGATTTATCACGATCAACAAACTTGGTCTTGCTATTTAATTTAACATATGGCTCTTCATAGAGAATCTCGCCAGTTTGAGATTCAAGACAATCAGACAACATAATACCCAAGTCTTCGGGTTGACCGACTTCGGGTATGTTAGTCCAATAATTTCTCTTCCTCTCTTGACCACTTACAAGATTGCTATTGATCATAATAGGTTGAACACCAAGTTTCTCGCTAATGATGTCTTGGTATTCTTTCTTCATTAAAGTATTTTCTACCAAGAAGTAGGTTGGCTTGATCTCGTCAAGAAGTCTTAGAAATTCAAAGAATAGAGAAGATCGAGTGCCCTCTTGAAAACCTTTTTGGTGACCTGCAAAAGATAAATCTTGGCAAGGAAAACCACCAACAAACAAATCAATCTTTGGCATCTGGTCACCACTTACATTTCTAATGTCACCCAACTGAATAGTTTCGGGATAGTTTTTTTGTGTAACGGAAATTACATATTTATCCGTTTCTAAACTGTAGTAATTATCAACTGGAATTCCCAAATATTCTAGGGCAACTTGTGCCCCAGAAATTCCATCAAAAGCACTACATACATTTATGCCCTTTGTTCTAATCATAAATCTGCTCCTCTAAATGAGTTTCGAGTTGTGAATACAAATCAATACTACCAAAATTTTTCTTGATTGTTCTTTTGGTATGGTTAGTTTCGATCCAATAAATAACATTAAACATATCATCAATACACATATCACAAGGTGGACTTGTCCATTTTCCTTCTGATGCGATTAAATTAAAATTCACAATGCCATTACTTTTATTTTTATTTCTTAAAACAACTTTCCATAATTTTTCAACAATATTCATAATTATTCCCCAGTTAAATTTCCAAGTGTTGTTCAAATTGTGCTTTAGTAAATTTTCCCATTACTTGTCCTCCCCAAACATTCTTAAAACACTCTGTTCAGTAGTGACAAATCTCTGGCCTGTTTTTACATCTTGAATAACAAAAGGTCTTTTTCTGGCACGAGTTTTATAACCAACTAGTTGAAATTGTTGACCTCTTTCTGTGCCTATTTTTGATTTATCGAGAGTCACTAAGTGTTCTGCATACTTATGTGTTGATATAACACTTTCAAGTGCTTTCTCTTCTGGATTTAAAGAATCGGCCAAAGAGATTCTAAAGCCGTTAAATTTTACAGAGTCGGAATCGTAACTTCCATTGCCCAACTCAAACTTTAGTCCATGGTCTTCCATAATAACAAACAATGAATCCTCAATCATTGATCTAATTTTCTGGATGTTGCCTTTTGACATTGTTTCTATTTTTCCGTATTGTGTTTTCATTTTATTTTCCTCTTTATATTGCCAACAAGTTTTGTTGGTGACTATATTATATAGTAAGTGATACGAAAGTGTAGAATATTTCGGTTTATTTTCAAAAGCAGAGATTATCTGAAAGAGATATTAGGGGTAGGCAAAACAAAAATCTGCCAGAGAATGGAAGATTTAATGTATTTAGGGGAAATCGTGTTTAGACTATTTAGGTTATTTAGGCTATTTAGGTCTTTTAGGTCGTGTATGGACTATTTCGTACAAACGACTATTCGGATCCTGGTGTCCGATGCGGCAAAATTGAAATTTTGAAATTAAAATTTTATTTTTTAAAATATATTTTTTAAGATTTAATAAGTAATATTTTTTCATAGTCAAAATATAATAAATTACTTAGTACTGACAAGGTATACACTTTTTACTTTTTAGATAATTTTTACTATAAAATAAGAGAGTCAATTTTGACAACTTAAAAAGGATATTTAAAAATGACTACTAAAAACAAAATAAAAAACTATCAGAAACTAGATAAACCTGAAAAAATATTTTTATTAACTTTTTTACATCAGTTTGTTGAAAGGAAACTAAACCAGACAAGATGTGTTGACCCGTACATCTGGTCTAGAATCTTTGACTATATAAGAGAAGAGATAAACGACATTAATAATATTGTCGATAATTCCAAAATATTAGAAAATGTTAAAAAAGAATATATAAAAAACAAAGAGGCAAAAAATGAAAAATAAAACTCAAAAACTTTTATCAATTGGTAGTGATTCCAAAACTATCAAAGGTAACAAATATCATTATTCAACTGCCATTTTATATTTAGCAAGTGCTAAACAATCTGGTTTTAATGTTTGTCCGTCTGCTAGTAATCAATGTATAGAGGATTGTTTGTTTTGGTCTGGTAGAGGTAGAATGAAAAACACACAAAACGCCAGAATTAAAAAAACTCAACATTATTTTTTAGATAGAAAAAAATTCATGCATCAATTAAAGCATGAAATAGAATTATTTATAAAAAGGTCTATAAAAAATAATGTCAATCCTTGTGTTAGATTAAATGGTACAAGCGACATTAGTTTTGAAATATTCAAATATAAAAATGGATTAAATATATTCGATAATTTTCCAGACTTGCAATTTTATGATTACACATCGGAATATAAAAGAATGTCAAAATATATGAATAATAAATTACCTAAAAACTATCATTTAACTTTTAGCAGTAAAGAAGACAATCAAAAACAAGTATCAAGCGTGTTAAAAAATGGTTTCAATGTTAGTGTAGTTTTTGAGAAAAATCTACCATTATTTTATAAAGGATGTAGTGTTATTAATGGCGATGAATCAGACTTACGATTTTTAGACGATAGACTATACGATAATCATAGAAAAAATATAGTAGATTTAAAAACATTAATGAGTAATCGTATTAATAGTATTAGAGGATGTATTGTTAAACCTGATAATAGATTACCTAAAATTATTGGTTTAAAATATAAAAAGTCTAAAGGTAACAATGTAACAATTGGTAAAAATTCTTTTATCATTAAACAGGGAAAATAATATCATGGAAAATTTTATCAATTTAATAATAGCAATTTTTTTAATTTTTAGTTTTTTATCTCTAAGTGTTTTAATTACTTTGTTTTGTTATTTTTATCTTTTTAAATAATCAATAGTAGTTGATCAATTAAATCCCCATTAATCTGGGGATTTTTTTTTATTTGCTTTTTATATAGTTTTATGGTATTTTTAACAATGTCAATATTGACAACTATAAAAGAGGTAATAAAAATGGTAATACTAAAAGAGATTAAAAGCAAATTAAAAAATAATGGTGACATGGTTTTAATTCCAAATAATAAAAATTCGATATATATTCATTATGGAAACTATACATTTAATAAAAGAATGAAATATTTTCTTGATTACAATGGAATATTTATACAAAGCAATTACACTTTAAAACCAATAATAAACAAACTAAATAAAATTTTAAAAGAGGTATAACAAAATGAAAAAACAACACATAAAAATCATAAAAACTTTTTTAAACAATGGCAAGTATAAATCAAAACATTTTAATGTTAAAAACAAATGTTTATATTTTGATAGTGTCAAGATAGCATATAAAGGTAATCACGCCAGGGGAGATAATGTCAAGATCATTTTTAATACTAAAATCCCTACAGGCTTGTACAATGACTTACTTTGTTTTGTGTCAACTGTATATCAACTAAAACACTATAAAGGTAATAGATGCTTACAAGGTCGAACTGGCATATACACAAATCCAGTTGATAAAACTGAAATAGGTTTTTTACGACCATATATAAGATAAATTAATACTTTTTAATAACAAAATTAATCCCCATTAATCTGGGGATTTTTTTTATCTGTAAAGTATTGCATCTAGTAGCAAAATACATTACAATCGGTTGTATTTTCCAACAACACAAAAAGCACTTTTAAAGGTGCTTTTTTTTATATCTATAGTAAAGAGTATCTATTTAATAAAAGTACTCTAAAATCTAAAATTTAAAGCATTTAATAATTACCCTTGCAGATAATCAATACTATAAAGAATTAGTTATCATCAACATGGTGATTAATAAAGTATCAAATAGTAATAAAGATATTAAAAAAGATAAAGGATATTAAAAAAAGATAAAGGATTCATCATCCTACATTTTTATTTTTATATTTCATTTAACAATAATTCAATAATAATTATTAAAATCTGGCATTATTTATTCTATTTTTTTAGATCTTAATATCATGCTGCTAGTAATAACCTAGTATTTTAATCAAGTATTTATTATTAATCATATATATCTATTTATATAGATGATCCTATTAAATATATATATAATATCATGTATATGTGTATTTTCCTAGTAAGAACATTTTGTGATCCTGGATCAAAAGAGGGGCCATCCCCACTAACTTTTTATTTTTTATAGTGTTCTACCTCCCAGACACAAAAAACGCAATTTCAAAAAAAAATGAAATTCAATCTATTAATGTGTTATAATACGCTAATAAGAATCATTCGCATTTAAGAGGATATATGAGTAAGCTAGATACAATTAAATTATATGAAGATTCTGAATATATAAGATTATTCGGTGATGATGATACACCAGAAGGGGTAATGGAGAATGTATATAAAAAAGAACTAGGTTCTAGTTTTGAAAAAGTAGAAAGTGGTGTGGTTATTGGAAAGACTAAGGAAAAAGCAGAAAGACTACCACCTAGTCCACCTATGTCACCTTTCGGGGATTAAAAATGGAAGAAAAACCAAAGAAGCGGGGTAATCCCAACTTCTATAAAGGAATGCCTGCTTTGAATCCCAAGGGTAGAGAGAAGGGTTCTGTTAATAAGTTTACTGCACTCTCTAGAGAGATAATGTCTGCTAAAGGCCCAGAGGTTGTACAAAAGGTTATCGATAAAGCTATGGAGGGCGATGTTCATTGTCTGAAGATGTGTATTGATCGGATATTACCTGTACAGAAAGCGGTTGATCCTCATAAGAATAGAAACGATGCCCAGGTGATTATTAATGTATCCTCTATAGAATCAATTGAAGAACAAATCAACAAGACCCCGAAAGAGAAGCTTGTGAATCCAAAACAAAAGAATGATGTGTATTGATCGGATATTACCTGTACAGAAGGCGGTTGATCCTCATAAGAATAGAAACGATGCCCAGGTGATTATTAATGTATCCTCTATAGAATCAATTGAAGAACAAATCAACAAGACCCCGAAAGAGAAGCTTGTGAATCCAAAACAAAAGAATGAGGATGAAGTAATCGTTAATGTAGCTGCAGATGGCTGAATTAAACATTGATCTACATCCTGCTCAGTTGCAGATATTCAATTCCGAAAAAAGGTTTAAGATTGTTGCTGCTGGCAGAAGGTTTGGAAAGTCTTATCTATCTGCGTGGTTATTATTGATTAACGCTATTCAGTCTGAAAGTAAGGATGTTTTCTATGTTGGCCCGACATTTCAGCAAGCTAAAGACATTATGTGGGGGATGTTAAAGGACTTGGGTAAGGATTTGATTGTTGCTGCCCACGAGAATACTGCTGTATTAACTCTTATTAACGGCAGGAAGATATATCTCAAGGGAAGTGATCGGCCAGATACACTTCGCGGCGTTGGCTTGGCATTTTGCGTGTTAGATGAGTATGCGAACATGAAACCCCAGGTATGGGAACAGATTATAAGGCCCACGCTTTCAGATGTGCAAGGTGGTGCACTTTTTATTGGCACGCCCGCAGGCAAGAATCACTTCTTTGACCTGTATAACGATGCCTTTGAAGATGATGATTGGGAAGCCTTTCAATTCACCTCGATAGATAATCCCTTTATCCCAGAAAAAGAGATAAAGGCTGCAAGTAAAACAATGTCCTCTATGTCGTTCAGACAAGAATTCGAGGCATCATTTGAATCCTTTTCTGGTGGTATATTCAAGGAAGAATGGTTTAAGGTAGATGAAGAACCAGAAGAGGGAAGTTATGTTATTGCTATCGACCCTGCTGGATTTGAGGCGATAGAGAAAGAACGGAATTTAAAACGATCCAGGTTGGATGAAACAGCTATTGCGATCGTGAAGATAGATAGAGATAAGTGGTGGGTGAAGGATATCCTCCACGGCAGGTGGAATGTCAAGGAAACTGCTAAAAAGATTCTTCATTCAGCGATTAAAGTTGAATCTGCTACAGTAGGAATTGAAACTGGCTCTCTGAGAAACGCAATCTTACCCTATTTGGAAGATGAAATGCGTACTGAGGGTCGATGGGTAACCATTATTGAGTTACGCCATGGTGGCAAGAAGAAAACAGAGAGAATTACTTGGTCGCTGCAAGGAAGAATGGAGCATGGGCAAATCTCGTTTAACCCAGATAAGGATTGGAGGGATTTTAAGTCACAATTGCTAGATTTCCCGAACCACTTGGCACATGACGATTTGTTAGATAGTTTAGCCTACATAGACCAGGTTTCGGTGGCGGACTTCGCCCACTCAATAGAATTATCAGACGAATGGAGGCCCCTAGACAATGTCGCTGGATATTAATAAATATCTAAATGAAGATTTAGATTTAGAGGAAATGGAAGACCTTATCGCTTTTAGTAATGATCAAGACACACTAATGCATCGTTATGTGCTAGCGTGTCAAATTATAACTGATTTAACATCAGAAGATCAACTACCAAACAAGGAGTTTGGAGAGGCAGTTGATTTAAGTATTTGTAAGATGTTGCGTGATGGGGCGGTTGAAGTAGAGCAAATTAATACCTCATATCACTAAATGAGAATGATTATCACTTGCATCTAAGTGAATAATCTGTTATACTCGCACGGAATTTGGAGAAAACTATGAACCCTGACTATTAATGGATAAAGAAAATCAATACCAGGCTTTAGCAAGTTGGCTATCTTATAGACTTGAAAGCTGGAGAACACATAGAAATATAAACTATATCCCGATGTGGGATGAATACTATCGTCTTTGGCGTGGTATCTGGTCTGCTGAAGATAAAACTAGACAAACCGAAAGATCCAGGCTTATTGCTCCTGCCCTACAACAAGCGGTAGAATCAAGCGTTGCAGAGCTAGAAGAAGCAACATTTGGGCGAGGAAAATGGTTCGATATTAAGGATGATATGCTTGATGAAGACCCAAGCGATGTTGAATATGTGCGTAACTTATTACAAGAAGACCTAGAGAAAACTGGCGTAAAAGATGCCATTTGTGAGGTTTTTCTCAATGGTGCGATCTATGGAACAGGAGTTGGCAAGATTGTTGTCAAACAAAGCATAGAAAGAGCACCCTCAGAAACACCAATTGACGGCACAATGGCTACTACACGCACAATAGTCGAATATCCATCAATAGATGTTCATGTTGAGCCGATTTCCCCCAAAGAATTCTTGATTGACCCATCAGCGAACTCAATCAATGATGCTCTGGGGGTTGCTCACGAAGTAATTAAACCTAGATACCATGTGGTAGAGGGCATCCAGAGTGGCATTTATAGAGATGTACCCCTTGATGGTGACTATGATACTGTTAAATTCGGCTATGATCCCGAAATTAAACAGGCGGATGAGTCCGATTCGGTCAAAATATGCGAATATTGGGGTAAAGTACCCAAAAGATTCCTTAAAAAGAATGCTGATAAGGATGATTTCGAGTATAAGAAGAAAGATGAACTAGTAGAGGCGGTTGTTACCATGTGTAATGACGAATATATCCTCAGAGTAGAGGAAAATGCCTTTATGATGAGGGATAGACCTTTTATTTCCTATCAACATGACATAGTACCCAATAAATTCTGGGGTCGGGGTGTGTGTGAGAAAGGATACAACCCCCAAAAGGCCCTTGATGCTGAAATGAGAGCAAGAATTGACTCTTTGGCACTCACAACAACACCTATGATGGCTGCAGATGCCACTAGATTGCCAAGGGGCGTAAAGTTCGAGGTGCGAGCTGGTAAAACTGTCCTGACCAATGGTTCTCCAAGAGAGGCAATCATGCCTTTAGACATGGGTACAACAGATCAAAATACATTCAACCAGGTCGCATCTCTTCAGAATATGATTCAGATGGGTACAGGTAGTAATGACCAGGCCCAAGCAGGAAATGAAACAGCTAGTGGTATGTCGATGCTACAAAGTGCTGCAATTAAGCGACAAAAACGAACATTAATGAATTTCCAGAATACATTCCTCATTCCACTTATTAATAAGGCTATGTGGAGGAAGATACAGTTCGATGTAGATAGATATCCTGTGTCAGACTACAAGTTTATACCTTACTCGACTATGGGAATCATGGCAAAAGAGTTGGAAATGACTCAAATGGTACAGATGCTACAAACCATACCACAGGATTCACCTGCTTTCGATGTTATTCTATTGGCATTATTCCAGAATTCAAGCATCCATAACAGAGATCAGATTGTTAATGCTCTAATGCAGGGCAATCAGCCAAACCCACAACAAGAAGAGATGCAACAAATGGGTATACAACTTGAAATGCAACAACTTCAAGCAAATGTACAGAAAACTCTTGCTGAAGCCAAGGAAGAAGAAGCTAAAGCAATCAAATGGCAGGCTGAGGCTATGAGTGATCAACCTAATGAATTACAAATACAAGAAAAGATACTTAAACTTCAGAAAGATGCGGCATCGGTAGAGAAAACCATTGCAGACATCGAGAATATGCGATCAGAAACTGCAAGGAATATTCCAGAAGTAGAACATCTGAAGTCAGAAACAATTTTAAATCTAGCAAAAGCCAGAGAGGCTGGAACTAAAGCGGTAATAAATACAGTTCAATAAAAATAAATGTCAAAAGAAGATATACAGTTCCTAGAAGATAGGCTTTCCATGATGGAAACTGAGGGATGGCGAGATTTAATAGAAGATTTTAAGAATTTAGAGAATAGTGCTGGAAATATCGACACTATGAACTCTGAGCAAGACCTTTGGCACGCCAAGGGTCAGTTGTTGATTATAAATTTAATTCTAAGTTTACAGTCAGCAACAAACCTAGCGTTGGAAGAATCTCAAGAGGAGAATCCAACATAATATAACTTCATAACCCCAAGTGGGCGGAGAAAACCATGAGTATAGTAGTAGATGTAGCACCTCAAGCAGGTGAACCAATAACAGAAAATCCAGAATCAACAGAAGAAGTTTTGGCAGAGGGAGAACCTCAACAAGGGGAAGAAACTCAACAACCAGAATTCGAGATTCCAGACAAGTATGCAGGTAAATCGATGCAGGAGGTTATTGAAATGCATCAACAGTCTGAAAAATTAATGAGCAAGCAATCCAATGAAGTCGGAGAGCAACGCAAGTTAATTCAAAGTCTGGTAGATGCACAAAATAAAGCAACGGAAGCTGCTCCACCAGAAGAACCTGTAGCACAGGAGGATAACTTCTTTACTGATCCAGTTAATGCTGTGAATCAAGCAATAGAAAACCACCCAGATGTTATAAAGGCGAGGGAAGAGAGAGTGGGTAATATGCAGACGCATAATTTGGCTGCCTTAGACAAGGCATATCCAGATTGGCAAGAAACTGTTCAAGACTCTGATTTCCAAAAATTTATCGGTGATAGTGCAGCGAGGACAGAAATGTTTCGTTTGGCTGATACTGAATATAGGTCGGATTTGGCGATTGAACTCTTTGATTGGTATTCCTCGACAGAAATGTCTAAGAAAACCCAAGAGGCAAAAGCTGAAGAAAAGACTAAAATTCAATCAAACCTAAAGAAAACAAGTTCTGAAACTCGGTCATCGGGAGATTCCGTAGGTGGCAAGAAAATTTACAGGCGAGCTGATCTAATCAACTTGCAGGTAACAGACCCTAACCGTTATTCCTCACTAGCTGATGAAATTCATTCGGCTTATGCGGAGGGTAGGGTGAAATAATATCCATTTATAAGGAGAAGTAACATGGCTTTAGGATCAAACCAAGTAACGACTACTATTGCTGGTAACTTTATCCCAGAACTCTGGTCAGATGAAGTTATAGGGGCATATAAGTCGAACTTAGTGGTTGCTAATGTAGTTACTAAGCTAAACCATAAAGGGAAGAAGGGAGATACAATACATATCCCAGTTCCCTCAAGAGGTTCAGCTAGTGCTAAAGCAGCAAACACACAAGTTACATTATCAGCAGCTACTAATAGTGTTGTAAATGTATCTTTAGATAAACACTACGAATACTCAAAATTAATTGAGGATATCGCAGAGGTACAGGCACTCGCAAGCATGAGGAAGTTTTATACTGACGATGCTGGCTACGCTCTGGCAAAACAAGTGGACTCCGACCTAATTGATTTAGGAGAGGGTTTCCAAAGTGGTGCGACTACTGATGGCAGTTATACTACTGCTTATATCGGTTCTGGCACTACTCTTTGGTCAGGTACAAATGAGGCAGACTTAGATGATGATGGTCTGCGTGCATTGATACTTGTACTTGATAATGCAGATGTACCGATGGACAATCGTTCTTTGATTGTTCCACCAGTATGTGCTAATGACCTTTTAGGTATTAACCGATTCACAGAACAAGCATACATTGGTTCTGGCGATGCCCTTAAAACAGGCAAGATTGGTCAAATCTATGGTGTCGATGTATTCATCTCAACTAACTGTGATACTGCTGCTTCAGGCGGTGGTACTGGCAGTTCTGGTGGAGGTACTGAGCGTGTTGGCATACTAATGCACAAAGATGCTCTAGTTCTAGCAGAGCAAGTTGGTGTGCGTTCACAGACACAATATAAGCA
>Ga0208299_1002926_pt1 | contig 11125 bp, 16 predicted proteins | sample 15_taG_FD_184089 | JGI IMG/M metagenome (GOLD analysis project Ga0208299, IMG submission 184089) | Marine viral communities from the Subarctic Pacific Ocean - 15_ETSP_OMZ_AT15312 metaG (SPAdes) (version 2) | ecosystem: Environmental > Aquatic > Marine > Oceanic | place: Pacific Ocean | collected...
GACCAGACAAGAATGCCTGTGCTCCCTCTGCACCAAAGGCATCAATAAATGGCTTTGCCTCTTGCCCAGCTTGAGCCAGATCAAAGACAGCCTCAACTGGCTCTGGTGTCTCAACCACATCAACAACTTTTTCTTCTGCCATGTCTGGCTCCCCATTATCAAAGGTTTCTGCACCAGCCTCAATTGATTGGTGCTGGTATTCAAAAAGACCCCCACTTGTCAAAGCAGGGTCATCAACAAAGTCAGCAGCTTTGAGCCCTGAGAATCTCAGAGCCCCATCAGCCTCAAAGGTTGCATCTTGGTCAACTCTGGCATGCAGGCTGACCCCAAAAGCCTCTGGTGCATCAGCTGCCAGAGTAAATAAATAGTTTCCAATGTCACCCAATCCTGGGCTGTTGAATGCAGCTTGTGACAAATGCAGGTCAGCATAGACTGCCCCATCATTCACCTCAAAATTGCGCCAACGCCCAACAAATCTACCCATCCCAGACTGCCCCGGCTCTGGATGACTGAATCTGGCTTTGAGCCCCTTGGCTGGCCGGTTACCCAGCTCTGCCACTGTGCTCAATGTTGCCTCATCAGCATGCCAGGGGCGATCGTCGCCAACATCGCCCAGCTGTGCAATCTTGGCACCCCTGATGATGTTGTTGGCTCTGTCGATTTTGTGCGCATCCCCACCAGCAATGGTGGCCATATGAAAATATTGGTCTGCTTGTTTGGCCTTAGTCATCTGTGTCATCCTCCTCAACCTCAGTGGGCTCATTAACCATTGACGATGTGCTCAGTGCATCTGGGCCAAGGGTGTCAATCAAAAACTGGTCCTCTTCGGCCTTGCGCCTGACAACATCCCGCCAGTTGTCGCCGTATCGCTCTTTGCGAATCTCTGACCGTGTGCGCAGATTGTTCTCAATGGCCAGCACATCGCCCTTGATCTCTTTGCTTGGATCCCACCAAGGCAGCCCAGCTGGTATCCAGTCCCATTTGATGCTGTGGGCATCAAAGCCATTTGGCAAGTTGATGACACCATTGGCCAGCCACTTGCTGATTCGCCAGCCTGTCAGCCTGTTGAGTGTCTCTTTAAGGTCATCCCGCTTTGACTCGCAGCTCTTTTGATATTGCACCAAAGCTGAGCGACTGCCAAAGAAATTGGTGTATGACTCATCGTAAAAAGACCATGGAATATCCAAAGACTTGAGAGCTGCCTGCAAGGTCATATGCAAAAATGCTTGAAACTCTGTCGATGGGTGTTTGCTTTCCAAGAAATCAGCTTTGTCGCCTGGGTCAAGATCCATCTTGACTGGCCCTTTGCCAAAGTCAATCTCATATCCAGACTCAGCCTCATCGTCATCATCATCAAAGCTGTCTGACTGATCTCTGCTAATTGCCAGGGCAAACAGCTGTGTGATCTTAGCTTTGGCCAAGGCATAATCTGACACCTCAAGGGCATCTTGAAAGCCAGAGATGGCACTGATGATGGGGCTGACCCCGCGCACCTGGTCAAAGCTGTCAAAGTATGCCAAGTGCAGAAGCCTGCCAGCACCAATCTCACGCTCTAGTGTGTACGTACCATCCGCATTGCGCCTGTGGATTGATGCAGCCAGCATCTTGCCAGCTTTGTTTGTCCTGATGCCATGGGTGTAGGCAGCTGGCTCATTGAGCTTTTTGGGGGGCATCCTGTCAGGGTCTCTGACTCGATCGCCCTCAACAGCTTGGAGCATGCCATTGGCCATCTTGACCAGAAATACATCCCCATCAATCACCCTTCTGGCCTCAGCCAGCCTGATGATTCTCTTGAGACTGTGCCTACCAGCCACATCACAATTAAGGGGCCTGCCCCACCAACTCATCAGGCTCTCAAGATGCTCATTGAGTGCTGGGTTGCCAGTGTCAGCCTGGAATGTGAAAGTGCTGACATAATCCAGATGCTTTCTGACTGCCCACGCTGCCACTGAGTAATTGCGCCAGAGCTCTCTGGCACCCTCTGTGGCTCTTTTGCGCTTGACTGGGCTCAGAATCTGGTCAGATGATTGTATGCGTGTGCCAGGGTCTCTGCGCGTATTGGATGGCTCACCAGCAATATAGCGGGCAAACTGGCCAAGTCTGTCAGATAGGATATTAGCCATGCGAGTTGCCCAGATTGATAGTGGTTGTTCTGCTGTTCGAGCTGCGCGAATATCGTGCAACCTTTTTCTCCCAGATGGCCAACTCAGCCAAGAGCTGCTGCCGATTGAAAACCGTATTCACCCCATCAATAGAAATGGATGTCACGCCAGCTGCCCCTGTCAAAAGTGCTGACTCAATTTGCTCAACCATCTGTCTGGCAAAAACTAATTTATTGGCTTTTGTATTCGGCACAGCTTCCCCCTATCTTATATATAGTCAAACTGCCCCGCTTGGCAATCAGAAATCAGATAAAAACCCAACCCAGAATGGCAGAATCTGCCATTGGTGCAGTCAGGATTGCTTGGTTGGTGGCAGCTTTGTGACCTCTCGGATGACAAAGACAGCAGCACAGCCAGAGCACGCCACATAAAACCAAGCCAGATGCTGACCAGTTGCAAAGCAGTCAAGCTCCCTGTGGGCTCCTCTTTGTTTTTTGTGCTTTTGGTGGCCACAATGTGGGCATTCTGGAGGAGTAACCGTGACAACTGGCTTTTTCTTTGCTCGTTTTTTACTCATAAGTAACTAACTCCCTTGGTCTTTTTCTTTTTGGGGGTCTTTGGTTTTTTGGCAGATGTGTCACATGATTGAATTGATGCAGCCACACAGCAGCCAACTGCACAATCAAGCCAGTGGTTATCTGGTCTATCTGGCCTTAGTTTCCATTCATCAACCTCTCTGCCCCTGCCAGATGTCCTGACAGGATATTCAGCTTTTAGATGCCTGACAAATGTCTTGTGAATCCTGGGTGATGCTTGGAACAAAGTCAGTGCTCCTGCTGTGCCAGGCTCTGTGGCAAACCTGGAAAACAAAAAAGACTTCCAATGGTTCGCATCGTAGAGCACATACTGGGCTGGGTTGTCTTTGGCTTTCTGGATTCTCCAGTGTTCGCCAATCCTTTTGCCAGATCGCTTTGCAATGGTGGCGTTGAGAGGCTCATTGCTGGCCCCAACATACTTGCCATGAGATGGCATCACCACAGCTCTGTGTGGGGTGTTGCGTGAAAACTCATAGACGATATTCCTACTCAGCCCCCAATTGGCATCAATCAGCAACCTTGAGACAGATAGCTCAGCGCCATCTTCTCTTTGCCAGCTCTTGCTGCAAAGATCGTCAATCAATGCATTGAGTGCCTTGGTAAGCACAACCTCAAGAGACTGCCCTGGCCATTGCTTGCCAATGGTTTTCTTTGCCTGGCTCAGTCTAAAGTTGGTGGTTTTCTGGTCTGGCCAAGCACCATAGTCAACAATCCAGCCTGTGAAATCTGGCCTCCAAGCAATTACACAGTAGTACAACAAATCTTTTTGTACATCCACAAATGCCGTTATGAGCTCACCACCAGTTGGGAAGCTGCCCTTGGCAACTGGGTGAGTTCTTTGCAGAAGCTCATCCTCTGAGATGGTGTCATCTTGGCTGGTCTCAAGGGGCTGGTTTTGAAACTCTGCCCAGAATGCTGCCTCATCTCGATAGAATAGATTCATAGCATGTTGAATGCCAGAAGCCTCATCGTCTGTGTGTCTCTCATCCCAAGCAGCTTTACAGCCAAGATCCATATCGTCTTGGTTGTTCATGTAGTATGCCAAACTACCAGCCTCATCTGTCGAGTTACGAAACTCTTCTTCTCGCATCTCTTGATACTTGCCCCACAAATCCATCTTGACTGGCCAACCATATAGCAATTGGGTACGCTCGCCATGCCACTCAGGGCATTGGTCCCGGTCTAAAATCTGGTCTGCCATGTCGCCCCTGCTGATGACAGTGCAGGGCATCACCCCTGAAATTTTCACCCCTGGCCCGCTCAGCCCCAATATGTCACCCATCAGCGTGCTGATTCTGTCGTCTGTCTGGGTGCCTGACTTGGCAGATTCTCTTGTCTGTGGGTCATCCAAGATTACATAATCTGGCCTGATGACTTTGCCATCTTGTGTGGTTTTCTGCTGGCCTCTGATGTCCCCTGTGATCCCAGCAACTGTGACAATCCCAGCAGATGACTGGGAGCCTTCTATAAATGGCAGCCCAAGCTCATCTTTGTGCCAGATGATGTTGGTGGGCACGCCCCCATGTGTCTGGCTGTTAGCCCTGATGGCTTTGCCTTCCAGCTTGATGATGGGGCCGCACACCTCGGGAAAATCAGCAGCCAGGGCTGCGTTGAATCTCAGCTCTGTCTTGATACTGCTCAGCAGCTTCTGAGCCCTTGGGCCAGTGGCACCAATCAGGCACACCCACCTGGCATACCCATATAACAGAGCCCAGATGGCAGCTGAGACAACAATGGTTGTTTTACCACAGCCTCTGGGCATTGCCAGGGCAAAGAGCCCACCATCCCTGACAGTTAATTCAACCTGTTTGAGAATCTTGAGATGGTCATCTGACCAGCCCATAAAGAATGCCTCTGGCCTGTATGTCTCACACCACAACTGGAATGACTCCCCACAAGCTGCCCTTTGGCCAGCATCAGCTGGCTCTGGCAGAGAGCCCAAGTCATTTGCCAGGGCAGCTGCATCAGACCATCGCTGGCTGTTGGCAGCTTTGTACTTGGCATGCTGCTCTTGACTGATGCCTTTGGCTTTGCTCATTCAACAGTCACCCCCAAGAGCCTCTTGATGGTTCGTGCAGCTGTGGTGGCTGTTATCAACAGTTGGTGGCTGCCTGTGCTGGTGCTGGTGAACGTAAATTCAACAGCCTTGCCAATAGCCACCGTGTCCCCATCTTTGTCAACATAGGTGGCTGTGTTGTTGGCTGGTGTGCCAATCGTCACATCTGTATCAGCTGTCACCAGTGCCACTGTGGGGCTGCCTGAAAGAGAGTCACTGCCCAGATGGGCTGTTAGATCCACCTTGAAAGCCTCTACGTCATCCACAGACAGACATGGCTGGTCATCAAGTTCAATTGTCATAACGCACCTTTATAAATGGCCTGTCATCATCCAATGCCACAAGCGGCCGGTCATCATTCAAACTGGCGTATGGTCTCAAGTCTCTCAGAGTCGCAAATATACCAGCCGTGGGTGTGGCGATAGATTCTTGGGTATAACCCCTGGTGGTCACATTGGCCATGGTGGTTGTCAGGGTGCCGTTGCCAAAGCCACCAGTGGTGATGAGAGCAATTGACATCTAGGTTGCCTCTGTGATTGATGTGGGGCTGGTGGCATCATCATACGTGTAAGTTTTGGCTGTGGTTGAGCCATCCAGCTTTTTGAGTGTGCGAGTCGTCCCGCTGTTGGCGTGCTCGCCAAGATGGGCTATCAGCTCATACATCAGCTGGGCAGCTGTGCCTGTGGCACCAGTTGACCTATATGCCTCTGTCAAGGCTGTTGTCCAGATGTCAGAGACCGATGGGATGGCAGCTGGTAAGGTTGTCCCTGTGTCAATCAAGATTGCATCAACCACTGTGTCAATAGTTGCCAGAGTTGCTGGCAATGTGGTTCCTGTGTCAACCAAGATGGCATCTGCCACACCGTCAACTGTGTCAACCTTGGTCTCAATGCCTGAGAGAGTTGATGGCAGGGTTGTTCCTGTGTCAACCAGAATGGCATCAACCACCCCATCAATAGTTGTCAGGGTTGCTGGCAATGTGGTTCCTGTGTCAACCAAGATGGCATCTGCCACACCGTCAACGACTGCAATGGCTGCATCCGTTGTGGTGTGCAAAGCTGCCGCTGTGCCTGCTGCATCTGGTACAGTTGTATTGGCTGAGTCTGTGCCCCTCATGTCTGTGTTGGTGGTTGTGGTTGCCACTAGTGTGACATTAGCCACCGTGTCAGACGCTGGGTCAAAATCATTGAGCCCTGCCAGGGTTGCTGGTAAGGTTGTGCCTGTGTCAGCCAAGATGGCATCAACAACTGTGTCAATTGCCACAAATCCAGCAGACCCATTTGCCAGGGTGTATGTGTCACCAGTCTGAGCTGTGTGGCCATTGAGTGTATTGACTTTGGTGAGATCCCCATCAGACTCAATGCCAAGAGCATTGAAATTGGGGGCCACTGTGTGCACCACAGCTGGCGCACCGATCACAATCACATCAGATGATGCAGACTCAGGGCAGATCAAAAGCAAATCCCCATTGGTCTCTGTGGCTGTCACATCGAAAACATAAAACCCATCTTCTAATTCTGTGGGGTTGGTGTCATCAATAGCATTTGCAGCACCCCCATCAATCCTGATGTTGGCTGTGATGTTGGATGCATCACCTGTGATGTAAAGCCCAGCAGAAGCATGGTCTGGCCCCCCATATGCAAAGACAACCCACTTGCCAGCTGTGTTCTTTTCTAATCCCATGATGGTTTATCCCATGCCTGCAATGTGTTGGTGGTAGTAATTTGGTGAGACATCCCCCCCACCAGCCACAGCATCAATAATGAATGTGCCCCACTCAGCAACTGTGAGTGTATCCCACTCTGCGTCGGAGAATGTGTTCCAGTCGAGAGCCATTACACCGCTGCCTCGTCAATGTCTGACTGAGCCCTGATTGCCTTGACTGTGGCCCAGAGAGACTCAACTGCAGCCACCTCCGCATCCTCTTCCGCTGTCAGTGTGCCCCCGTCGACCTTTTTGTTGACCAGTTCCAGCATGCGTGCTAGTGCGTTGCGTTGCTTGTATTCTGGCACGATAGCTACGATGTCTGCCCCCGCTTTGACCTTGATGGCTTCGACTGCGGAAGCTGTTGCCTCTGCTGTCTTTTGTGCCTCGCTCTTTGCGTCCTCGATTGTAGCAACGTCGTAGATATAGGACTCGCCCTCACGTAGTTCACGAGGCTTACCGCTGTGTGCGAATGAGTAGACGTTGCCTTCTGCGTTTTGTATTACTGTGCCCATTACTCTACTGCTCTCCCTCTAGGGTCTATCCACCCTATGCCCGTAACTGAAAATTGTGCCCAGTCACTTGTATTGTTTGCTGAATATCTAATCTCGCCAGAGTCATTGGTTATCTGAGTGAATGTCGCACCCTCCCGCTGTGGATTCCCCGCTGTTGTTATAAACATGCGAGTAGATGCCGCACCTGCATGGTGTATTTCTAAATATCTATCAGATGATGTTGTGGTTTTTGTCAGCCCTTGACAGATGGCTTGGCAGAGAATAGGGGGGCATACAGCCCTTACATCAGTGGGAATTGTGGTTGGCGTGGAATCATCTAATGCGTAAACCCATTGCTCTAGCTCAAACACGTCACCAATCTGTTTGTATGCCAAGATGTTGGCAGATGCGTCAGTGAGAACAGCCCCGATGTATCGCTTATAGTCATAGTTCGTCGGCATTGTGGGCGACGTGAATGACGTACTAAATAAAGCATCAACAACGCCTGTATCGCTACGCTTAATTAACCAGATGGCATACCAAGTTGACGTTGAAACTGATCCCGTATCAAGCCCTCCCGCCGCCGTGCCTACGCTCCATGAGGCGTCTATCTGCTTGGTGATGGCAGATGAAAGCACAAGCACAGATGCATTGGTCGAGTCCGTCGCCGCACCTGTGGTGATGTCAATGTCATGGCTGGCATCTGTGCCATTCGATGTATGCAAACCCTGGATCGAGTCGAGCGTCAAATCGCTGATGTCCGAGAAGTTATCATTGAGGATAACGCCCGCAGCACCGCTAGGCACGCCATCGTAGATTGCAAGATAGTTGTAAGCTGTTGATGCCATGTTTATGCCCCCAGCCTCTTTCGTTCGAGCTCTGTCAACTGGTCGAGTCTGGTATTGACCTGCCCACACATATCTGTATTTCTGTCGAGGCTGTCAATGGTGCGCTCATGTGTGATTGCTATTTTGTCAACACAGTCAGCAACCAGACCCAGTTGGCTTGATGTGGTTGATTTGCTTTCCTTATCTCTGGTGTTGAGATACCTCAGAAACATCCACACAATCCCACCAAGGGCTGCCAGCTCTGGCACCTTTGCCACTACTGTCTGCCAGTCAATTGTTGTATTCATCTGCGCCTGAGTCTCCAAAAGAGTCTATGTCTGTTAGTTGGTTTTTTTTGGGGGGCCTGGCAGCTGTCTGCTGTGCATGTTGGTGGGGGCGTTGGCTTTGTATCATTGGGGTCCTTGTCGTCTGGCTTGGTGTCACAGATGACACCAGTGCCGCCACAGTCAAGACAAGTTGAGGAGATCACCCCATCACCAACCCTGCCTGTGCCATTGCAGTTGGCACACATACCACCTGGCTTTGGTGTGGGGGCTGGCTCTGGCTTTGGTGTGCCCAGTTTTGCTGCCCCAGCAATCGATGCTGCCCACCCATCATGCCTGGCTGCATCACCTTTGGCAGATGAGCACCCTGGCAAAAATGCCATCAGCAAGACAAGAATAAACCACAGTATGCAGAATTTAACGCCCATTTATTTGCCACCCTCCTGACCAGTCTATCCTACGCGACTTGAGACCATCAACACCAGTCAGAGCATATGAGTCACCCCTGGCCAGCATGTGGCCAGCTGTCTCGTGATCCACCCACGCTGAGCACTTTTTGACTGAATCCCATTCCACGCCTGGCACTCTGCCAGATGCCCCCCATGAGTTGCCCCATGAGTTGCTCACCAACAGCCCTGGCTTGTCGTATCTGACACCAGCGAAGCACATGCAATGGTGCCATGGCTTTCTGATTGGTGGGGCAAAGCCTTCTGAGTCTCTCTTGCCCAGCCCTTGAGATGAGCAAACTGGGATGGGGTAGCCTGACTCAATGGCCACCATTGCCTGCTCAAAGGTTGTGATTTTATAGGCATTCTCAACCGGCTGGCTCTTGGCCACTTTGTCGAGTGCTCCAGAGTCTTGCTTGCCACCACAGCCAAAGTTGCCCCAGTCTTTTGCTTTGTCTTTTGAATACTTGGTCAAGTTGTGGCTCTCATCCCCAGTGCTGAGAGAATAGTCAATCCTGTGCAGGGCTCCCCATTGGGTGACAAACTTGGCAGCTGCGGCACCATATGCACCATCACCCCAGCCACCAGACTTTTTGCCCAGTGCCTCAACCCTGGCCCCACCATAGATGGGCTCTGTGGCAAACTCACCCAGCCATTGCCAGGGCTCTTTCCTGATGTAGATGTCAACAGCTGCAACCAGTGTGCAGCCGAGCTCATAGCCCCAACTGACACAGTCACCAATGCCTTGAGCCCACCTGACCCAGTTGGGGTGCAGGGCTCTGAGTGCGTCAAAGAGCACAATGGGTTGTTTTCTGGTTGTCCAGCTGTTTGGTGTGAGGCATGCCATAATCTGGCTGTTGGTCAGCTCATGCACTGGGGCAGATGAGTCAGCCAAAATGGCACTGCTGCCATCGTCGTCAGGTTGCCAGCCAAATTGTTGCATCACAGCCCCCCCAGCAACTGGCCAGCATCAATGAAAATGCGACCTGCCTCTTGCCTCTTGGCTGGTGTCAGCTCTCCAGTGCCCAGCTCAGCCAGGGGGATGCTGAGAGCCTTGCCAACCACATCACCGCCATCAACATCATCGAGTGCAGCCATGACAGCGCACCTTCTCAGCTTGTCGATGTCAGCAACTGTTTTGATGATTGGCTTGGCAGTCTCACCATCCCCCACAATGAATCTGCCAAGACCCTCAAGCATCCCACCCCAGACCTCTGCCTCTTGTCTTTTGTTTTTGAAACCATTCACCAAGATTTGCTGGGTTTCAACTGTTAGGGTATTCCGAACAGTTGGGGCATCAGCTTGGTTTGTGATCCAGAGGTAGCCCACTGCTGCGGCTACCAAAGACAATCCTACCAGCTTCCTCATGGGTTGTACCTCTTGATACAAGATGCAACCAATGGCAAAAGCCTTTCTTTGTCTGACTGGGTTGGCAGCCCATCGTAGATATAAAGCAAGGCCGCAATCACCTCAAGCCTGTCATCATCATCAACAGCTGGGGGCTGGTCTTTTGCAAAGAGGCTCTTTACCCAATTAAAGATGGGTGCCCATGCAAAGACCAGCAGCCCCAGCAATCCAATGATGTATGGGAGCCATTCAAGCATTGCGTTTTTCTCTGATGGCCTTGATGACTTTGATGGCCCAGAAGCTCAGCTGCACAATCACTGGCCATGGGATCATTTTTGGCTTGTCTGCCCCAGCAACTCTGACTGGGCAGCCGTCTGGGTTCTTGTCTTGGAGATCAATCAGTGCCTCGGCATTGCCAGCATCAAGAGAGTCAGCACCCCCAGCAAGTGCATCTGCCAAGGCAGTTGCATCAGCCAAGCCATCATCAACAATGTTGGCAGCTGACAGCATCAGCCAGACGTCATCTCTGTTGACCAGAGAGCTGATGGCATCAACCACAGCATCGTCAAAGTCACCCGGTATATAATCAGTGGCAACATCGGCAATCACCAAAGCTGCCTGTACTTGCTCTTGCAAGGTTGATGCGTCTGACTGGATCGCCAGCACCGCTTTTTTGACTTTGCCAATGTCAGCTGGGTCAACCTGACCAAGCCACTTGAGCAAAGCAGCAAACTGAGAGAAGTTTGAAAAAAGACCCATCTTGAGTTTCTCCTGGGGAATTGAGTTTAGGGATTTTCCCTATCTTATAAGATAGTCAAACAGCCCTGTTTGGCAAGGAGAAAATCTTAAAACGCTGAATGTTTGGCCAAATAATCTATGCAGGCTGAGAGAATGTGTGGGTTGTCCTTTGCAGCACCCAAGATGATGTTGCAGCTGTGGCACAGCACGCCCCTGATTTTGCCGGTGGTGTGGCAGTGATCCAAGCAAGCAGATTTGCCTTTGCCTGCGTAGTGCTCTTGTGGTTTTCCACAGATTGCACATCGGGTGCGTTGCTCCCACACCAAGACCTGTTCCATGCTGATGCCATGTTTGGTGGCTCTCTTGCGTCTGGCGCAGCATGTGATGCAGACCGACTGCCGCTCATCTTTTTTTGTTTTGTCTTTGTGGAATTGGTCAACTGGCAGCTCTTGCCCACAGAAACCTCCACACTTTTTAAGCTCAATCAAAACAGCTCCTCAGATATTGTAGTGAGTTTGCGTAAAATAGGGG